>Ga0210059_1016194_pt1 | contig 10782 bp, 5 predicted proteins | sample Ectturendosymbi2_FD_188042 | JGI IMG/M metagenome (GOLD analysis project Ga0210059, IMG submission 188042) | Ecteinascidia turbinata endosymbiont from Florida, USA - Sample 2 (SPAdes) (version 2) | ecosystem: Host-associated > Tunicates > Ascidians > Unclassified | place: Key West, Florida... | reverse complement strand
CTATCATCGTACCAGATTCCCTGGTTGTGGGCCTGCCTAGTGAGTGCATACTATTTCTAAATTGAACAAATATGACACAAAAGTGTTATTGTGACTGGACTCTGGTATGATGGTGGTTTCGGATTTTGGATCAGGATCGGATTATGTTTTGAGCATACTTTTCGGATCAGGATCGGATTCGAATACTTCTGAATGTTTTCGGATCGGATCGGATCATCAAATTTTAATATCCGCACAACACTGGAAGGCAATCTCGTCGCGCAAACGGATCAGGAATGGATATGAGGAAGACGGGGGGAATGATAGTGAAGAAAAAGGTATGGCATGGGCTGACGAAGAACTGATGGAATCTGGACCGATAAAGAACGAACCAAGTTTCAACCTGGAAGAGTTCATCTGTTAAAAAACCGCAATGCAGCTGCAAACTTGCTATCACCACATATCGTCAACGGCAACCCCGCCACCTTGTGTGCATGTAGACGCGTTATCACTTCGTATCGTTGTGCTTGTATCGCCTCTAGTGACTAAAACAAGCTTACCACAACCTAACAGCTTCATGCATAACAATAACGCAGAGACCAAGTAAGCTAAATGTAAGCGTACATTCAAGGTCCCGCACAACTCGCACCTGTTTTCGCCTTTAAACAGCGCTGTATTTGCAACGATTAGGCATTCATGATTGAATCACTGCTGCTGGATGGATGTCACGGTTCCGATATTCTAGCAAAATTGCTATCGAAGTGCTGTAAAATATGGCTTGGCTGGTTATCCGTGCTGATCGATGTTTCTCTCGTTTTGGGAATAAACCTATGCTCAACCACAGCGGGTCTACTATTGATCGGCTTAAGATTATTGTAAAATGGGGAAATTTTCGCCCATGAAAAACGTTAAGCCACGTAACCGGCGGGCAAGGTGGCCATAAAATCTACAGGTTCATACCGGGTGCCTAATATTTTCCTTAAAAAATCCCTGATTACAATAAGTATAAAATCTTGTCACAATACGAGCAAAGTACACATTTAATTCAAATTGCTTCCCCTTGTTTTCGTACTTTTCCAATATTTTGGAAAGTTGCAACTTCGTGAGTGCGGCGAGAATGAGATTTCACTGCCCAAGTGATTTGGTGGTACTGCACATTTGCGCACATGAGAGGGAACAGTGCGTACAGCGCAGCAGCAGAAGCATCGGATCGAATGATCACAAGCAAAGCGAAGTTGCACATCAAGCACAGGTAGGACAAGCGGTGGGTAATATTTTCAATTTACAAATCGCACATCAATCACTGATAAAAATTTGCTGGTCATACTGGCCAAACGTTTTTTTCTCCGCGCCATATGTGTTTCAACTGATAATTGGAACAAACAAGATTGTAAAACCGACAGTGACAAGGACCAAATGGTTGTTATGGCACTTTTAGGCCATAACATGGATGTGGACAAATATAACAATAACGTTGAAACTAACGCAAATTTTGGGTAGCATCTCGAAGTGCTGTGAACACTGTAAAAACTGTTACGAAATGTGATAAGCACCGACAGAAAGTTATGAGATGCAATAATTAAAAAAATTACATGTGTACAAACTGGCTGCACGGTGCAACAGTCTGTATAAATTAATTATATATTGTACATATTGTGTATTAGTGTTAAGTATTAATGTGTTTTTATTGTGAATGATATTTACGCATACTTGCAACAAGCTAGTGTAATTAGACAAATTAAAAAGGTTTTGGAAAAGCAATGATCATTTGAAAAGTCATGGTGAAATAATGGAGCGGTTGCGAGAAGCAATAAGATTATCTGAAAGTGCAAATCTAGAAAAAATACGAAGGACACCGATGTTGATTACAAGGTGGGGAAAGATAACATTATAGACTGATTAAATGGCCAATGTGAAAGCTCAGATTATGAGAATTGTAAAGACTACCATTAAAAAGACGAACACTGAAGAATGATTGACAAGTGACTATTACAATGGTGATTGACAGCAACGAACACTGAAGAGATTACATCAGTGGTTGACAAGTCTCTGAAACCGTTGCGAAATCAACTAAAGCAGAAATCATGACAATACTAATCAATTGGGCATCTGAAAAGGGTGAAAAACAATTAACGTATCACCTTACGCAGGCGTGATGTTGCAAGCGAGCAGAGGATTGAAAACAAATTGCAGGTGGCGTGATTAACAACAGCAAGTCTTGCGAAATGCGAACTCCATGTTGATTAAACATATCGGTGGGTTAAGCAAAGAACATGTCATGCTGCCGATATCCTGACACTAACCATTATTCAGTCGAGCAGAAGATAAGAATATCATACTGCCGATGTTAAATTATTACTAATCAAGAACTTAGTGGGAAGCTTATAAAAATTACTAGTTTTGTAAAAAGCTAAAACCAAAGAAATGATTGTTGCAAGTAGAGCGAATTGTGTAAAGTCAATGTCAGAATTGTAGTAATTGTCGTAAGTGTTTTACTAGTGGTGTTTTATTGATTGTACTTAATGTTTCAGTACGTGCAAAATGTAATCACCACAGTGTTGATTTAGTATGATAACCAGTGACTGAATTACAGAAGTAGTTAAGAAAAGTATACGTTGAATATCATTGGAAGTGTAGTTGTGCTACAATTACCATTATTACCGAGTTGTGATGTTTAAAATCGAGTGTAGAAGTGAAATTGTGAATGTATTAATTGCAAGTGTAACGTTTTACTCGTACAGTGAAGTCAAACATCTAGGCATGAATACAAAGTACCCCTAGATTACCGCTAGAACTAACTAGAAAACCAGAATGATTTGGCAAAATTTGGGCAGGTGCAAAACAACAGGCAAAATTATTGCCTAACCCTTGAGGAAATTTCGTAAATTCGAAACAAAGGGAAATGATGGATGCAAGAAGTCGTGTGAGAAACCAAAACGAGATTATTAAAGGGGCAATGAACAGGTGTATTAAATTACCAAATAGGCAGCACCCGAATGAAAGGCACCATAATATAACTTAACGGCTGACGAATCACTTTGAACAATATGGGAAAACCTGAGTCTGGGGCAACACAGGATGTTGACGGCAAGCAAATGCGCAAAAAGCACCAGACCAAATTACAGTAGTACCACCGGAGAATTAAGAACGATACGAGTGACGGTGGAGTAACAAATTGGTACCGGCAGCGCGACACGAGGCGGACCAAAATTTTTCATAGGAATCAGTTCGAATCTGACAGTCTCCAGGACAGGACGTGTTTTCTGGACCAGCTAGGGTTTAGAACCTTCAAGGTGTTTGACTCACTGGAATTGCATTTTCATGTAACCGTAAGTACTGCACTATCTTATTATTGCCGTTGTTGCTTACATGTGTATATATGGAAGCATTAATGCGAACTACGTTAAGTGTAAAATGCTGATTAACCCGCAACGTTGTTTGTGTGTTAACTCGTTGGACAACAAGAATACAATGCTTATTCATAAATTAATTTCACCACAGAGATTGCAGTAGCTATGATAGAAATAGTTGCTGTCTTAACTGTGCTAGTGTGTTTTTGTTCTCCATACAAATATAGAAGGCAATATGGCAGATTAACTGCACTAGTGGTAGGCAGTTAGTCCAAAAGAACCCACGAACTGGGAATTAGACACACGGTGCAATTATGAAAGTTGCAACAGATCTAATCTGCTTAATCTGGTTTAGACACGGGCATCTAAAACCGGGTTAACATGGCCTTGTCGCGGCACTACTCAGAGAACCTCGACACTATAAACAAGCCACCTCTACACGAAGCCTACACCGTTACTTTTGTCGAACAACCAAGTTGCCACTCTCTGGACATCTGTGAAAATAAATGGTATCACCTAATTGACGCGCAAATTAACATTCAAAACACGATCCTTCCCCATGTGAAATAATTATTACGATACTTTGCTTTGTGTTGTTTGACCCAGTCCGATGTTGTTTTCCGCTTTGTGCGCTAACATGTCTCTCAACACAGCTTGTTTACTCCCACCGCAACGTTTAAAGTGAGCTCGTGGCAGGTTTAAATGCGTACCCCAGAGACTTTCCGCCAAGACATTTCTTACTATTTTTCTGTAGCGTTGTTAGTCATTTCACCACGATTTAGGTCTTAGTTGGAGACGTTTTCAGCCATTCGCGTCACCCAGTTAGACTTTCAGTCATTTATTTGTTTGAGTAAACGTCTTTGTAATTTTATGTTTTGAGTAAAAACTTTTCTTATTTCATCAGTCACAGTTTATTTTTGTCGCCACTAGTGTTCTTGACGTCAGTCAGGCTGTTAAGATTTCTGAGCTTGTGTTACGAGATTTTGATTGTAGTCTTGAGTTTTCTGCTGTTACTTCAACCTTTCAACTTTTCACCCGTAAGCTTTGCTTGCAATTTCCAGGACTGAGGATGCGTAATTTTACGTGAAATCGATTTCTTATTAAAACTTTCCTGATCGATTCCTTGTTTACTCCCATCGTCGAGCGTACTTACTGATTTTTCCTAATTTGTGGTCGCTGGTTTCAAACATTTCTATCAGGTCTAGTTTTGCTACTGCGATATTGCCACCAGAACCGTCGCCAGAAAGACTTTAACAGCGGGGCTTTTCGTTCGTGTAGGGGGCTTGACATTGTAAAAATTTACAAAGCCCCACTGATTTATAGTGTTTCATATTTCAATTTGGGTAGGCTTGGGGCAGTTTTGGGGTGCTAAGCCCACCAAAGCCCCCCAGGGGCGACGGGACTGGTGGCCACTGGATAAAAATGAGTTGCATTGTCAAAGCGGTTGGTTGTCATTTAGTAGCAATGAATTGTTGCAGAAACGCAAATGTATCTTTATTTGTGTGATCAGTCAATGACAAACTAATTTCTCCTATGAAGTTGTTAATCCTCAGACCCATTTTTCCGTTTGGATGATCTAAGAGGATGGGGAAAGAACATTGTCACGTTTGTCAGGCCAACAGCAGTTAGCTATATGATGACGGTTTCCCACCTCATTTGGCATCGTGCTTCAATTTCACGCACATCCTGATGTAGCCGCTCCCTTTGCTCATCACTCAGATAAGGCTTCTGTAGAGGTTAGCCAGATATTGCATCGGAAGTGAAGCTTGGTCTTCATGTTAGCATCATTATCTTGACGACTGCTCAGCAAATTCGCCACACCGCTTTTGTATTTGGACACTTCTAATTTCCAAAAACTGTTTAAACGAATTTCACAAAAGCTACCGGTATTAATTTTACTGACCAGCTACCGGTATTAATTTTAGTGTTGATTCCAAGATTGTGGCGCCAAAGAAATATCGTAAAATTTGGTACAAAAATAATTGTGACACATTGGCCTTACTTGTGAAATGCTGCTACAAATTGTTTCATGTTAGTGTTACACAGCTTGATATGAAGGGGACGACTTAGATTTTTTTAGATATTTCAGCTAGAGAGATGATCTTGAATATTTCTTACACCAGGCAACATTTATTCTTTTTCAAATCAGTCTCTGTTCATACAATGTTGAAATTTTGTTCTGTTATCCCACTGGCATAGAAAGCATGGGAGCTTCGTTTAACCAACTTACAGCCCAAGCAGAAATTCAACCATTTTTGAATGGAGACAAGTGATGGACTTGTCACCATAGTATTAAAAATATTCTAGTGGAATATTAGTTTTGTTTTGTTTTCTTTAAAGTTGTTGAGTGCCCAAGAGGAAGATATCCATAGGTGGTACAGTTATGCTGACAAACATAGTTAACACTTCGTTTCGGGATATCAGTAACACGTCTCCAATCTTCAGAATCATATTCTGAGATACCAAGGTTCTTAAGGCTTTCGACATTGCTACATTGAACAATCTCTTTTTCTTGAATGAAATAATGCATGAAATCAGCATGTAGTATCCAGAAACTGGTGACAAGAGTGCCTGGTTGTAGAAGATTTTTTCATTACGCCTTGAAGCAAGCAGCTCAGAAAACTATTTTGAAAGTTGAATGCAGTTTAAGAATGCTGCTCAACGATGAGTTACTGTTGGTAAAAACGCACATGAAACCACAGTTATCGCCAGCTGCAGTCGATGATGAAAAAACAAGTAAAAACAAAATTAATTAAAGTTTGAATTCGGTTTGTCATAAATCTCAAACGTGAGAGCTGAAAAGGCAATTTAGACCAGCAAGACACGAAGTTTTTATTCTTCACAGGATCCATGGTCTAAATTCAACCAATAACGTTCCGTATTTTCGAAACAAAAGACGAAATCCGGCATCGAAAACTGCACCGAGTGGTAGTCGGTGGGAGTGTTGAAGTCGTAGTTGGTGGTATACCTGTGTAAAAAGCATAAAAAAAGCTTGTTTGAAGCTGATTAAGGCAAAACTGTTTCACCTCCAACCAGCTTGGAGACGGTAACGCTTGATTGATTGACTACACGCCTTTCTAATCACTCCAACCAATTTAAATCAAACCATGTTTTTACGGTAGAATTGCACTATTTCGTCGCTTCATGGGTCCAGAGAAAAAGGGTTGTTATAGGCGAACTGTCGTTATAGCCGGACTACAATAAATCGTTCCTTATATCGCTTTTTATTTCATTGCCAAAGCCTGGCATAGGTGAAAGTGTTCTTTGATTACGATTGGCGCTTGTTGTAACGTATTTTCGCGCATAACATGATAAGACAAAAGTGAGGAATTATTTTGTTTCATCATTTTTGGAAACTGTAGTCAACGTCATTATTGGAATATAGAAATTTCTTGCAAGTTTTGTAACTTCCGAAACGTTGTGCGTTATTGAGCGAAACAACGATGTCATACTTTTTCTGAAATTGGATTTTGCTTTCTTTTGTTCGACAATTTACGCACTGCTCCACCAAGACTATCGATCAAACTGACTACAGTCGCAACAATCCCTAATACTTTACAGTACAACTCACGAAACGATTTGTCTCTATTGCTGGCGATGGAGAAATCCTTGATGTCATTCTAACGTCACACCAGCCACGGATCAACGATTGGTCGTTTAACTTAACTGCGTTCCTACTCGGTCATAAAAGATTTCTGTGGGGTCTCCATATATCCCAGTTTACACTTCAAATTTTAATGAAAACTTACTACTATTGTTATAAAAAAGGCCTGTAGAGTTGGAAGTCCCAACATTCGACTCCGATACCGGGAAATTTCAATATTCCGACTCTAGCTCCGACCTTCAGCTGTACCTGTTAAAGTTATCATTCATTTCAGATGAGTTCATAAATCCTACATGCACTTTCCAAGAATAAGGAAACTTGTTTTGAAACGATGCACTGCTCATTTATCTCTCACGTTTGCAAAATATGATTAGGCAAGAGCTGGTCTTAATTATTTTTACAGAAAAGAAAGTACTTATCTGGAATAACCGCAATTCAGGTTAATAGAAAAAGTTGATAATTGATTACAGCAGATACCTTGTAAACGATATAAATACAAAAGTAAAATTGAAAAACGTATGCAGCCTACCGGTGTGCATGTGTACATATAGTGCGACGCGGTCAAAAACGCGCTGGGTGTTTCATGATACCATCTCAAATGGCTTCATTGACACAAGGTTTTACGCTTGAACGCTGCCAAGATTCAGCTTTGCTGAATGCACATGTGTTGCTATCTCTTTACTTAGATGGCCAACTGAACATCTCGCAAGCAAGCTTTTATACAGGTCAAAATCCACGAATTACCAAGAAAGTATAAGAAATTACTTAGATTTTTAGATTAACCATATGAGAGCATTCATTATGCTCTTCGCTATCTAAACACTTCATAATACGCTGCCTTCAGTTAGGTACAACAAACGTGCAAGGTTTGAGAATCAGTCAACACAGACTTTTTAATACTAAAAAGTTGCGATAGAAGGCAGAACGCGACATGAATTACTGTTACAAAATACACTGCAGTTCAACTTCAAAGCGACTGCCACTGGAATTGTACGACAAAAGAAACAAAACTCATTTGAACGTTTTAGGAATAAAGTAGCATCTGCAATATCGTCCTTCATTGACGCTCTGAGGTCAGATTTCATTATATTCAGAGCAGAGAAAGTCTTTCCACACTGACATGGGTTGGAGGAAGAGCTGTGACTGTACGAGCATCTCGAATGATTTCGGGTAAATTGGGATAAGTTTTTTCAATGGCAGTTTGCACGAACAGTTGTAGGCTTCCTTTCTTCTATCTCTTTAAGAGGCTGATACAAATTCTGTTTAAACTTTTCCAACTTTACATTCAAAGGCTCATTTACATCAAGACGCCTTTTCTTCATTCGTTTTTTTTCACCATATTCAGATACTTGTTAACGTCGTGGCCCATGATTTCACTGCAACCAAGTCGCTTTCGGTCTTCTGTTGGAATGGAACAGTGTGCAGTTCTTATATGATCAAAGTCACTCCGAACAAACAGCCCACCCCAAAATAAAAATGGAACGGTAGTACCTGTAGCTGTAGCTGCAATCCTGGTAGTTGTCCTGGTTCTTGTATTTCATAGGGAGTTCGTGCCAATGGAAGACGATTGAATTCATTGCTGACTAAGCGTCCAACCAAGCTTGCACCCACCGGGAGCAACTGTCCCCTCCCGAATTTCAAAAACATGTTTAGCTATTAGACACAACAAAAAAATTACAATCATTTTGATCCCACGAAAATATCAGCTGATTGCGGCCCAGCGTCCAACTGATGCAGTCCTACGTGAAACAGTATCCGGAAAAAAGATGACAAGCCCAAGAGATAAATGGGAAACAAAGTGTACTTCTAGTACGTTTACATGGTCAGTTTTTCGTTGTCTCGTTAGTCGTTACCATACATGGATAGCGATCAAGCGGTTCGGTTCTGAACGTGATCTTCTGAGTCAGCGCACTGAACGAGCCAATGCATTGGCCACCTCGACAGGAGAACGTCTATTTATGAAAGGCGCATGGTCTTGTTCACGCAGTGCTGCCAGTCAGTCCCAGTCTCCAGACAGTAGTGGAGGAACCTTTCTCAAAGTGGGGGCACAAATGCACGGTTTTTACAGTAGCTTAATCATTGTGGGAAAAACTATGGAAAAAATTTTCATTACGCGATTTACTTTAACAGTGGACCCAATGTTAATTGTGTTGCCTGAACCTATTTAAGTAAGCAAAAGTCTAAACTAGGCCCATGCGGGCCCTTGGTTCCGCCACCCCTGTCTCCAGATAATATATGAGTGTACCCAGTTTTTTTTTAAAGGAAAATGTTAGGTACCGTACCCGGTATGGACCTGTAGCGACCCGATTTCTCTGATTCTACAGACCCGATTTTCAATTCTAGGGACCCGAATGGGGTCTCTAAAACACCTTAAAAAACTCTGGTGTACCGGTATTCTAACTGTTAGTGCGTTGATTTCACTTTCAGAAGTGCAATACGAACATAATTAGCATGCAGTCGACATGGCACGTCGGTGAGGATGGGCAGTTTTGCAGTAGAAACCAGTTTAGTTGTTAGGGGTTTCTTATATTGAAGGCAAAAATCTTAACCAAATGTTCAGAAATCACCCCTGCTGAAGATTGTTTGCTTCTGCATTTTACATGTCATCAAAGAAATTGAGTACACTAATTCTCTGCCATCAGTGGTGATAGAAGTAGAAAGTACTAACTACAATATATATTTTGAAATGCAGGCTGTCTGCCAGTTTTAGACATCCCTGATCTGCAGATGAAACATTACATAGAAGATCCTTATTCATAACAAATGCTGAAAGTTGCGCACAACATACGGTAAGAGGCTCGGCATAAATACAAATATATGTTTTAAATACTGATCACCTGGGAGTGGCTTGGTAGTGTTAGGACTAGTTTTTTAAGGTAAGATTTGACCCCTTGTATATTGCACAAATCTTCATAAAGCGGGCTTACAACTATAAGGAAACTTTCTGGCACCGGCGGTGACAGTAGTAAAAGGTTATTTTACTCACTAATTTAAATAGTCTTTGAAAAAATGTGATATGATATTAACAGTAACAAACGTTGAAAAAAATGAGATATGATATTAACAAATAACAAACGTTGAATGTTTCTTATTCATCATGCGAAATTAGGCTATGTGTTTAAATATCAGGGTAAATTAAAGATATTTTGACTGATATGCCACCACAAATTCCACCTAAGCATTTGCAGATACATGCAGTGTTAATCGGTAATCTCCGAAATGTTTTTCAGCATTGCGCTTAGGAAACCTGTGTGAAATTTTGTATGCCAATAACTTTGTACATGTGGCAACAAGGCATGCTGTAAACGTCAGTGCCCTCTGCTGTGGATGGTTTTCGCAGTATGCAGCATGATCGATTTCACGCAACATAGCCACATAGCCGACTTCACGAAAGAAAGGCATGCACAGCAATAGCCACAATCGCGAATCTGTGCATCAGTGAGTACAGGCGATACGTAGGTTTTCCAACTCCATGCAATCCTTTTCTCACTAGCCTTCACAGGAAATGTTTACCAAAGCGTCTGAGGCGTGAATGCAGTGCCGTGCAGAGGGAGGGGGGCGAAAGGGGCGACGACCCCGGGTATCCAAGCAGGGGTCATTCAACGAGTGAAATTATAAAAATTAAAATGTTGTAACTGCATGGTTTTTCCTATTGTAAGGCTGCTAACACGTGCTGCATGGGTTTAATTTTTCGAAACTTGTTTTTTGTCAATACTAGTTTTTACCTGCACCCAAATCGAACTAACTGATAGTGATGTAGTGGTCACATTCGTGCCACTACATAGAAAATCGACAAAGTCCAAGGGGACAGCACCAGATGAAAGTCCCTGGTGTAAAAAGTCTAGAGTT
>Ga0210059_1016193_pt1 | contig 10782 bp, 8 predicted proteins | sample Ectturendosymbi2_FD_188042 | JGI IMG/M metagenome (GOLD analysis project Ga0210059, IMG submission 188042) | Ecteinascidia turbinata endosymbiont from Florida, USA - Sample 2 (SPAdes) (version 2) | ecosystem: Host-associated > Tunicates > Ascidians > Unclassified | place: Key West, Florida... | reverse complement strand
TGATAAAGTCTAACTATTCATCAGTATACAACCTTAACTACTTTGAGACTAAAACCAAAAGTGCCGAGACCTTCGTGCCTAGAAAGTCGGCCAATTTCAAACTAGAACTCCTTTGAGTGTTAGCTACAAGTGTATCCTGGTTCCCGAAGTTGCCAGGCCCCACAAGTTCGCCCTTCGATGGTTAGTGACCACTGAAAAATTCAGCACCTGGTTCGCCGCAATTTATGCACACATCTGTTTTTATACGGAAGCCTTTTTTTCTAAGATGGTACATTCTGTACCATTTGGTACATTTCCCCCATTTGGTACATTTCCCCCATTTTTATAATATTTATTCCCATACACTTAAAGGACATAAAGCACACATATCCGTTTCTATGTCTGACTTCTGCATGCATTGCTTTACTAGATCTGTTGTCACTTCGTGGTAGGTTGTTTCATCTGTCCATCCGTACAATAGCGAACCTTCCGTTTTATTTAACATTTCTGGTTTGCTCATTCAACCGTGGTTTATAACTGCATGCTTCTTCTACGCTTCTATTGTGCTCCGTAGTTTGTTATCAATCCTTTAATTCTAACTAGGGTTCCTAATTTATAGTCTAGTGTCCTTTACCCCATAGTACACAACAATAACGGTTAGTAATGGACGGTGTTATTACGCTTATTCATGCATAAAATGTTGTACAATGTTCATCCTTGCTAGTGTTTTGAACAATTGTTTTCTTCAGGTCGTCTGGGAGTGCCGGAGGGTACTTTTTTACCATTCATCATTGTCTTTCACACTTCAGCATGTTGGGGTTATTTTTAACCACAACAACTTTTTTGATAAATTCGTAGTAATCTAATGGGTTGCCGTCGAATGTGCGCAGAGTTCTTTTAGGAAGAGTGAAACTTTGATACAGCACATCGTGCAGATTCGTTACGGCATCGGTTGCGGTGAGATTAGGGTTCAAGGGTGTTTCACGGAGTGGTCGAGGGGTATGGACGCTAGTACTGTAGTAGGAACGACCGGAATGAATGAAAGTCGATCATCAGGGCTATCGTAGAATGAAACTCCGTATCGAGCATTACCAGAAGTTAGTCATTGGAAGGTTCTTTAATGGTCTCGTATTGGGGGTCGTAAAAACGATTGGAACTTGCGGGGTACAAGGCTGTGTCAATCGCGGTTCGACATCAGACTGCCAACTAGGGCCAGGGACAGCTTGTATCAGTTGGGTATTGAGGTAAAGGGAATGGTACTCTACTCTCCCAATTTGACGTGTTAACTACCATTGTTTTCTTCGAGACTGGTGGATTTTTTGCAGTGATCGGTTGTGCAGAACGCGTAGCAACAATTTTATGAGAAACAACACACGATTTAGACTCACTTTTTCTTTCGAGAAGGGATTCCGTTTCTTCCATATCCTGAAGGGCTTCCCTCGCAGCGAGGGCAGCCAATTTTATGCTCATTTCCATCTCCAGTTCGATTTTCCGCTTTTCAGATTGCAGCCGCGCTTCCATTTCGGCCCTCAAACGTGCAATTTTAATGTGCTCTAGTCTTCTTGCTTAGGAGGAAGCTGTTGATTTCCTTGATGCACCTGAAGCAATTCCACTGATCTGGCTAGCTGAACCTTGCATGTCAGTGCAGCGTTGAGCATACGTTGCGAATTTCTGGTCATATTCGGCCTTTTTCATTTCAAGGTTGACGTGCTTGGTTTCGGCTTCTAACTTCACCTCATGGTAGTCAGGTTTATTCCGAGGAATCGCTTGTATAATATAGGCAGCCGAGTGCTCGGTGCATTTTAACAGAGCTTCATCAAAGGCTTGCTTTTTCTTCAGTGCATCGTTATACAAAGCAGTATCTTCAAGAAGACGGTTCAAGTTCGTTTTGGAGCTTAGTAACAAATCCTATCAGACCCGAACAAGATCTTTTCATAGATTCGAGCCTTTCTGTCAGCACTGCCTCAGCGTTGAGACATTCACCTTTCGATGGCAATTCAAGACGCAAATCTTCCATACTGTTCGATAAGCGACAAATTGCTTGTTGACACTGCAAAGTGCAGTTGAATAAAGTGTCCTCGTACAAAACTTTTATAAAAGTAAATGTAGCACCCAGGAGGTGATCCTGGTTTCTACTGAGATGGAGTTCGATATAAGCCTGGTACTCAAAAAGTCCTGTCTCTGAAAACTTGCGACCAGTCCAGAAAGCTGTTGTATTACCTTGCGACGACACGTTCACAGATAGATGCCGATAAAGCACAGCCAGTCAATATACAACTAGTCACAGATTTAAGGAAAACAAGCTTTTAGAAAAATGTCCGTACCAGGACCAAGCAGTTACAAATAAATTCCTGGCGAAAACAAATTCGATCAGAAACAACGCAATATTACAAGCCAATTAGCCAAAAGAAATTCGACTGCATGACAATGTGCACACATTTGGACCACGCGGCGAGCTGCCACCAACAGTTTTCTTCGGCTCGCAGGCGCTGCACTAATCAACGCGTGAGGAATGCGCGAAACTCGGCTGGAGGAATTGCTTGGACGTAACACTACATAATAGTGTACTTGAAACTCTAACCGGAACGCCATACCGGCAACGATTCTTTTACCGGAACGGCTTACTTTCACCTCTGCTTTGAAGGCAGAGTGCTTATACGCTGCAGTTGATGTTGGGGTCCTCTTTGAAATCAGAACATTTACATATTAAAGTTGCTGCTGGAGGCCCTTATGAAAGCAGAGTATACGATGAGGTGAAGCATGCATAGGTGAAAGAAGTGAGCAACAGTATAGGATTAGGAGGCAGGGAGCAATGCAATCAACACAACATTTCATAACAGAAGCGTGTGGCAAAGGCAGCAAACAATGTTTATCCACACAAACAATGGAGTAATGGAATTACCTACGGACCTCAATCTAGCACCATCATTGCTTGCATGCATGTCCCACCACTACCAGGCACATGGATGGTGTCACCAAATCTGGTTGCAGAAACAAAAGTATAAGCAGATTACAAAAAGTTTAGCAGGAAACAGTAATCCAGTAAGTGTATGGTACATGAAAAACAATTATAAGTTCAGTTGATGAGCAGAGTATTTGGTTCTAAAAAAGATTGTTTTAATCTATGAGATATATCCACCTATCGCACAAATATGATTGGCATCATCATGTCATTGACACAGCATCTCAGCTTTACAGAATTGTAGGCCTAGGAATTAATCTGAAGTGAATGTCAGTGAGATCCTGGAGGTGAACATCATTCCGTTTGCCTCAAAAGCCTCATAATGCAGCAAGGGTGCTCCTCAAAAGGGCAAATCTGAGCTTTGTTCTAATGTAAGTCATGACAGTCACGTATGGCTCCATGAATTTATCAGTGTTTTTTCAGCCAGTCTTTTGTTGACTTTGGTACGTTCTGGTGCCATCCGACCACTTGTTGTGAAAACAAGGGATTGAATGAAGACTTCTCAATGTCAATCACTCTTTGGTTGCACTTATCCTTCTTTTTTCATGGTGTTGGTAGATCTATGAAAGGATCTTACCAGAATAAGGCTGTGAGGTAGGATGTCTGATCCTTATGTCAAAGAACTTTTTCTCACAGCTGTTCCACAATCCTCACAGAAATATCCAACCTTGCAGACTTTTCTCAAATTGTTTCCAGTGATTGGCAGAAGTATGGGTTCTATCTGAACATCTCTGCAGACCTCTCTCTCACTGAGTGTGCCTCATTGAAGTGTAACCACCCAGCTTACATATGAGTCTGTGATCCATGGAGTTTGTCTCTCTGCAAGCACAGTGGGCCGGTCTGCCCTTTACCTTCTGTCCATATCTCATGCGGATGGCATCCATGAATGCTTGTTTGTTGAGTGCATATACAATCACTTTAACTGGCTAGGCTGACAGCCAAGAAGATGTCCCTTTTTCCATTGATCCTTTTATAAGTTGGTGTGGCTCAGGGTTAGTTCCTCAAATAGTTCATTATGGCCATTTCAGCATTTTGCGTTCTTTTGTCATATTCTGCTTTGAGTGTTTCTGGTATATTGCTGGTCTGAGGGGTTGTATTTGTAATCAAGTTTGTGGTTGTATATTGGGTCTGTTAGTTTGGCAGTGATCAGAATGGAGTTATATTCTGTTTTGGCAGTTTCCTGAAGATTTGTGAAACCTAACCCAAAATGCCTTGAGAAAGAGCTAGTGTTTATCTTTCTGCATCAGTTATCTCTTGTCCTGTAAGAGGGAGAATTGGCTGGTCTCTCATGGTGTTTTCCAGTGGTTCAAATAAACCAAATTTTTGACTCCTTCCAGAGGTCAGACTGCAGAACTATTGTCCGCAAACCATACCTGTTTCACATCATTTGCAGTTTCGGTGCTTAGTGCTTGTATTAGTGGTCGCGTGGAGATAGCATACATTGCCATTGCTGCATTGTCACCATTGTGTCATACCCTCCTGTGGGCTATGACGGTATGTGGGCCCTGTTTTCCAAATACAGTGTGGCAGGAGTATTGTAGCTGTTGTGTAAAGCGTATGTGGGTGGACACAAATCTTTTGATGTTTTTTCGACTTTTCTGTTAAGGTTGCTGAATGCATTGTTTGCATCAACTAACAACAGGCATTCACTGTTTTGATCTTAGAAACTTTTCCTAACAGAATATATTGCTGCTTCTATGCCTGATGCCAGTCCATCTGTAGTGTTCCTGTTGCATGAATGATGGCTTCCTTTAACAATCTTGAGATCGTTTTACCAATAATTCGTCATAGGCATTCACCAACACCCACTGGTCTAATGCCGTTGTATTTTTTCTTTAGTGGGTGAGAGAGCATATAATCCTGCATGTGAGGAGAGTTGATATGTAATGGCGTGGAATAGTGTGTGTGACTAGACGTCTAGCAATGGTGGCAATTTCGTCAGCTAGTTCTTTTGAATGGGTGCCATATGATTTTGAACAAATCATGTCTTTCTATGTTTCCATATCATTCTGTGCTGGTCAGGGTTCCCACACGGTATTGAACGTATTGAAAAAATATTGAATTTCAAAATTGCTTTTCAAGACCTTGAAAAAGTAATGAATTTGGCCAAAATGTACATTACCGTAGGTATTGAAAAAGTATGGAAATTCTAAATGGAAAAGAAATCAGAAGTATCTGAGCAGAATTTTACTGAAGGTAAAACACATTATTTATTAAGTGTTGTGCAATCTGTAAAATTGAGTTTCATGATTAAGAATTTTGAAAAATAAAGAGAAGTAATAGTATTGAACTTTTTCAATTTAGTATTGAAAAGGTATTGAAAAAGTATGGAAAATGATTTACAAATTTGTGTGGGAACCCTGGTTGGTCCTCCATACCCAAATGAACTTTTGCACTAGATGCAATTTTGTCTTGAGTTATGTTTTCAAAGATTACATTACCTGTTTTTGTTTCAGGTGTAGAGGTTATGGTAGATTGTTTTGTTTCCTCTGCTTTTGGATGCTTTTCTTGCAGCTTTATGATGTCTCCAGTAATGTAATGTTTTCCATCAGTGTCATTGGCAGTATCCACAAATCTAAGGGCCTTTTTCACTTGTCGTTGTAGCATTAGTCTACAGAAAGCTTTCTAGTCTGATTGTTTTTTTGTTTTTGACTGAATTGTTGAGTCTTGTTTGAATAGCTTCACACTCTGAGATCAGTTATGTAGCTTTCCAGTGTTTCCACCATTACATACATTCTCTTCAAGTATTTCACATGTTCTCTATTTCTTGATTTGAATGATGGTTTCTGGAGTACTAGTGGAAGAAGTACATGTAGCATGTGGATTGCTACTGGCTCCCATTTTTATACTGCACTTGAAGAGTCCTATAAGATTACACACTTCGGCAATTACTGTTTTTCTGGCTTTTGCTCTTGGGATTAGCATATAAACAGTAATTTTTTCCATCTTGCAATTTTTCCATATGCCCAATTGAGACGTTGTCTGATTTCCTTTATATCTTTCATCTTGCCCCATGGTATAGGCCAGTGATTCTTAACCAAGGGGTGCACTTCCGCAGGGGGAGTCAATAGATTCCAAGGGAGGCACATGTGCTCTGCAACATGGAAAGTTTGATCAATAAATTAACCAATAAATACATTTGCTTATACAATGTGTCTATTATATCAAAAGGGCTTAAAACAAAGGACATTACTTGAAGAGGACATAGTAGAGAAAAGGTTAAGAAACACTGCTATAGGTGTTTTATTTTGAGCGGTTCCCTTATCCTAATCGTGGCAACTATGACAGAACCATTTCAATGTAATATCTCTGGAATGGTCTTTGCAATATATTTCATAATTGATCATGTGGCATTCTGTACCATTTTGTGCACCCTCCATCACACTCTAAGGCAGGGGTTCTCAAAGTGAGCAGAATCACCCCTTTGAGGGCAATTTTGAGGCTGCCAAGCACATCCATCACACTGAATTGGGGATCATGGTATGTAATAAAATTATTTTAAAATATCACCTTATGTTTGCTTTGTCAGGCTTGGGTGTGGCAACGATGTGTTGAGAGTAAAAGGGGCATGGTGGAACGAAAAAGTTTGAGAAACACTGCTCTAAGGCATCATGATAATGGGTGCGAATTTCCTTACAAACTCCACATTCAATCGTCTCAGATGCCCCAGAAGCCTTTCAGAATTTCAGACAAGAAGCTTTATTTAGTCTACTACACTATATATTTCAGGCTATTACACCGCAAATTATGTGTTGCATGCTCAAAACTGTGTTTGCCTCCACCTGGTCACCATTATGTCAGGATGTTTGATGCCTTGTTTAGAAACTACCTGTATGGTTTTATTCAACAATGCGTATTTTCATTTAATTTTGTTATTCCGATCACTTCAAAGGTCTGATGCTTTTCACAATTGAGGGCTTTTACTATGGAATTCTTGGATTGCTTTTATTTACAACTGAAAAGATAAGCTCTTACTACAAGCGTTTTCATCAGTGGACAACAGTATCCTTAAATTATTTTAGGCGTTACTCAAAACTGTGAAGCATGTTGTCTAATCCGAATATGTCAAAAAATATCTATTATATCAGGGTTTTTGTAAGGAAAATGTTAGGAACCTAATTTGGATTTGTAGGGACCCGATTTCTCTGATTCTAGGGACCCGGTTTTCTCTGATTTTAGAGACCCGATGATAATTTTCTCTGATTCTAGGGACCCGAATCGGGTCGCTAAAACGCCTTAAAAAAAACCTTGATTATATAGTTTTGGTTGGAGATAACTTAGTTTAGTCTGGAGTCAAGTCTGGGTTTAAAAAGAAAACTACTGTTGCATTCTTTTCAAAATGTCAAATTGGGTTTATGTCCTATACTCAGTTGTGTTATTTGTCATTAGTTAAAGGAAGAATTACATTTTTTGATGTGCTAAGAAAATTTCTTGCCATAAAAATATTTTAGTACTCCAAAAGAAATCAGTGGTCATATGAAAAAATAGCTGATATTTCAAGTAAAACTTATCTCACTAATAAATTTTGCATGTGAAGTTTATGTTTACACATATTTTTATATGAAATTGTTAACAAAACTTTCTTAATAACTGAGTAAAAGCTAGGACCAGATGAAAAAGTATTACCAAATGTGATGTATTGAGTTTAAACTCAAATGTTGGGAATTGGGTAATATGTTTACATGACACCCAGCTATTTGAAAAGTAGGTTTAAAACACATCTTATTGCAGCAAAAAAGCTAAAAAATTTCGTAAGGATATGACTCAAGTTCTTTTGCTTTTAACACTATTGATACCTATTAAGTCTCTGGGCTCACTTGGTGAAGTGGTTGAATATACTGGGCTATGTCTCTTGACAGTATGATTGCAATTGCTTCTGACTTGCTGTGCTGACATCAACAAAGATTAATGCTTTCTGTACCACCCTACCAAGACCGTGCTGTGTACCAATACAGATCCATCATTGGATGCTAGAGATAGACTGATATAATCGGCCGGTATTTGGGTTTTGCCAGTATATCGGTATCGGCCTCAGTAGGTGTTGGCGAAGCATTGCTATATTCCTCATGTATCCAGACAACTTGCTCAAGAAAGCATAACAAAGCAAGTCAAGACAGTTATCTTGCAGCAACGCTAGCAGGCGTGTTTTTTTAAACAAGCAAACAAGATGAACCATGGAGCAGGCATCGGCCGTCGCAGCCAAAATAAAAGCATCATCATTAATCAGATTAATTAAAAATCATAGCAAAATATTGAAATTGCTTCAATGTGAAAATTTTAACTCATAAATCCTGATTTTTAAAGTTTTTGAAAAAAAGGTAAGGCATGGAAAACATAATATTTTTGATAATGAAGCAGAAAACAAGATTTAAATATTTTGGAAATATCGGTATCGCCTGTCCGTGCATGAATGGCCGTTGTATTGGCATCGGTCCCAAAAAAGCCATATCGGTCGATCTCTATTGGATACTAGCTGCAATCTTTTTCTCGTGAAATTTCATATATTTGCATACAAGCACTATTAAGAAAAATAGCAGATTTAACAATTTAAGCTCTTGTGTGCGCTTTATTTGAGAGGTGTTTGGTGAAACTAGCATATACATAATAAATGCAAACTACCTGGATATCAGCATATTTTTTCAACGTACTAAAAGTAACGCAAGATTAACCAGCCTCATACTGAAAGTGTTAATATGCGAGATTAATCAACCACTAGCAATTGATATAATGGCTGCTGCATTTAATCTACAAAAACCACAGCTTGTTTTTGTGACTGTTGCGACAACTATGGCATCTACATCAGGCTGCCTGGTACCCAGTGCATTTTATCCTCTGAAAATGCCTGGTGTTAGAAGTGTTAATTACAAAACCAGGCGCATTTTTGAGACATGAAAATTGCATCAAATTTTGGTTATGATGTAGGACAGACAATTTTCAGTAATTTCATGAAAAACTTGACAGAACGAAACTAATCAAATGCATTTGTTCCATAGTTAGAGAAAGCATTACACCACTTATGATTTTAATTTTTTTTTAAATTGCCAAAATTTTCGTTCTAAGAAGTTTCAAGTTTCATATTATGTAGCAAGTGAAAAAGCTAGTACTAGTACTGACAAAAGTGGTTTAGTTCAGGATAATGTACCATGGGTTGTGGGATGTGTTAAAAAGATTTTGATTTTTTAAAAAAAATTTTTTGTCACAGCTTTCATAGAATACCTGAAAGGAATGTCTGTGTTGCAGCAAGAGAGACCATCTGCTATTGATGACACTGAACCATTGACATGTGTTATTGTTGGAACTGAAACAGTCCAGTCTCATACTGTAAGTTAAAGGCCACTGCTTCACTAGAGTAGATGATCTATAATAAACTTTTGTTACTGTTTAATTTTTTTGCATTAAAATCTGTACTACAGTCATAGTAGATCACAACTTTTGATGCAAATTACTGAATATGTCAAATAGCAAGTGCCAGTTGTAATATTTTAAAATAAGGCCAAAACAGTGTTCTTAAAATCTTTGCAGGAGTTTATTCTTCGAGTTCAAAGAGGTCCCTTAAAGGAAAACTCATGGCAGGTATAATAAAAATTTTGTTATTTCAAGCCAGTGTTAATTTTCGTGGTGGTTGAACTGAAGAAGCAAAGCAAAATTTCCAAAATATCTGTGTTGTGTTGGGATTTTTTTGAAACACTTTACATTATTGCATTGTGTTATTCCAGCACTTGTACATCAGTAGATATTTGATGTAGTTATTGTATTGTATTGTTTACTGCAAAAACCGGGTGCAATGCAATAAAAAACAAACGCCATTTGTAAACACTTGAAAGCATTCCCAAGCTTGCAGTTGGGAGACCGAGAAAACCCTCAGGTTATCTAGTCGATACTCCCAGAAGCTCACAAGATAACAAAAAACAGAGGAAACGCATAAAACAAGAACACCAAAAAATAAGGACAAAAGTTCACCAATATTGATTTATAGATGCTCCAATTTAATATACAAAACAATATTCTGTTGATTAAGTTTTCGCTATTTGACAGGCACTTTTGAAAATGAAACCAAGTCTTTAGTACTGTGATAGCCAATAATTGCACATAGTTTTTTTAGTTAAAAGGTAGATTTTTATATTCCGCATTGATTTCTCTCCATATCACTGCTCCTTTATAAGATATTAGCTTTTTGCCAATAATACTATGGACACTGGGAATAAAATAGTTTTTATTGCTAGCATATCTTGTATTATAGTTATGTAAATCCGAAGATCTCTGGAACAGACCATTATAAATACTGGGCAATAATCCATCATGAAATTTGTGCATTAATTTGGCCAATTCCAGTTTATATGTATCCTGCGCTTTCAGAAAATTCAATCTCTTATAAATGGGCTTACCTGTGCATCATAATTACTGAACATCATATTGCGCAAAATGTTATTTTGTTTGACATAGATTGGCTTTAAATGTGACGTGGTTGCAGACCCCCAAGCTGTAACGCAGTAACTTAGATGTGTGTATGCAAAACTATAGTAATTTGAGCGTGTTTAACAGTAAAATGTTTCTCGTTTGGTAGATCACACTTGAGGCAAAGGCTAACTTTGTTTCAATTTGTATTAGATGTGACGACCAATTAAGCTTTTCATCTACAATATCACCTATAAATTTCACAGACTGCTCACGTTTAATCTGATGGTTGCCTAATGTAACTAACAAATCTTCTGCTAAATTACTTTGTATCTTCTTTCCTGTCAGGAGAGAGAGAGAGAGAGTTTATTGGCGCAAATATTAAACAATTTCATACAAATTAAAGCTAAGGCGCTGGGACACCGAAAAAAACCTGTTAAACAGGT
>Ga0210059_1016192_pt1 | contig 10782 bp, 5 predicted proteins | sample Ectturendosymbi2_FD_188042 | JGI IMG/M metagenome (GOLD analysis project Ga0210059, IMG submission 188042) | Ecteinascidia turbinata endosymbiont from Florida, USA - Sample 2 (SPAdes) (version 2) | ecosystem: Host-associated > Tunicates > Ascidians > Unclassified | place: Key West, Florida... | reverse complement strand
GTTTATCAGAATAACCCCAAAACTATTGCTGAATTGAAATTGGCCATTACGCAGAACATTTGTGCAATAAAAAGAGAAGAATGTGCCAGAGTGATTGATAACTTTGCTCGACGGCTTCAAGAATGTCTGAGACGGAATGGTGGTCATTTGGAGCATGTGTTTTAATACACCTTAAAATCTAGCTAAAGGCGCCAAACTTTCAGTACTCAATTGTTATTATGTCAGCTCAGAGAAAATGTTAACATTTTCAGCGTATTTTGTTTTAGTAATAAATGGTAATCAAATTAATGGGTTTCATTTATTTTGGGACACCCTGTATTTCACTAGGTTCACTCTTCTGTTGCTGCTACGAATTCAACGTTATATGTGGCGTAATAACGTCACCACATGGGCTTAGGCTAATAACAGTGGCAGAAATTTGGATAAAATAAGATTCGGTTTTCGTATTTGCGTTACATTTTTCAATATAATTTTTAGATTGAATTTGAATCTGAAAAACTTGAATCACTTTACTGGTTTGTGGTAAAGACTCAAGGTCACAGTATGAGGCCCACTGCCATGATCACGGTATGCAAATGCTACATTAAACCACGATAAGATGTCAATGAATTCTGCCCTGCTGACCCCTCATTGAAAGCAAAGTCTCAGGTATAATTCTGTGCAAGTTTGGGACACTTTATACTTGAAATGTAGCATACAGTAGCACGACTAGAAAGTCAAAACAGAAAAGAAGTGTGCGGCTGTGTCAGCGCACACCTAGAGTTGCACATTAAAAAACGAAATGGGAGAGTAATGATGCATCAAAAAATCAGCTAAACTGAAAATAGGCCAGTTTTGAAATTTTGCTCGGAAAATCAATTAAACGTTCATAAGTATCTTTCAATTCTTTTTGTGATTTTCCCTTGATCGCACGATCTGGAATGGGGTTGCCAGATGAACATTTCAACAAAAAGCCAAATAGTGCTAAAAAGAGGCAAGAAAAAGCTCAAACCAATTGTTTGAAGGCCAGAAAAAAGCCAAGCTTTAATTGTGGTATTACCATTCCTTTATACTTTATCACAAAGAAACTCCTAAATTACAAGAAATTTTCTTCGAAATTTTAAGATTAAGTTTTGCTTGGCATTGTACCAGAGCTCATTACCGATGCTTCTCAGACTTTTCATTGTTTGTGAGATTGCACACTTTGGATACAATAATGCCACTGTTTGTATTTTGATTCATCGGTAGCTTTCTGTACCCATACGAAAGTTAATTCCTATTCACTCCTGTACTTATGACCAGACCAGAAGAATCATAAGACACCTTCCACTTCCTCAACGTCATTGTCGCATTTTTATCGCGGAAACGCAGACCTGTCTGCAAGCTTGAGCCTTCTTAGTTGTTACAACACAACGCACACTACACCGTGCACACATTTCTAGTGATTACCCAAAATCTTTATTTCGAAACTCCCATCCCTCAAATACTACTAACCAGAGGTGAGCGGATGTTGACTTTTTAATTCCTGATCCGCATCTGAAAAAAATTTTGCATATCTATATCCGATCCTTATCCAAAAATTTCTGAAATTTAGTATCCGATATCTATCTGCATCCGATTGTGACACTGACTAAATACGCAACAAACAGACAGTGGTTATAGGTCCACCAGTGGACCTTCATTTTTGAAAACTTATTCATTCATCACCTGTAACATGACACTAATCCATTGCAAGTGTGCAGTAGACTGCACTACACTTGTTAGAAACGTAGTGAACCTAAACCTAACCCTAACCTAAACCCTAAACCTAAGCCCTAAATCTAACACTTAAAACTAAACCACAAATCTGACCACAAACGTTTGGAAAGTTTTGAAAAAATAAATAAAAATGGTACCATGAAAAGTGCAGCCACTACTACTAAAACGAAAGGTGCCCGATCGTGGCCAGTGTCAACACGAAAACCATTTACACAATAAGACATGTCTACCTGACTACCATGACAGTGCTGCTAATATTGCAAACTCAGCATTTTATTCTAACCGTGTCACCACCAGCAGACCTACAGCCACTTCCAAAAAAACACCCTGTTATTTTGTGACCCAATACATAAAGATAACATCACATGTTGTGCACTTTCAATCCGAAAAAAAAAATAGTGTGTAGGCCCATTTTGCCGCCAGAGGTATAGGCCTGCTGTGGTAATTTTTCCATTTGAACTGCAGTGTATCTGGTTTTGTCCACTTATAACACTGAGTTCGTGGCACTAACGTTGAGTACAATGAACCTTGTCAAGTGGAAATTCCTGCTGTGCGAATGGTCGTCGTTTGGGTTCTCAGCATTGTTGTTTCGGCTCGGCTAATAGAGACCACTCTTTTTATGGGCAAACTTTTGATATAAGCTAGTTTAAGCTACAGTACGTTTTTAATAAGTTTTGAAAATCAGACACAGGTTTGCCATTTGGGTTAGGGCTTTAAGTTATATGGCAAAGACGATTCACTAATCCAAGGATATAGTCTTTGTAGTTGTCATGTGACCAATTCAACCAATCTGGTTCAGCGAATTGCAAAAGAGCTCCAACATTCAATCAATTGGTAAAATAAAAAAATAGATTTTGTGACCAGGGTTGCCAGGTTTCATGAGTAAAAAAGGCCAAATCAACCCTAAGAAAAAGCCAGGAAGCACCAAAAAAGCCAAATACAAGAAAAATACACAACGACACTTTTAAACACACATTACAGGTTGCACAACACTTTTAAAAGAAAATATATAAAGCTCACTGAATTACTCAACGTTTCAAATATTTTGATCTTGCTAAGGAGTAACCTGATACAGCAAAACTATAATCATGAAACAGCAAAACCAAATATTATAAAATTATAGTGCAGAGTTTGCAACAAAAATTAATCATTCTGTGTCCAGAAACAGTCTGCAGATATCTGCCAATGTCTCGAAATCTGACAAAACCATCTTTCAGTCTGTCAAATCGACATAAAAATTAAATTGGTCAAAAAAGGCCAAAAAAACAACTTTCATTTGGCCCTTTTTCAAACATGAAAAAAGCCGGAGTTTAAAAAAGACCAAAAACTACAAATTTGGCCTCAAAAAATCCAAACTGGCAACACTGTTTGTGACTCTGAGAGGAGATCACAGTATGAAATATAATAAAAGTGTGTAGCTTACAAAACTACAAACTCAAACTGTCTTTTAGCAAAGGTTGACTGCATAAAACCTTAGGTAGAATTTCAAAATTCTAACCAAAAAAATGTAGCTTTAAACGCTGAAATAGACCAGGGGTGGCCAATAGGTCGATCGCATTGACCGATTGATCGCCCGGTGTCACTTGGTCGATCGCGCCTGATTTTGCATTGGATTGACACGATACCTAAAAAGAATTACACTTTTCAATCAAAATTCCAGAAAGTGCATAAAAATTTTCCATCAGTTGGTTGGTCACGTTTATTCTTTGGTGCCTATTGCAGTGGCTGACCATAGGCTAACTCGGCAGATTGTTGCGTGGCAATCATGATTTAGGCGTAAGATACGCTCTACCTTCTGTCAGTGCATCAAAGGTGATGGTGCACCGTATTTGCACATGTGATACTCAAGTTTGGCATATGATATTGTATTTGTGACTTTATCACCGACCGGTCGATCATGAAGTATCAAGAAATTTTCTAGGCGATCCCAGTCGAAGACAAGTTGGTCACCTATAAAATAGACTATTAGCCTACACAACACACGCATATGCCATTCAGCACAACAAACCAGGAATATAAGAGCAGCTTACTACTTCCACTTGGCCGGAAAAAATTAATGATGAAGCAGGTTTTTTGAGATGTTTTGGGGATCCGATTCCGGTCCCTAGAATTAAAAATCGGGTCCCTACAATCAGCGAAAATTATCATCGCATCCCTGAAATCAGAGAAAATCGGGTCCCTAGAATCAGAGAAATCGGGTCCCTACAGGTCCATACCGGGGACCTAACATTTTCCTTAAAAAAACCCTTGATGAAGTAACCCGAATTGCCATTGATTGTGATGAGTCCAGCACATACTGACAATATAAAAACCAATAGCAAAGAAAACACTGCCGCCATCATTTATGACATCTTGAATCACTCTCAGGAAAATTTCGTTATAGAAATCAAACCAATATCTTGATCCTGATTCAATTTTAATTCAAAAATGGATATCCAAATCCAATCCTGATTCGAAAAAATCGCAAGTATCCTGCAGGATATCCAATCCTGATCCTGTCCATGCTCACCTCTGCTTATTAACATCAGAACGCGGGCGTCGGTCTAATGTAGCATTTATCACAAAACGTTTGCAAATGTGTTGCTGAAAAAATGGAATAGTAGTATTTTTTTCAGAGGAACTTATTTTAATGTAACAAGGTCAAAAAAGAGCCAAACGACCAAACGTATTTTTATGGCCAACCAACTTGAAATGAAGCAAAACAAGCCAAAAGCCACATTAAATTTTTTGGGCCAATCAACTTGAAACGCAGCCACATTTCTGAAATTTGGCCTAAAAATGACCAATCTGGTAACCCTGATCTGGAAAGTCACTTCACTATCAGTTTGATTGAGTGTGCACCGCACAGAGTATAATATGTACCCCGTATTGAAAAATGTAAGAATTACTGGCATTTGAATATGTAAAAACTAGTGTTGATAAAAAAAAGTTTCGAAAAATTAATTCCATGCAGTATGTGTCACTAGCCTTGCAATAGGAAAAATCATCTAGCTGCAGCATTTTTATCTTTGTAATTTCACTCTTTGGATGCTCCCCTGCCTTGGATGCCCAGGGCCGTCGTCACGTTCGCACCCCTTCTGTACGCCACTGGATGTTAAAGCATGGCCACATTGGTTGGTTCGTTGTTTCGATGTGTGCTTCAGAACAGAGGTGTCAACCGCGCTGTGCCCGCGTGATGTGGTTTTGGAAAATTTCTCCCCACACTGACCGCACCACGTGACTTTTTAAAATTGGAAACGGCGACAGTGCCACGTAGCGCGTGGACGTTTTACATCTAATGATGAGATTTTACAAAACAAAAATATTTTTCAGAAGTTATTGTCTTGGAGCATAATAGTTGTTTTTGTTACTTACAGCTTTTACCTGCGTTTTAGCGATGCCTGTGGACGAAGATACACAAATAGGATAACGCCATTCTTTCTTCCTGCGGATGGCATGCTGCAGTCTCTGTAAGTACACAAAGTTAAGAGCACTGGCGTGCGAATTGCGAATTCGGAACTATAGGTTGCAAACAGGGGTGAGCGGATATCGATTTTTTAACCCCTGGGTCCATATCTGAAAAATTTGTGTATATTGATATCCAATCCTTATCCGAAAATTCAGAAATTTAGTATCCAATATCCATCCGAATCTGAATACAACACTGGCTAAATACAAAACAAACAGGCAGTGGTTATAGGCCCGACAGTGGACCTTCATTTTTGAAAACTTATTCGTCCGCCACCTGTAACATGACACTAACACATGACGAGTGTGCAGTAGACTGCATTACACTTGGTACAAACATAGTAAACCCAAACCTGATCGGCATACTGATTATATATATTGTTTAATTGAATAGATCAAAGGTCATCAATCGCATGCCTTTTTTACAGCATTTTTTGAGGTGTTGCATGTGTACAGCAAAAACTTGATTCTGTTAGTGGTCATAATAGATACAATTCTTTTACATGATATTCTAGCTTTGAGTGGTGAAAACTGAATCATATGACTAACTGAGGTTCTCAATGCATTGCTGCCATGGGCGTCCGCAAAGAGGGCAAACCAGGCATTTACCCCCTGGAAATTGGGACCAAGAACCAAAAATTTCTAGAAAACCCTAAGTCAGCAGCCAAATTCCGATTAATTGATTTAATTCACGCAGTGGTAGTTTATTTACTGGTATGGCGCTGACACTGCCCACTGTTTTGGTGCCATGCAGTGATGAGCTTGTATTTCACTCATATCCGCTCCTCTGTCTGCTGAAGCAGGCCTCTGCCAAACTTGCGAGCGGATTGTTCTACTGTTGATATTTATTCCGTAATAATAACATCGCAAAAATTCTTCAAAGGTTCACTTTAAGTTGTCTTCAAAGGTTCACTTTAAGTTGTTTTTCCGCATATGACTGTTGAACGCAGACATCTTGGTAAGTACAGTAATGCAACCAGACAGTGACTTCTGATAGCGGTAAGCCACGTCGTTTTGTACTGCGTAAAAAGAAACCTGAGTGAATCTGTAGCAATGCTTCCAAACGTTTGAAAGATCCAATGTTAGTGTGAGATTAATGAGTGTGGCCAATGTGCCTGAGCATGCCACATACAGCGCAAAATTTCGGGAGGGAGCAGAAGTCACTTTTGGCAGTCATTATGACGTCATCGATGTGCAGTGAAACATGATATGCGACGTTTTTTGCAATGATCAGCAGTGCTGCCAGTTTTTTTGCAAAAATCACTATATTCACAAAGAAATTCACTAGATCTGAAAAAAATACTAGATTTAAAGTTTTTGCGTTGAACTTTACAGTTTCTCTTGAAATCATTTGTTCAACAGTTTCGGTTGAAATAATTTGTTCATGTCTTTCATCGCCTGAAAACCTTAAAACCATTTGCAAGTTATTTGAATTGATCACGCAGAAGCGCAGAAAATCTTGTCGGAAAGCTTCAGGTTTCTTTCAAAGTGCTTAAAGCAGCAACACCAACGAAGTATTTTACTGTAGGCTAGATCAATTAACCTAATATTTAATCAGTATGTATTTCTACTGCACTGATCCTGCAAAGAAATGGAGATAATGTCGCAGCCAACATTGCGTTAATAAACAGCCTAGAAGTGAAAACAATAAGAAATTGAGATCAGAAAATTTTGTTTGTTCTATAGGTGAAAAACGTCATACAACGATTCGCGTAATCAATTGTTTTTCTGAAAAAAATTGAAATATTTGTTGAAATTATTCGCCCAGATTATGCCCTCATTCTGTTGGTTGTAATGTTTCGTCAGTAAAAAAAGAAAAAAATGACAATGATTTCATAAATATGAACTTTTTTTGTTTCCTAATAGGCTACCGTTGTTATTAACCATACTTTTCTGATGATTCACATGTTAAACCGGCCATGACCAGGGGCTGACAACTATGGAGGCCGCCATTTTTACTTTGTGACGGCCCATGGGCAGGTGCCTACTTTGCCTTCCCCTATATCCGGCCCTGCTTACGAAGATACTAACGTATATTCTTCGGATTCCCCTTTTCAAAACGTATTTGATTTGTCTCAGTTAGTAAGCTACTGACCATTCCCAGCAACACAGCATCGGCTGAAGTATTTTCAGAGTTCATAGGATAGTTACCTTCGTGCCACTCAAAATCAATACCAACCGAATTCACTAAGCCTGCTGTTAAACAACTAAAGCCAGGCTTTATGATCATGTTATCGAAAAATGCATTACTCAAAAAAGAATAGAATTGTGTTGTATAGGTATTGTAGCGTTGAATACGTTTCAATATGGAGCGATGCTCGAGTTTCAATTTTTGTGAAGTGCGTTGTCGCAACAGAGCAGTATTCTATGTGTTTTACTCCGTTGTCGCCACGTTGAGTGTGTTTTATCTGCTATTGTAGCTTTGTGTTTAAATCCAATGTTTTACTGGAAGACTGGTATTTTATGATAAATGCATGATACTCAGGAACGAAGTGTTCACCACCTAGCGCCGATAATGCCTATAGGACGTTATACATGTGCTGTCATCAAACTCCGCCAAAAGTTTTGTTTGGAATGTGAGTGAAACGCCGTAACGTGGCATCACGAACAGCCTACACCAAGTAAAAATGACCACCTTTGGCCACCTATTGAACGTCCCGCCAGAAAGATCACCGCATGCCACTGATGACCGGTCCATAGCCGAAGTTGAAAATCTTATATAACTTTAAGCGAGCTCAGATCACTTACCTTGATGGTATTGGTGACATCGATCCCAAGTGAGGAGGGTTGTGCAAATCTCAATCGGTTCTGCTAAATTATGCCAAACTACGGGTACATTTACATAAAACATGAATTTCTTTTCTTGACAGTTACCCACTTTACACTGCACCGTTATCGCATTCACGCGTGAGCGATTCGTCCCCCTTGGCTTACCTTCGTGAACGCACTTGGGAACTCGATATTGGAACGCTTTTACACTGCAATGAACTCGAAGATTTGCTCCGCGTGCTTGGCCTATGATATTACGAAAGCTGGGGAATGGGTTAAAATGAAAAGGTGAAAGCTGATTCCACAACAGAAAGGTGCTTTCCTAGGTGTAGTTGGAATCGCCGAGACGTGGTTTTATTTAGTGTAGTCCGAAAAATAACAGCCAGCAGAGAAAATTGTAGAGAACTGCTGGGCGACGAGATCATGAAAACTGCGTCGCATCGTAATTGCACTCTTCGGTCTTCAAGTGACTTTAATAGAATTTGAACAGCTTCTACAGGGCAGGAAATGGGAGTTTGTTTTTACATTGCAAAGCCACTTTGCTGATTTCAGTGACGATCATTAACCACTCTGTTCTCTGCAGTACAATATAACAGAGTGTGAAATATGTGGATTCACAGCACTTTGTAAGTGGTAGGCTAATCTATGAACAGTAGGTAGGTACTGCAATTCACCAAATTGCAACTGTAACTTGTTTCATAAACTTTTATGACACACTTTCTGCTACTCCATGAGTTCGATTATGAACTGAGGAAATCATAGTCGCATAATTGGGATACAAAGTTCAATTTGCATACTGAAGTCATCCACTTCCAATATTGCATGATTTGCACAGAGGTTGAATCTCTCTACTGTACCAAGGTGCAATGAAAACCTATTGATCAGTATTGGGGTAGCCTAATAGTCCTTCAGCCCAATAGCTGATGTCTAGTAGTAACCTGGCGAATAATCTTTGAGTTTGCTTAACCGATTCAATTTTACTGATTGTTTCCCTAACTAGGTGTAGATAGCCTGCAGACAAAACTATTAAATAAATTAATCCGCAATTTTTGTTGCAGACTGGTTTGAATAGGCTGATCTGTTGCACCGCAGTGGTTTTAGCATCAAACAAGTACAGAAAAGGTTGTCCAAGACTTAATACAAACCACCCAACCCCTTTTTCGCTCGAATCCCTTATTATCTGATTCCTAATCTATCTCTGCTAGTTGATTCGCCGAATCGCATATGGTTGAAAAAATGCGCGCTCAAGCAGCTCGGTGAGACACTCACAGTTGTGATTGAATGATTTGTGGGATTCCGAATTCAACGCGAATCCGACACAGTGCAGTGTAAAGTGGGTGAGTGATTTCATCCAACAGCAGGTTATTACGTGTCGCAAGATTTTGTTTGTCTTTAAAATCTTGCAGTCACTAACAACTTGCAGAACTTCAAAAATACTGATATTCGCTCTGAAGGTAGTTCAGTGTCTTGCAGTGCCGCAATACTTACGGAACAAATATGCAGATTTTAGCCGATAATACAAGAACTGTTGAACCTTGAAACGACAGATATCGTACGTCGTCACGGGCCATTCGGATTGTTGCCACTCTGCCTTGTTTTCAGTGAAGTAACTGCGCTTAGAGTTGAAGACGTACGCCAATTTAGAGTAATTCTTACACAGTAGAACTTCTCTAATTCGTCATCGTTTAATTCGTCACTTTTTCGTCGATCCCAGCAGAATTCCTATCTTTTGTGTACATTTCTGTTCGTCTAATTTGTCAATTTGCTAAATTCGTCACCTCTTTCTATCCCTTAGAAACGTTTTGTTTGGCTAATACGTCATTTGCAGTTTCGCTTTTGATGTCTAAGCAGCTAGTACGTGTGGGAATTCAAACAAATTAAGGATCTTTACATGAGAATTGTTGCACCTCGCAATTTGTTTATCGAATTTATACACGAGGTGCGAAGCGTGACCCGACTCCCCATTGAGAGAACGCGGCAAGTCTTTGCAGTTTGTTAAAGATTTGAAAGGTGCTAGATTAAATGGAGGAGTCCAGATAGAGTAGAGCAATTAATTGTTGTATTCAACCAGAACGTCATACAGTTGTATTTTACTGCAGATAAGAGCACTGTGTATACGAGTTACTATGATAAAGTATACGAGCTTCTGTGATAGAGTTTTTATTTGTTTGCATAATTCGTCACTTCGCCTGAATCGTCAGTTTTTTTCAATCCCCTTAAGGTGACGAATTAGGCAAATTCTACTGTACAAGTGTTCTTACAGTCCTATTGCATTAAGCAGGGGCAGTACACGAAAATGAGTTTTCTCACGCTAAAATTATTCCTGGGTAAGTGGCCATTATGAAACGGACACCACAATTACATTGATGAATAAAAATAATCAGATTTCGCACAAACAGCAAGTAAATGACCCATGTGAATACACAAGCTTACTACCACCACCACAGCGTTAAAAAGCTGTTATTTGTGTAGTGCAACAAACTTCGAGGATGATCAGTCTGGGAAGTCGACTTCTAGGGAAGCTTGGCGTGGGAATCAGAGGTGTACAGGAGCCGGATTTCAGGACTTGATTCCGGCAGGATTCAGCACATTTTGAAGAAACCGGATTGGATTCGGATAGATAGATTTATTTGGCGGTACTGAATTAATTGCGATAAATGTACTCGCTAAAACAGGAGAAAACGCCGGGGCACCGAAAAAACACAGAGGTTATCTAGTCAGGTGCCCCATAAATTACGTGAGATTGATGTTTCCATAGTGAAGGTTGTGTCGACCGCTAGACGTGCTGTCGCAGTCCAGTGTATATAGGTTGCGGGAGTAATGGCCAGT
>Ga0210059_1016191_pt1 | contig 10783 bp, 10 predicted proteins | sample Ectturendosymbi2_FD_188042 | JGI IMG/M metagenome (GOLD analysis project Ga0210059, IMG submission 188042) | Ecteinascidia turbinata endosymbiont from Florida, USA - Sample 2 (SPAdes) (version 2) | ecosystem: Host-associated > Tunicates > Ascidians > Unclassified | place: Key West, Florida... | reverse complement strand
GTGTGCCGCTCGGTCGGTATTTTAACAGCGTTATGCATTTTCCCTCGTACAGATGTGATGAGGCAGACTCTTTCCCCGGTTGGTTTGTTGCCGTCAGGATTAAAAATTGACCATCCCAGTGACAGTGGCATCCGGAGTAAAGAGTTTTCTAACCTGAAATTAATTAAAACCTAGCTGAGATCATCAACCCAGCAAGAGCGCCTAAATAGTTTGGCGATTATGTCCACTAAACCCGAAATTAGCAGAGACTTGAAAAGTTGTGTAATGGCGCAAGCCACTACATGCGCAGAGGCAGTCAAAGGCATAACATCCCCGATGGTGTGAAAACCATCGGAAGCTTCCTTTGGCCGAACAGCTAAGGGCGAAGCAAACCGATCCAAAAGTTGGACATAATTCTGAAGGATATTGTTAATGTTAAACCACAAAAATAAGTTTCTCTTAGCAAATGCATTTTTGTATCGTAAGCTACAATAGCCGAAAGGAGATCTGCAGAGCCGGAATTGAATTTCAGGCTCCAGCTCTGGCCCCAGGCATCTAAAGTGTTTTGCGCGAGCTCCGGCTCCAAAATGATTTGGTCCATTGAAAACTGCATACCATTGTCGTATATGTACAATTGCATTATTTCACCAGCACAGATAGGTGTCGCGAAATTTGATGGATAGTGGGACATGTTCAAAAAGTCTGAGAAAAAATCTACGCACAAACCAATTTGGGCATCGAAAGGTTTTTTTTCCCAGGGGGGGCGATATTGGATTTTTCCATGTGGTGGCCAAATATGTTTTTCCAGGAGGACCAGCAGTGGTTAAATTTTATTTTACCAACTCGAAACTGAGAAAAAAAATTCAAATTTCAAAAACCAAGAGGCCCAAGAACCGCTGCATTTCTTCCGACGCCCATGCAAACGAGGATAATTATGTAGACATATACGGCAAACCACGCTTGCCCACAATAAGTTATCTTGCTTGCGCCAGGCTTGGGCTGTGTAACCGGAACTCAAATTTCAGGATCCGGCTACGGCTCCACCGTTGTAAAAGCTTTGGACTTCGGCTCCAGCTGCAATCATCCAAAATTGCTTGATCTCGAGTTCTGACTCCACAGCCCATCGGTTTGTTTCATTCGGGTTTGCCATTTTGTGAAGCTTATAATACAAGGTTGCATTTTTGTGTGATGTCCCATTGTGACGTTTTATCGATGGTTGACGTATTGTCCCTAAGCTGTTGTATCTTATCTTTTCTGACTGATTATATCAAGGAATGTTGCTAAATTCATTTAACATGTGGCCAAATGGCCGTACCCCGCGGTAGGTACCTGGCCAGAGAGGAGGTACTGAGTAGCAATTCATGGATTTGTTGGGTGTTACGTAGATGTCCGTCGAACGGAGATGAAAAGTCTCTGCTGGAGAATTGACACTGAAGGGCATGCACCAAAACTACCCTAGCTTGGCAGTGCCCTTTTCGGACCTCGCTCTTTCACATCACTCATCATTTCTTTGATTGTAACTTCGTGCCCCTCTTCAAAATTCCTGCTCACGCCACAGAGTGAGGCCCCGCAAAAGTGCTTCCAATGGGGCCCCGCACTTGCTAAGGCCGAACCTGCTTCCAAAACTGATAAGCTACAGCGTCTGGTGCTACAATTACTGGGCAAATCGAACAGTTTCTTAGTTTGCTTTAAAACGGTTACTGTGTTATCAGCGCTGGGTTTTCAATGTATATCACGAAATAGTACAAGTCTTCCTGCTGAAGTAAATGATTACGCTGTGATATAAAGTTTGCCGAAGATAACAAAGTGAAAAACTGTGTGTGGTCTGTAAAGAACGTAGCGATTACTCAACTTGTTTGCTATTTAGCTCGCTTAAATTACAACAGACAAACAATACACCAATAAACAGTTTTAATTTTTTTGGTTGGTAAAGTTTGTGGTGGTGTTAGCTGAAAAAGTGATAAAAATGTTTATAGGCAAACGCATCACAGGCAAAAAGGCTTGAATCAATGGATCATGTGTGCGACGCACGTTATTAAACATTGAGCTGTCGGTGTCTTGCTTCTGTTGAATAGTCTCACAACTTTTTTAAAAACGTGGTCTAGTGGGATTGATGTTTTTCATCAGGAATCCACTGTCCAAGCATGTGGAGGAGCATTAAACTTGATAGAAATTATACTGTTGTTAGTTGCGTTTAATGTATTTTAGATAATATGCTTTTAGGCCAAGTTTGAATATATCATGCGATTGTGAGATTGTTTTTCACGATAACCAGCAGAGCTACGTAAAATGGGAGTAATGTCATAGCAAATGCCTTTTATCAATATTTTTATTTTTGAATTGTGGCTTCAGAAATAAATTATTTCCGTGTAGGCCTACATGTAACTGCACAAGCTTCGTCTGGAAACGTGACTGTCATGTACAGTAGCCATTTACTCGACTCTTATCGTGGGACTTGAGTTGTCACTTGTTAATAACCAAGTTCAGAATACGCTTCGGACATTGTTTTTTCTCATCTCGCTATGGATAGCTAAAACAGTGTCAAACACTTGCTCGCAGTATGCTGCAGTTTGTGGGGTATATATTTCAAACACCTTATATAGCTATAAGAGATTGTTTCTGAATTAAATGATACAAGGCGCTTTTAATTGTGGCAATTTCCTGAAAGTTCGTGTAGCCCAACCAATAAAAATAGCCACCTACTTGGCCTACAAAAGGTAACCACTTTTGTGTGATACCAAACGATGGTCTTAGAGAAGCTGGGTATTAAACAGCTGGAGACTTTTTGGCGACCCTATTGCTACTGCCCCCCAAAGCCTAGTCTGGATCCTTCACTGACCCTTGCCCCTCCTAGTTGCCCACACTTTGTTCACTGTTTTTCATCGTACTGTGAAGGCCGGAGCTTCGTTAAATCGTCCGCTGAAAGCAAATGGTCGATTCTGCAGTTTCCAACGGTATCACCTTCGTCGACTAGGCTGTTACTGTTTAACCTCAACGCTAACCAATTCATATAGACTATGAAGAGGAGTGGTGACAGCACACACGCTTGCCGGAGTCCAACACTAATGATGAAAGGTTGTGATTTAATTCCGCCGACACGGACTCAAACTTTTAGCAGGAATACAACGTGCTGACGGCCAGTAACAGGTTGCTGTAAACCACGGGCGTACGCAAGGGAGGTTGGGGGTTAAAATCCCCCCTTGAGTTTGATATGTTACAAAAACTTAATTACCTGCGCAAAGGAGATTAATTGTTTGCGCATACTGCTTTCTTGTTAATATGCCGACGTAATGCAAATACCACGGAATGAATTTGCATGCAATTTTCCTGAAACATCGTAAATGGGCCAAAAAGTAATAATTAGGTTTTGGTAAGAATCTGGTTTATCGTCTCAATCCAGGAACCACTTTTTGCAGACCTTTCTTCCACTACACATGTTTAAGAATGTGTTCCGCGATAGTTCACTTTATCCGAAACAATTGTCTTTGTTTTGTCTGCTGTGGCTGATCAGCGCATGCGCTGACCACATTGGCTACATTACCAATTTCTGTAGCAATGATATAACTGTGCACGAGCTCTAAAAGAACAGCTGTAAACATAGAAGCATTCAAGCATTTGATAATGTCTCAGCAGGGAAAAGGAAAACTAACAGTTTTCTGGATTTCTATACATAGCAAAAAGCGAAAGTTTTCTTGTGTACTTTATGCGCATTCTCAATTCTTGTGTAGTTTAGCAAGATTCGATCTTGCAAACCGGAGTGTGCGCCAGCCAGTCCAGCCGCACACCTATGCTCGACCATAGGCGTAGCCAGGGGGGTCGAGAGGGGCCATGGCCCCCCACAAATTGGTAGAAAATGTCGTCATTTTGTGCTTTGAGAGGTGTTTTTCCAAACAAAATAGTGTTATTCGCCTAAAATCAAGCAATTTGGCCCCCCCAAAATATTTGGCCCCTCCCAAATTTTTGGGCTTGCTACGCCACTGTGCTCAACCGCTCGTATTCGACGAAACATTAGCGCAGCCTGATTTTGCAGTTGTAAATTGCTCTGACATAGTGTTGAGTGTGTTTTACTCACCTGTTTTAATGCGCAGCCTGATACTTTTACAGTTATGAACTGCTGTGTCGTAGCGTTAAGTGCATATTCCTCCGATATCCTGATTTGGAGCCCTGATGGTTTATGTTCAGTTTAGTGACATTTAAATAAGGAGAGTGCGTGTAAATGAATATGCATATTGTGTCAGCAAACTTTGCCAAAACGTTGATTTGGAAACATGAATATGACGTTAAATTGTGACGTCACAAACAGCGCACACCAAATAAAAATGACCACCATATGCCACTGAATGAAACCTCCCCGTGACAATTTTCTGCGTACGCTACTGCTATAAACACCGTATTCCAGAAACATTCGGTCCTATGCTTTCTCGAACTCGACAAACACGTGAGACATGTTTGGCATACTCGCAAGATACCTATGCAACTTAGCCAAATAGGCTACAACTTTGCCACAGTAATTTAGAGCAAAGTGAATTCTTCACGCAGCACGACAGTCTGTTTAAAGGTAATGTCGTTGGCCTTTTTAATGCTTTGATTTTCTTCGAATACAGTTTTGTCGCAATGGAGTGGTGCTTGAACTCAAAAGTATTGATCTAGTTCTACTTTTTCGTCTGGGTTTCTTTCTAAACACTCTTTCGTATCGGAATAGTTAAACGCATTCTTTCCTATGAATTGGGAATAGTGTTCTGATTCGACTCTTGGTTCACTCTCACCACTGGCCCCCTTATCAGCTACCTGCTGATTCTTGAATTCTTTGTTGATAACGTAACAATGACTAGCTGTCTGTGGAAAACTTGGTTCAACGTTATGGTAAGGTACGTCTTGTTGTGGTACCGTTGCTACTTCATCATGCTGGGTAATGTTTTCTTGGTCGTCCAACACACGAGCCGTGTTATACCAATTTTCATATTTTAATTTCGGTGAGCTCCAAATTTCCTTCCAATCTGCAAAACATTGAACTCAATTGGAGCATTTATGCAGATATCCGACAAACAAGCCTTTACACTTCAAGTAGTTTCGCCTTGGGGCGGTCTGCAGCCCAAATCAGAATGACCCTAGGTCCTTTGCAGCCTCCCACTTCCCCATACATTTTATAATTCAGTCTACTTGGAAATTTTCACAGCATAATATAGCGGTGCTAAACATCATAGTCGTGTTGGCGCCATCTGCGCGTGATGCGCTCTTTGCTCGTGCCACATATCTTTCAAAGTAACCGCTTGCGTCTGTGCGCCAATGTGCACCCCATCTGACTTGTAGTTGTATTTTACGTTTTTTATCGGCTAGCTGTTTACCTCAAAGTTTTAATGTTAGAATGCTTTCAGTTCTCTCACACTACGGGATCCTTGTATTATGATAGGTGAATGACGCTATAGCTGGGGCGCTGTTAAAGTGTTTCGCTCCTATCAGTGTTAGTCGTGTGCAAACACCTATTCTGTAATGCGTTATGGCTAACCACTTTTGTGCTCTTGCGTTGTTTGATTGTGCCTGTGATATGGACCGCGTGTCTGTAATAAATCATTATTATTTCAACAAACCGACTTTCTAAAATCAAAAAAAGAGAAAACGAGTTAACATTCAATGCAAATAAAATAAAACCAAAATTAAATTTAGTCTGCAATTTACAAATAAAAAGTTTTGTTTATGATGAAAGTACAGACCTTATGAAGACGAAATAAAATTTAAACTCCAGGTGGATTGGTCCAGGCGGTCAAGGTGAATTCTCAACGTGGTCCAGGTGGACCACGTGAAGAATCACCGATTTACAATTGTGAATTTTACGATCATTTGTCAAAGGTAACAAACCAGACAGTTGACAAAGGCGAAACACTATTTGATTCTAATGTCTACTCTCCACAAAGTAGTTTATGAGTTTTGTAGTATTTCGCTACAGGCACGATGTTGGTGTCATCACAAGTTGCGGCCTGCCCAGCCTCGTGTTCTGCAAGTAGGTCCAGACTGCAGGCACAGTGCTGCCACTGACTTGCCATCAATGCTTTAGTCTATTCACTCAGAAAATAGTCAAAATTCCCCGGTGCAAGCAAGCGGAGATGTGCGCGGCTGACTACTGGCGAAACGCCGGAACACTAAGCAGATACAGTATAATGAAATTGAACCTAAAAGAAGCACCAAATGTTGCACAAGCGTGGATCTAACGCTTCAATGCTGATGAGATACGGTAAGATCCAAACGGAATCATGCACCTTGATATAATCAATGAACAGTATTCATTACCGTGAGTTGAGCATGTACTGTACCACTGAAACTGGTACATTTGCTTCAATTCCGGTTTGGACCATACCGTAGACTTGAAATACAGTACTTGCGTCCTGTCCAGCCTCGCGAAGTAGCCGAGCCACGAAAGTAGCCGCGTATGGCCTCCAGCGCAAGCAAGCCGAGATGAGCGCCGCAAACCACTTGTGACACACGTGAGTACAAAAGTGGTTTATTCAAACTGAATTAAACGAAAAGCACTGAAAGTATGGTAAAAGGTATGTGCTTATTTTCACTTTTTCAATTTTATAAATCAAAAATTTAAAAATTGCTTTATTAAAAAACTTTGAATCGGACTAGTTTGTCAATAGTTTTTACTTTTTTACTGATAAACCAAGATACGCTTAGTATTTCAAAAACAAAGTGTGCAGAGATAATTGTAACGAAACATTACAAGCTGAAAGTTTTAGTAATTCTTACAGAAAAATATCAAACTTTAAAATAAAATTGTGGCAAATGAACAAAAGTCTTAATGGTTTTCAAAATTCTTCGACAGAAAACTGTCATTTCTTGCAATATTTTACGCTGCGAGCAACACCGACCCGCAAGCTGTGTTGTCACAGGAAGGGCGAAAGCAATCCGTCACCGCACTTCAAGAAAACATGCTTGGCAGATTCACCAGACGTCAACATCCGCTTTTGACAAGCAAACTAAGACTCACCTAATTTCAAGTTGTTGTGAAAGACGTACAACCCAGATGAAGCAAAAAATCGTGTCAAGTTTATAAGATACCTGTCACGATAGTTCTGTAGTTTGTTATTGCAAGGTCCACGCACACATTTATTTCCAACTCAACCTTGCAGCCAATGCCACTTTTCTCAAATGAACTTTGTGCGATTACTGGCCATTCATTTCAAACACACTTCACCCTAACGTTGCATTTGCACGAATCACTTAAAACCGCTGCTTCGGTGCGTTGTGTCAACACATAGGTGTAGGAGCAGAGAAATGTTTGGGGGTGCGAAAGAATTTTGCCCGGATGTTCCCAAACTTGCCCGAAAAATACTTGACCTCCAAAAGAATAAAAAGCTCTTCATGTCAATTCGGGTGCCATTACTTTCAAATCAAAGCATGTTGGTCGCCATTTTTGCTCCGATTTTCAAGGAGTTTTGGAAGGTTCTGCGAGATTTTGCCCGGATTTTCACCAAATCAAAACTTTTGGAGGTGCGGTTTCACCCATGCACCCCCGCCTCCTACATCATGTGTCACCAGACTCTTTGCAATGACATTGTGCTACAAAGACCGTTTCTTACAGCAACGCTTCTTCGCAGGATATTTGAAAAACCACATGCGCAGGGTTTAAGTGAATTAGCTCCTAGGTTAGCTCAGATATATTTAGATACGGGAAGAACTAACGATTGTCTGAAAATCACTCTTTGGAAAAAAAACTAACAGTTTTCTGTTTTACCTTGTCATTTTTCGAACTCTTAAAAACACTCCTGTTCTTTTCATTGGGCTTTTCGTTTGCTATTTTCTTCAATATTTGTTCATTTATCTGATTGTGTTTGTCTTTTTGGCATTATGACCTTCTGAAAATATTAAAAGGTGAAAAAGTTGTCATACCATACAATGAATTGCTCTGCGTTTATTTTGTTTGATCGTGAACACATTAAAGCATTGTTGATCTGAGCACCACAGAGGTATATAGGTAAGCTGATTGCTCTAAAATCTAGCAGTATTAATTGTCAGTTGATCGGTTCTTCAACTGCATTTATTAAAATAGGCTAGGCATCTTAAAAGGATAAATGGCTCACCAACTTTCATCTGTCAGCCGTTTTTCGATTAATTGCAAAGACTTCCTCAACGGCTATCGTCATTAGATAGAAAAGCAGCCCCAACGCCGATACAGCAGCTATGACTGCGTCACTAAAGTTCACGTGACATCAGTTTATTCAAAGCAACAATGATAAGATGTTCAGTACAAAAACTAAAAGCTGGATAGGCAGCAGAGAAATAGTTGCTTTTTCATTTTGTTCAATTTCATCAAAGATTTATGCAGATTTGTTGCAGCATCCCATAAAAGTAGAAAGATTGAGATAAGGTATTGTTGCTGTGAAGGATGTTCTAGATCTGACTCTGAAGAAAACCTATAGAAACATAAAAGACGGAAAATGAGTACTGTTGTTACCAGTGGTGTAGGATATGGGGGTGCACGGGATGCAAGCACACTCCCAAAACTTTTGATTTGTCAAAAATTTGGGCAAAATCCCGAAAAATTCAGGCACTTAATTCTGACATTGTTCAACAATAATAACGAAATTTCACGTTTTTGTTGAGTGCATAACTAAAAGTTTATTTAGTCTTTGAAAACATACTAAATCATCAAACTCTTTCTAGTAAACGCGTGTTTTAGTTTTTGAGAATTGATGAGTAACCAACAACTAAAGAAAATTTGTAGGGAGAAAGTTTGTGGCATAAACGTTTTTCGGGCAAATTTGGGAAAATTCGAGCAAAATATCCTTTGCACCCTAGAAAAATTGGCTACTCCTACACCTATGGTTGTTTCGGTGTTTCAGTTATGGCATTTTTTGATAAATTTCTGAGATTGTACGAAAACACATTTATGAGTCTCTGGTTTGCCCATTTTACTCCATCTTTGAATTTCGTTGTTTTAATGTTTTTACGTCATCTCGTTAATGTGCAATATGTTGAATATATCTTTTCAGAAGTTCTTATTTATGTAATTCAAACATCATTCAACGAAACAGGAGTTACCCTTTAGACGTTGCTTCAAAAGGATTTGAAACACGGCATGAGCAAAGCAATATCCAAAGCAGTACCTTTTTGGTTTTGAAATCAACAATTGGACTTTTGACTAAAGTCGATCCAAAAATAATTTTACAAAGGACATAGTCACCTTGAAATTCTTAAACGCTGAGTTGTTCTTTCCTTAGCTACATGTCATGATTGTATACCATTTATAACTGTCTCAATCTTTTCATTTTCTATCATTTGTTTTCTCTAGTAATATCCCTGAATCGAATTACGTACCTCAGGTTTTTAGATTTGTTTCTTAAAATTTCTGCATAGACTCGGAAAAATGGACCTAGAAAAGTTTTTTGAAAGTAAAGAAGTTTTTCCTGAATTAAGCCTTGACAGAAATACGGTTGGTAAACCAAAACTTCTCGTAAAAGCAGAAGAATATCGATACCAATTTCCAGAAAAATGGAGGCATAAAGAAGAATCTGCTGAACAAAGAAATCGCGAACTATTGGGTTTTTTTGAAATGAGCGATCATTTGAAGGAATACTACGAAGAAGTAAAGCGTCGTGAAAAAAACAAAATTAAACGAGAAGAAGAAAAGCGAAGACAGGTAAGAAGGTAAAGTAGTAGGATCCAGCTTATCCCCAACAATAGAAGTTTTTTATAGTTGGCATCGTGCACACTGTGGCATGCTCCTGCGGTGGAAAAATACTTTTAAGTGGTATATGAATAAAAACCTCACATGGTTTTAATCTCAATCAGGCCTAACATGAATCTTGAGGTGTCTTTATCAATATTTGGATCTCTTCACACTAGCCCAACACTGCTACGCCAGCCCGCAATGCCTAAGCAAGATGTAGGACAACGTAAGTGATGCTTGGCTGAAAACCCACAGTAACTAAGAGTGTAACATCAACCGCCCCTACAAGAAAGACATTTCAGCCTTACAGTGGATCTGCCGTCTACTGATGTCCACTCATTTTTGACATCCACATTTCCTCTCGAGAGGTTCGCGGGAGTAGTAACCCTAGGAGGTCTCAAAATACCTCATGATTTTCCGGAACGTGTGACAGTTCTGCTGGCTCCACACCAAGACGGGACCAAGTAAGGTCAGAAATGTAATCACGTCACGTGGTACTTGGTCGACCTCTGGGTCGCTTTCCCTCGGATACAGCCAGCAGGACTTGCCTCGCCAATATTTTCTGGGACATTCTGGTCACATGGCCGAACCAACGCAGCTGAGATCTATCTCTTCGCTGAAGTGTCTCGACATTCAGGGTTTTATGAATTCCACGGCTGCGCACTTCGTCGCGAAGTGTCACAACGTGAACTTTTCTCTAATTCCCATATCTGCCGTTTGCACTTGAGATAGCACTCTTTCAGTCATTACCGGACCCGTAGCCAGGTTTTAAGGTTTGGGGGTCAAAATATATTTCGTAGGGCAAGATTTTGTTTTCAAAATATCTTTAAAACCAATTCTTCGGAGAACAACGAAATTTGGGAGGCACATAAAATTTGTGGGATACTGTCCCCGGATCCCCCTGTAGCTGTGGCCTGGTCATTACCCAAGATCCATGACCATATATGCGAGAATAGGAAAAAAGACCGATTTTAAAAACAGACAGTTCTGCAGTGTTTGAAAGCTCTCGTTTTGTGACCACAGCTCTCTCACTCTCACCGTACGCCGTTGCACAGCTCCACTTGCTGAAAGATGATGTTTCTAGCATTGAACTTCACTTCTTCTTCTTTTAAGTCAGTTCTTCGTAACTACTGCTTG
>Ga0210059_1016190_pt1 | contig 10785 bp, 7 predicted proteins | sample Ectturendosymbi2_FD_188042 | JGI IMG/M metagenome (GOLD analysis project Ga0210059, IMG submission 188042) | Ecteinascidia turbinata endosymbiont from Florida, USA - Sample 2 (SPAdes) (version 2) | ecosystem: Host-associated > Tunicates > Ascidians > Unclassified | place: Key West, Florida... | reverse complement strand
GTTGTATTTCAGAAACCGTGTTTGACGATCAATCGCCGTTGAAGTTTGACGCCTGTTGAATTTTGTGACAACAAAGTTTGCCCTGATTGATTGCCCTCCGTTTGCGTTGCTGTAGGGAATAAGAGACTACAGCCCAGTGGTGCACGGAGTTCGTAAGGGTCAGGTTTAGGCGAAAGTTCGTCAGGCGCGCGTTTCTCTAATTTTCTGCGGACTAGCTCCTCCACGGCTCGCATCTAAGGCTAGCTACCGCAACACTTTCTTCCCATCGGTTGCCTATCGGTGTACGCATACGCAGTAATGGCACTTCCAAATCTGTGGTATGCATCATGAATCGCAATAAATACAGCATGATTGGAAAGATCTGGGACAAGTGCTAAACTAATTCTTGCGCTTACACGCTTCCCAGAAGACGGCAGTGCGAACTTTTGCACTTTGGTGACATTCCAAAAGAAAACACATTTCACATTTCATCGCCGAAACGTCCATCGCCGAAACGGCGGCGCCGAACTGTCCCATTCCGTTCCACGACTGGTGCACGGTGACGTCAGTGCTTTCCATTGCACCAGCACACTGAAAACCATCCGAAAATCATTAAAAACGTTATTCAATGTACCTGTTTTTGCAGAATAAACTGGGTCTTCCTCATCGGTTACAATATACGTCTGTAAAAATAATTATATTTCTGTTAAAATCAATGCCACAGTAGCTATTCAAGTTGTGTCAAATTGGTTAAGCCTTACGAAAACAGTTGTTAATATTTATTTACCGTAATGTACAAATGGAGCACGCCGTCTAAATAAACAAAAACTAACCGCCACTCATTTCCTTTGCATGTTGACGTTTTGCCTTCTTGTCGCTATAGGTCACACTGCCGATTGTTTTTGTTGGTGGTAAGTTGCATGCATTTTGCAAGTTCGTAAATGTTTTTGTTTCACGAATATTAGTAGAAATGCATATCTTTATGGGTACAACAACAAGATGCCATCATTTCGCCCCCTCCCCAGAAATAGTACAACAACAAGCTACGAATATTTCCCCCATGAAGATGTCAGGTGGGTGCGGCCCTGCAACGTGGTTTTCGTAGAAGTCTCCTTTGTTCAACGGCACACTTACCATGGCCAGTCATAGAAAGGGTTATTTCGGGAGAAAAAAAGTTGTAAGGGACGTTACCCGAAACAGTTGCACAAGTTGGTAATGGCTGTACTGAATGGAGTTGTTCAGAGCACTTCTCAACCAGTGCCGGTTTTAAGCCTGTTTAACCCATTTGGTCAAAATGCGTCCCGTACCAAGTCCCTTTAAGTCCCACGCAGTCCAAACTTTTGGCATACGAAGTTGTGATCGGCCATAACTTCTAAACGGTTTGAGCTAGAGCATGGGTTCCCTAACTGGGGTACATTTACCTATCTCAAAGGGTACATTTATGATACAGCTGCAAAAATTAACTTTGAGACATAAAAACGGACTCTACCTTTATAGGTCTAAAAATATGAAAGTTACAATAAACATCCAATGGACTTTTGTTATTTTTTACTTTCTGAAGTTTCAAGCGAAGAGGAAAATACCACAATGTTGTAGCTTCATCATAGGCTATGTAATAGTCAAGACAGCTAAAAAATTGAGCGAAACAAACTGTACAAGGGAACAACAAAACTTATAGGTTATGCGAACATTCGGAAAGCAATATGCATTGAAATTAAAGCGAGTGGCGATCAGTAATACTGGTTAGTACACCGGGAATAGCTAAAATCAGATCAAACTTGCACGTAAACCAATATTCTGGCAGCGTTCCCTCTGACTACAGCCAGAGACAGGCGCTGGTCGAGCCACTGTCGCTTCCTGGGATCACGCGACACATCTACACGTTTCTTTGCAAGGCAGCTCAAAAAGGGGGCGGTGGACTTGCCATATACACCAGCGGTTCAATTGCGTCTGCTTGAAAGCAGTAGTTGTTAAGGTCATTGTATTTTCGGCATGTTGCAGGGCCTTAGCTTCCATTGCTGCAATGGCTGCCTGAATGACGCTGTTTTGTAATGACACTGAGCAAAGGTGTCCACAACTGTCGCGTCCCATACTAAGATTAGACCTCTGTACCAGGGGCCCAAAGTCAATCCATCAGGCCTCCTTCCATACCCTGTCAAGCCGACGGGCTTTAGGGTTGAGGGGAGATTAATGCGAGGGGTGTACTTTCCGCGATGGGTGTAAGCAAGGAATCGATCAGCAAATTTTTAGTAGGAAATCGATTTCACGTAAAATTACGCATCTTCAGTCCTGAAAATTGTTGAAAGGCTGAAGGAACAGCAGAAAAAAAACAAAAACTCAAGACTACAATCAAAATCTTGCAACACAAGCTCAGAAATCATAGCAGCATAACAAACTGACTGACGTCAAAAATACTAGTGGCGACAAAAAGAAACTGTGGCTAATTAAATAAGAAAAATGTTTACTCAAAAATTAAAATTAGACAGACGTTTACTCAAATAAATAAATGACTGAAACATCTAACTAGTAATGCGAGGGAATGACTTTTCGAGAATGGAGTTGATAACATAATGTCTGGGGAAGCGACCTGCATTTCTAGAGCAAGAAAGTCCATGGAGACCTAGCTTATCAATAGTTTTACCACAGTGGCATTCCGTGCTTTCAATAATTTTGGAACCAGTTCAGAGGACAATTGCAGTACGGAGCTCATCAGCGCTGAGCAGGTTTCCAACATTAGCAATTGGGAAGGTTTCTGACCAGGCAGCAGTGTGACTCTCCTGTGCAGCCAGTAGCCGACATTTTCCACAATGAGGGGTTTAATGTTAGGAGAGGCAAGCAAACTCTTGACAAAGCCCGTACATGCATAAGACGATGACAGAAAACATGGCAAAAACAGGTCTGTAGCGGAACAGAGACCAAGGCCTCCACGTCGAATTGGTAGGGATGTTTGTGACCAGCTTTCTTTTCTAGAAGTCACCTTGCATATTTTTTCTTGTTGGTTTTTAGAGCACTGTCAAATGCTTCCAGTTCTTTGCACGTGAAGTATGGGCCACTACGCAGCACATATATTTGTTTAGGGATTGAGAGGAAATTTTGAAGATGAAAAAAGTTTGAGACGGCTCGATTAGCTCGAGGTTTTCTATGATGTTGTCAAGCACTTTAGTTTTTGCCTCTAAGTGCAGTAGGTCAGATTCCTGATGCAGAGGCGATCCACGTAAATGCCATTATTGGGGATCGGGCATTGAGAGAGATGAACACTGAGAAAGATGTTTCTGGAAGAGCTTACTTGTTTGGAGCTTGTTATTGTTTGTGTGGTTGATAATGAGTAGCTCATATTTAGAATTATTAATCTCCAGGAAAATTAAAGATAGTCCATTCTTGATGGTGATAGCGTTGCTGAGAGCGGTCCGTGGTCTCCACCAATACATCCATCATCAAGGTACCAAATGTTTAGGTCAGATTTTTGTTATTTTACTCAGGCTTTTTGTTCAAAAAATTTAGTGGTACGTGCTAGTCTGTCAGAATGCTGAAGGGGTACATGGTCAGGGAAAGGTTGGGAACCCCTGAGCTAGAGAGTCAGTGAAGGCATCATCGGAACCGGGAGACAGCACCGCATCTTTTGAGGTAGCTTGCGCGCAACTGTGACGTCGTTTTAGGTGAAAAAACAGTTTTCGCGTAGGCTAGGAAACCAGTTGCGTCCATTCAAACAGCCATAGAGCTCAAACCAAACACGTTTGAAACAAACTTTCTGCATCAAAAGTGTCGGTAAAGACCTTACCTTTGCAATGATGATCGCAAAAGTTGAAATGTTTTTAGGCGGGGGGTCCAACAGGGCAAAAACCACGGATTTCGGGGAGAATTGCGATTCAAGCCACTTTTCTGCTAGTCAACACCCACGAACCCCACCAAAGTTGCAGAAAAGGTGTAGCCTATTTGGGTGTCTTACAACATTCCACCAAATTTCATGCCAAAATATTGATAGGAAAATTTTATTCTTGAAGAAAATTGAAATATCCACTAGTCGGCTGAGCTAACTTTTTGGTCTATTTTAGGCCATAAGTGCCCAATCCCGAAGGCTAATCAAGGTCTCTAAGGCTTCAGAATAGCTCCTAGAACAGAACAAGCCAAGTCACTAACCCATATACGTTTTTCTCAGGACCCCAAACCGTGACCTTGAGCTCAATCGACCCAACCCACACTTCTTTACCCCATAATTTGCCCAAATTTTGAGCACATGGTGTTCTAGGGTTCCCCAGACGTCGTCGAAGCGAAAAACCGGATCGGAACCGACCATAACTTCTGCGCCAAAATTTTGGACTGCGCGGGACTTAAGGGTAGGGGCTTCAGGCAAGCGTCGACAGAGTTAATGTTTGAAGCCTTTTATATATTCTAAGAGAATTAAACCAGTATTGAAACGTGAAGTGAACAATGAATCATTCTTTACATCACTGAGATTAAATATTGAATTTGTTATTATAGCCTGCTATATGCAGCATATATACTTTTTTAGAGACGGGGGTAGACAGGGATAGCCTACTAAACGGGTAGACGGGGATAGCCTACTAAACGAAAAATTAACATACATAAAAGTTTACATCTAAAGTATGCGTGCCGACATCACTTATCTTTATTGTTTGATCAATAAACAACCACAAGGTCCGCGGCCCACCGACTGTAGAACTTCTCCATTGCGACAACCGTTGCACATGCACGAATCAGAAATAAGAACAACTTTTTGTGACACAACGTACGTTACAATCAATGCGAAGGCCGAGCCTGTTTGTTGTTAGTTTTCGTTAAAAAAAATCAACTTGTCAAACGTACTCAATTTCAATATTATCTGGCCGTGACCCGTCAAAAATTCTTCTGTAGACAACAGGTTGAGTAGCCCTGGAGTTAACGATTAAAGCCAAGTGGTGCGGCTAACAGGAGACCAAAAACCAACAGGGAAGAAAATATGACGCCCGGCTCATACAAACATATTTAAAGACAGCAGAAAGAATGGGAAAAGTAATGATGAGAAAGATAAAGACAATCAGAAAAGGCAAGACTCATAATCGACAATGAAAAAGAAGACCCATTTCAGTTTGTGCGTGTCTGATTATTCCTTATATATAAATAAGCACGAAACATGATCTTCTTTCATTAGAAAGCAACTTGAGCGGTGGAAAGTGCGGCATTGTATGGTCGGCCCCGGGCGGGACTCAGCCTCATTACGCCACTGATTCTAGCTGCATTGTATTATTATGTGAGAGCATTAGAGTGGTGTCGTCAGCAAAACAGTAAGATTGCATTTAGGTATTGTTAATTCATTAATGTAGATTAGAAAGAGGATTGGGCTGAGCGTAGAATCTTACCACATTTTATTAGTATTTACTGTATGTTAGATCTTTGTTGTGAAACAAAGACGAACCGTTTTATATTGCCAAGATAACTTCTAAATAGGTCGTTTGCTTTAGTACGTATGCCATAGTGATACAACTTATTCAACAAAAGTTAATGATCTACAGTTTCGAAAGCCTTGTTTAGGTATAAGAATACAGCAGTGACTAGGTTATTTCCATTTTCAGTAAGAAGATGATAATACAATGTTAACCTGGGTAAGGCAGTTTAATAAGAAATTGACGTAGTAGAATTTAAAGGATTTAATCTGGGACTTGATTCAAAGAGCGGAACTACTGTTGTTAGTTAAACTTTTCAGGAAAACTCCGTTTGAAATGCTTGAATTATGAAGACTAATGAACAGGCCCGTAACCAGCTTGGGATACCAGGAGGGGCGAAGAGTTTTCTGAGAGGGGCCTAAATTTTTTGAACTATGTCCAATATTTTGAAACTGTGTCCAACACATTTTTCCAGGGAGGGCGAAAAAGTTTCTAGTTTACGGGCCTGCTAATGAAACTGGTATACCATACAGATCATTAGACGTGTTGCATTTGAGATTGTCAATTTGAAGTATTTCGTCATTATGGAGGTCTGAGGTTAAGTACAGAATTTTGGAATGAAGGATTTGGAGGGTTACCATAAGCTACAGGTGACGAAACTACAGATGCAAAATTCGGGTCTACTTGGCCGGGTAAAGTGTTTTTCAATATATTTGGAACGGAATGTTGGTCAGCAGGTTGGTTAAATCTTTAGTTTTTAGCTCAGATATATTGTTGGAAGGTTTGGGTTTATTTAAAAGTTGGTTAATTAGTTCCCAAACTACCACAATATATGCCGCTGACCGATCTACACATTACCTAATACTTCAATATATGCAATTACCTATCTAGAGTTATACGGGCTTTCGGGGATTAGCGAAGAGGTTTCGGTGGTTCGTCGGTCGTGAACACCTTTGTACCAAGAGACAATTATTTACTTGATAGGCATAAATTTATTGGTGTTTTTGCAGCTAATTGGCATGTTTTGACAATCAGTATCTTTCTAAATATTGTTTAGAAAAGTTCTAACATTGTTTTGAAAATTTCAAACATTGTTTTGAAAAAAAATCTATGTGTGCAACTCCTGATTTTGTCACCCTGCACAAACGCAATATTCTCTTCCCTTGGTTTCCTTCACGAGACTTCATATTAAAAAATGCTAGATACGACGTGTGCAGGCTTGAAAATGTTTTGACGTGGTCCGTGACCAAAAAAACAATACGAACCACTTCGCCATAAACAAACAGGAACTTTTTGAAAATCTCACAAGCACAATTCGAAAATACTCTTGATTCAAACGAAAAAGACAATGAGTATTGGTGTTCGGGCCTAGCGTCAGTTGCGTCGTTTACTCCACAATGAGGGGTTCAATGTGATGGCATTTATATGAATTATACACGTGATGGCATTTATACGAATTATAGATCTGCATCAAATAATGACCAACCTGGCTTTTCACACTCTCAAACCATGTCTTCATGATAAGATCCAGCCGATTGTCGTGAAAAGCTTTCGTTGTCTTAATTGTGAAGACTATATCCTTAGACCGCGTGTCTCGTCCGGATGGCTGCAACTGAACACCTTGCGGACAGTTGCTGGCAAAAGGGTGGCTCATGGATAGTCTTGAGGAAATTTTCCAATAGCAAAAGAATTTGAATGTTGCAGGAAAAAATGTTAACGCAAAACTAGCAACAGCGATTGTCAGCAGTAGACCAGATTTTAGCTTTCTCACCATCTTGTCGTTATCTGAAGATTGTGAAAAACTTGTTTTATCAAATAAACCCACGATTGAAAAGTGCTATTTGAACTCGCTTGGGATTTCTGTGTTTTCCATGCAAAAGCTTCGTAAATGTGACTGAGGAGTAAGCGTGCTGTACAACTTACATGTATTTGGAGCTAAACAGGAAACCGTGGGACAGATATACTCTGTTAAACTTGTCGTGGGACTTCATAGAAGTGTGAGAGGCCTTTCTGATTTTATTATGATCCTAACAGAGCAGTATGGGATTTTTGCTTGCTTGAACTTGTACAATCACTTTAAATCACCGGCTGCTTTTGCGTTCATTCTGAAAAATTTCACAGTACGTTGTAATTCGATGTGTAAAAATCGACCAGACTACACTTCAAAAGTCAGATAATCTCGTGCGGTTTATAAAAAATAAAAAGCGGACTGTGTCAAATTAGGGTGCACCGTGCACATGAGGATTTACAGGTGTATAGGTCAAATGCCTTTCCGAAAGTGTGACGAAAAGTGTACGCCTTCTTGAAATCTCACGCAAACAGTCCAGGATAATTTCAACCCCAAATAAACTTTGAACCTCCCATAATTGGATCCAGTGTAACACATCGTTAACTTATACCTTACATTACAAACACTTCGCCACACATCCTTGTGAGAAAAGAAACCTACAGCAACTGCACACTATTCCTCCCACAACGATTAATTGCGAAAGTGTACATGCAACTACATACATCAAACGTTACGTTGCTAAAAACGTGCTAATCGGTACTCAACAATCGCAGACAATTCATCAAAAGATGTTTTCGCGAAGACGTCATGGGATAAAGCTAACGATAACGATTTAAACGATTTTTGAGAAAGTTTCAACAAACGCAAATAAAAATTTGCCATCAGACTTTAAATAAAACACAAATCCACAAGCCATAGAACTATATTTTAATTGCAGAAAACTCATACGCACTTTACTCAATATGATCTAGTTTCGTTCCACAGGATACGAAGCCTTTTTTACCCCCACCGTGCTTATGATATCGGCAGTTCTTACGAAGTGATGGACATGAAGTCCATAAATGTTGAGGAGGTGGTTCCCTGTGGGTAAAGTACCCCAAAAGGGTAATTTGATATTATTTCTGGGGTAATTAAGATTATCGCTTTTTTAATTACGTTAGACCAAAATATTTTCAATTTTTTAGAATGTAGAGCTTTGTGTGTGCTCATATGTTGTTTCGTTCCACTTATAGGCCATAAAACCATGACTTATTGACGTCATAGTACCAGAGTATCTTATGTATCGCAGAGCAGTGGTTCTCAACTTTTTGGCCCATGGACCACCTTCTTTCAAAAAATATCCGATGGACCAATTCGTTATGCCGACACCTTACATAAACTTATTGTACAGTAAAGGTTACAATTTGCAGAATCTTTTTATCAAAGATTTATTGAACTCTCTGTGGACCACCAACAATTTCCTGGACTACGTTGAGAATCACTGTCGTAGAGAAAGAGAGACCCTAAACCAGGGCTACTCAAATGGCGGACCGCGGTCCGAATCCGGACCTTTCGATGGTGACTGGCGGACCTCGTCAGCCTCTCAAAGTTTTTTTCTATGTATTCCCAAAATCTTGCGCTTTTGACCGTGCTTCTGAAGCAACGCCTCGCCAACTGTGTAGGTCAGTGGTGGGCAAACTGCGGCTCGGGAGCCGCATGTGGCTCGCCGACATGTTTTGAATGGCTCTTCTAGCTGAGCTGAATAGCAATATCTCAAATTGATAGCGAGTTGTCGCCTTATACGTAACGTTTATTTGATTTATCAATGTGTTTACACGAATTCGTAAGCTTAGTTGCCAAGGAGTCTTTGCAATTTGATGTAGGTCATTTTATATTAAAATTGCATTCTTTACTATATTTGTATTACACTACAAACTGATTTTGCGACTCGCTGGTGTTTGTGGTTATCTGCTAATGACTCTTCTGTTGAAAACGTTTTCCCACTCCTGGCATAGGTGATTGTCAATCAAGCTGTTGTTCAGCTATATTGCAGCGCACCGAGTTGGACTTGTATCTTTATCTGGTTATTGTTTCGTCATAATTGTTTAACAATAGCTCGTCACGACAAGGTCTATACTGGTGAAAATAGTGGATTCAAGGCTAGAAAATAGCAGTGAAACCTTTTCTTGCCGAAAACAATGGAATTATACAAATTTAGTAGTGCACAATCATGAAAGATGGTTGAGTAAGGGAAGAGTTTTGCAGAAATTTTGGTCCTTTGGGAAAAAAATTTTAGTTTTTCAAAGGAAGTTAATAAAATGTGAAGAAAAGCTAAGGTATTTTCAGCTTTTTTAGGAAATTATAAAGAAAGAGAAACTGTCGGATTTTTGGCTGACATAACGCAACACCTCAACGACTTGAATATAAAACTGCAAGGAGAAAAACGTCTTACTCTTGATTTGATCACTACTATGCGCCCTTTTCAGAAAACGTTTAATATATTCAAGCATGTTCTTCCAAAAGAACTTAGTCATTTTCCGAGTCAATTTGGGAAAGTAAAAGCAAGAAGATTCCAGATATAATCAATTTATTGAAAAGATGATTATCAACACTGGCAAACTTTGGCGACTTTTCTTTTTGAAAACAGTTGCTGCTTTTTCCTCAAAACCCTCTATAGAGAGAGACATTACAGAATTCTCAACTGAACCAAAAGACACATGCACATGTGTGGACCAGGGATGTAGTGGAAATTTTATAAGTACCTGAGCTCTGCTGGGCATTTTCGTTTATATTCTTTGGGCAACAACTCATCATTAATTGATGAAGGTGGCGGAGTGGAGCTCCGGCAACTTGACACCACAGGTGTGGAGGTCAATGGTCAATGGTCAATGGTTTATTGTTTCATATGACTCAGCCAACAAGCAAAAGCACCATAAAAGCCATCGCATGCAGTAAGCCAACCATTAGCGAACATTAGAGCAAATGAAAACACAGTGGCACAATAGTTGATCGGTGTAAACAAAGAGGGGCGCTGTGTCATATAGGATTGGCGAAAGACCGTGGCGGTCATCTAGTCCATAGGTTCTCAAAGTGCTCCGTACGGAGCCCCAGGGCTTCGCGAGAGAAACCTCGGGGCTCCGCGAGCTATTTTGCAATTTACTCAGGAACATCAATCGGTAAGTAACAGCATGTTTTGTTTGTTTTTATTTTTAGAATTTTGTGTGGGGCTCCGTAAATTATGGTCAATCTCTTCATGGGCTCCACAATACCCAAAGTTTGAGAACCCCTGATCTAGTCAACCAACCCCGTTTATCATTTTTTGATAAGTGTTAAGAAATAACAGTTGGATATCAAATAAGCATAATGAAAAGAAAAACAAAAAAACGAATGAACGCAGAACATGGTGAAGAAAATGTACAGGTGAAACCGCATGCCTATGTACACAGATGAGTGGATCGAATTTAAGTGAAGGATTTTGGTGTGGTTAGAATATTTTTAGCAATATAAAAAAATTAAAAAATAGTACTAATAAAAAGTAAAAAAGTTACAAAAACTAATTAAAGAGGTACAGAAGAAAAAAAGCAAAACAGAAAAAAAACAAAGGGTGTACTTATATGTCGAGAAGTATAGAATGTGCACACAGAAAATATGAAAAAG
>Ga0210059_1016189_pt1 | contig 10785 bp, 5 predicted proteins | sample Ectturendosymbi2_FD_188042 | JGI IMG/M metagenome (GOLD analysis project Ga0210059, IMG submission 188042) | Ecteinascidia turbinata endosymbiont from Florida, USA - Sample 2 (SPAdes) (version 2) | ecosystem: Host-associated > Tunicates > Ascidians > Unclassified | place: Key West, Florida... | reverse complement strand
GGCCCGTAACTAGGGCGCGAAGGGGGAGCTTACCCCTCCCCTGCAAAGTTTTTCGCCTCCCTGGTAAAATGTGTTGGACATAGTTATGCTATTGGACAGTTTAGAAACTTGGACCTCTCTCAGAAAGCTTCGTCCCTCGAGAGTGTCCCAAGTTGGTTACGGTCCTGGTGTGATGTACGAAACGGAAGCCGAATAGATAGACACAAAAAGTAACAAATCAAAACTTGCCCCCTGTGGGCAATTGGAAACGCGGAGTAGTTGCTTAGTGGAGCATGTGAACTATTTTATTTTGTCTAAATTCCAGCACGATCAAGACCCACGACGACAGTGGCGCAAAAGGGGGTCAGTTGCAAGAAGTGAGGATGTAACATTGATTAACGGAAGTTCTTCTGTATTTTGTTTCCAACATCTTTTCAACACAAAAAACAGGGGCGGTAATTCACTTGTTTTCACCTCATTGTCTATGTTAAGAAAACATTGGCCAAGCAGCAAGTACAATAGTACAGTGTAAAACGCATAAAATTTGCAAAAATAGCACTCTTTAAATGTGATTCATGTTTCAAAACTCTTAATTTTTTAATTCTAATTGAAAAGGAGAGACTACTGCTGACTAAGGAGTTTTTGGGAACCGAGAATCCACATTACTGTCATAGCCTCAAAACGAAATATTTATATCGAAACTCTTCTGGGTTGAGAACTAACGCAGAGCTATCAAAACACTCCTTTGTCCGGTAATCTAATCTTTACTCCCGCGGGCAAGATCTGAACTTTGCCATGACCGCAAAGACAGTAACGAAAGTTAGGAGTGGTTCGTGAGGAACAGTGGTGTAGGAGGCAGGGGTGCAAGAGCACCCCCAAAAGTTGATTTGGTAAAAATCTGGGCAAAATCCGCGGAAATCTGGACTAAATCCCTGAAAATACCGGCAAAAATGGCGCCCAACGTGCTTTCGTTTGAAAAGAATTGCGCCCAACATTTACAGAATCCAATGAAGACCTTTTTTTGGGAGGTCACCACAAAAACGGTCATGAGAAAATGAAGCCCAAAAAGTTTGTCAAAGTTTGGGGAAATTCGGGCAAAAATCCTCGCACCCCCAAAAATTTTCCTGCTCCTACACTTCTGGTGTGGAATATGACGAAAGCATTGTCTCCATTCCACGTACTGTGAGAGATAAGCCAACCAGAAGAATGCGAGACATTGCGTGACGTTAAAACCAGCAGTCTAGTTTGACCGAGATTCTCGTAAAATCACGGTAGGTTGTTTTATGCCGAAAACTAAATTTAATTTGATTAACAGTGGAAAAATTTGTTGGTTATGTCATGCATCACAGCAAATCTTAAAAGTTCAACTTTGCTGATCTGGCAGTGTCACCTGAACAAATGAATGCCTTGATTTGGTTGGAGTCAATGCAGTGGCTTAGTCTCAGATCTTGTGTAAGCTCGAGAAACCTCAATAAAATCCTCAACTGACTCTCCAGCCCGGGTTGTTCTGACTACAACCAAGCTCCACCACAAGCACGAATATTACGACGTATGCGGTATAAATTCAAGGAAAAACTGCACCTCCAGCAAAGCATTTCATATTTATTTTGCCACTGTGGAAAACCTCACAGCCCTGACTTTAACAAAAGGCTTAAAATCTAAGATAACATAACTAACAATTTCAGCAAACTTGCATGATTCCATGGGATTTTGCTAAAAGACCCAACAGGAACTGCTGAAGTCATCGTCAAGTCTATAGACTAAATGAACTTTGCCTACAGCACAATCTGTGACCTGAATCACAAGTTCATCTCGTAAAAATATACATCACGTAAAATTATACTACCATAATGTTTTAATCCTAAAACAGAAACTATCTGCATCGCGTGAATTAATGGGTGTACTGTGGCCAACTGAGATTATTTCGTACTTCTGTTACCAGATGAATCTAGGAGAAATACTGTAGCGCATGTATGCGATGGAACGGGCTGCTGAGAAAGAATGGTTTGATGAAAGGCTCAACCTTTGTAAGGTCTTGGGCAATCTGCATACAAGCTGCTACTATTTCCAAGAGTTTACAATAACACTCTTTTGTTCACTTCCACGTAGCTTGCGGTACAAAAGCGGCAGCGGGTGTACACATTACCACGCCCAAGTTTTAAGTCTTTACATTTGTTTCGGATGTGCCGGGGCACATCTAACTTCGACTGGCTTAAATGTCTCGATGTGTGCTCGAATACAAGTTAAAACGCGACTTATATAAATGTCCACCTACTAGACAATAACTTCTACTTACTCTATGTAACACCCAGACATCTGTGCGTAAGCAGTATTCCTCCTAGACACCCGGATCACTGCACTAATGGGAACGTGCCAAACAGTTTCTGTGAAACACTCGCAATTGAAAAATAAAAGCCTACTCCTACCTTAGATTCATAAAGCAAAAGCAGTTGATGTTTTTTACATAGTTCCGAAAATGTCGGTATTCATTCCACTGCTATTTCTAGTTCACATTTGACTGCCAGGTATGATATAAATTTCAAGAACCTGTTAACCTAACGGCACTTTCTGAAAGCGAAGTAATCTCTACGAACGGATTTATGGGGACGGGCAATGTTGCTGGCACTCTGGTTTCTATGTTGGAAGGCGGTATAGCTCCTGGCAATTCTTTATTCCTTCGACTTAAAACCAAACAAAACAAAACAGCTGTTTGAACACGGCAATTGCATTGGTGCTTTTACTCCCGAGGGCGATCTCAGAGTCCATGTGAGGAAAGGGTGACCTCTTCAAGATTGAGAAGCAGATTGTGCAAAAGTTTCGGAAGCATTTTCCTTCGAAACAATAAAATACTTCTGAACTTATTTCTTTGCAAACGAAGTCTTTTGCTTTGAAGATTCTCTGTAACGAATCAGACCTTCGTACTCACCGATACTCTCAAGAAAATCTGAAGGCTTCGCTTGTCGTTGTACAGTGAACTGGCCAGTATACGAAACAAATTCTTTTTGGAGTGTCCATTACTTTGAACCCTGGCAATTCATTTTAGTATTGCAGTTGAAACCTCGCCAAAAAGTGCAGGCTTTTTCTGAGCGATCTGTAAAGATTTACAATGGGAACTAAGATTGCCTAGCAGCTAACTTTGAACTTACCCATCCCTTCACACAATCACCAATCAGCGCGTGCCCAAGACATAAACAAGGCAAAATTCCAAAGTAACACCTACGTACGCTTCAGATTGACACGCTTCTTTCTAGTACTCCGACAAAACTGACCCTGTTTAAGAAGCTCGTAAAAATTTGACTTCAGGTGAAGACAATACTGTCTGCTTTCCGTTCCTCTAGCATTCGGGGCTATTTGCGGATAAACGGCGTTGTTCCACTTCCTCCTAAACTTTCGTTGTGCCGCCATCTAGTTTCGATTCCTCGCAGACTACGCACTTATAAAACACACGGCAGCGAAAAAACAGTTTCGCGAGTATCGCCATCACCAGTGATACCAAAATACTTGTCTTCCGTCAGAAACTTTAAACTGTTTCCCAAGCTGCCCTCCCACCAAACAAGCAGCAGCTCATTGCGCAGGATGTCGGTTTACCAGTCGGTTTTCTGAAAACCTTCGTTATCGCTCGAGGCAACCACGCCAAGCAGGTGCGTTCAAGTTTCGAGTGAACTCAATCTTGTAAACGCAAAACGCTCGAGGGCGGGCGCCGATTTTTCGGCGTGGTTGACCATAGAGCCGCGTTCGAGTGCGATTAATGAAACAAGCTCGCTCATCATGCTTCAGGCACTTATGCAGTGACGATGCGTTTATTGCAGCCAAGGGCGTACGCAAGGGGGGGGTTGGGGTTGAAAACCCCCCTTGAGCTTGATATTTTACAGAAACTTTATTATAAGGGAATGTATAGGGCTTGATTTTTACAAAAATAAGGGGAGTGCGTGTAGAAGAATATGCCTATTATGTCAACAAACTTCGCTTGAAAACATGAATATGACGTCAAATTGTGACGTCACAAAAAGCGTACACCAAATACAAATGACCACCATATGCCACTGAATGAACCCCCCCATGAAAATTTTCTGCGTACGCCACTGATTGCAGCGCCTTGATTTTACTTGATAAAATACTTCACGTTTATCCACAAAAAATTAGGTGCTCTAATCAGAACCTTTACAGCAAAAGTTTCCCATTTTTTTGTATTTTTCGCGCAAAAGTGCAATTCTGTGGCAATTGCTGTATATAAGATGAGATTGTTCGCCTCGACTTGCGTATAAGCTTTTCCGAGTTTTTCTTAGTAACAACTTACTTTGAATTGCCATGAAACTGGTGTGCCGCATGACCTCACTGCTATAAAAAGGTGTATCACGCAAGTTCCCACAGTCGAACTTGGTGAATTATCTTTAGATTTTAGGCAACAGTTTTTTTAATAGGGCTTTAGCAAAATGAAGATATCTAAAAATTGATGGGAATTTCAATGTTACTGCCATTATAGTAATCGGAATCCATTCCAAAACAAAGTGGCAAATTTGAGTGATAATTGTCACTGCGAAGCACTCTTTTGGTCTGTGTTTGAAACAATTGTGAGCGTGAATGGAGAGATGTTCCACCAATATCATCGAAATTCGTAAAATGCACGCAGCATATTCTATCTGATGCTTCACTTTCCATTGGCCAAAGAGCGTTTTTTCTTAAAATGCAACTACAGAAGAAAATGAAACGTTGACAAGCAATACACTCCAACCCCAAAACGCTTCTGAAACAAGTTGCCTTGAATATCATTGGATATATGCATTCTTGGATGGAAAAAGACTGGCTAGTTTGTTTGCTTATTATATTATTATGATGCTTTGGAATCCTTGACATTCCAGCCGGTGGCGGTAGGCCATTGCTGACGAACAGCATTACGTCTACCAAACACTTTCTAATGAAACCGAAACAGCCGTCATCGCTTGTTGCATACCTTTCAGCCGCAAGTATGTATCATTATCACTCGTCGAGCAAGCTCACTCTCAATGTAGTGAACAGCACGCTAATGAAGTGATCGGACATACTGGGTTGCATAGTCACCTCAAAGCTGCTGTCAGCTTATATTACTGTTGAAGAGCATCTGCACAATCCTAGAAAGTACGCATTCTTTTTTAAATTAACTACAAAATGACTTAATACGAGAAGCATGTTTTTACCAATCAGTGTTATGTACCAGTGTTAAGCTGAGATTGAGCAGCTTCAGCTCGTGAGGTGCAACTTGTCTAATGTGAGAAAGTAGACTGCACTGAGTGCGTGCGTGCGTGCGTGCGGCGTGTTCACCTATAAGACCATTTTACCATATTTTGCTAATGAAATTTTTAGTTTCTCATACGTAATATCGAGTTACTTGGGCAAGGATTTTAATTAAGCTTTATTTTGTTTAAGTGGACAGCATCAGGGGTCATCATTACGGGACATTTGAATAAAATAAGGGGTTTAAATGGTTCAACATATATGAGTGTAAATTGCGACATGAACATTAAGTGGTTAGGCTGAAATTGGTTTGTGACTTGTGCAGGAAAAGCGCACAGAGGTCGCAATGTTTATGGTTAGCTACCACCTTCAACCAACAAATTATAGATGTTTTTTAATTTTTTTGTTAAAAAGATGAAAACTACATAGGCGATAAAAAAGAGAACAAAAATCACGTCATGCAAAGTGACTTTGTTGAAACCTGCCTAAGTCAAACAAGAGCAGAACACTTGAGGTTAAATTTTTTTACAATGGTTTCCCAAACCTCAAGTTCCCGGAGGATGTTAAATCAATGGTGCAGGTTTGCAGTATTTTGCTTAAACACTGAGGTTGGCACACGCGCAAATAGAAAATTAGTGAATAAAAGAGGACTGGAAATGATTTACGTCGTTGTGATTTTATTCTACGTCGAAATTATTGAACACGAAAGTATATGACAGTTCTTGTCCTCTTTTGAAAAATGCTCAATATTTTGGGTTTAAACAGCTACTTATCTACGATTGAACTACATCATTTTGTTGGGATCAGTCAAGTTAGTCAACAAAATGGCGTTCTGGAGTTCTTTGCATGTCTGCAATTATCACATGAATGATGAAGTGCATTTTTCCAGAAGGAAGCGCTGGAATTGACTTCAACAACATAGGCTTATTACTACATTTGAGATCCATAAACGACGGATGAAGAATTATAATATTAAGTCCTTCACAACGTTTGAGTCCATGAAACTTTTAGAACTTGTTTAGGAAAACAGTACCCCGAAAATACGCGTTCCAATTGAAAATGGGCAAAAGTCGGAGTAAAAGAGACGTGCGCTGTCATGATGAAAACTGCACTAACTGCTACAAACTCTCTAATTTTCACGAGGTACAAACTTCCATTTCTCCTAACCAAAAATGCTCAGCAGAACATGAAAAATGCTTTCACAGTTTCTGAAGGATCAGACTTGTAACACAGGGTTGACTATCCACTGTTGATTTGAAGGGGGCTTTTTAATGCAACGGCAATAGATGAAAATAGAAAATTCGGGGCAAACTTAAACATGACATTGTAGGATAGGAGGGCAAGGGGAAAAAGAAAGTGAGTTTCTGTACCTTCACCGCTTTATGCAAAATATGCGAAGAAACAATTGTGAGGCAGCATGGATATTTTGAAGTTTTCCAAACCAAGGTAGCAAAACAGACTCTTTCAAAGTTGTAATACTATAGAAAACATTGCATAGACTATGCAAATCGTTTGCTTTTTGCTAATGAGATTTGCAAGCCTTCTGAAGAATTGAAGAAAACTTATGAGGACGAACGTGTCAATAATTGAAAATTAAGGACATTGCTGTACTTTGAAAGCAATACCTTGTCTGATTTTCTAGACAGAAGATTAATACCTATGGCCAGTTTGAGCTTCCGCAACACGAGCGAACTTGATATAGAATCAACTTCAACCGCTAAAGCAGTAGTTCCCAAAGTATGGGTCGCGACTCATTAAAGGGTCGTGAAAGGTCAAAATATGGGTTGCGCCGAACATAGGCGTAGCAATGGGGGGCCAAAGGGGCCATGGTCCCCCCCAAATCTTTAGAAAATATGGCCAGTTTGTGCTTTGAGAGGCGTTTCTCCAAACAAAATAAGGTTATTCGCCTAAAATCAAAATCAAACATTTTGGCCCCCCAAATTTCTGGGCTGGCTACGCCACTGGCGCCAAGGCGGTCCAAACCTGGATTGTATGTATATTTTCAACGTTACCACTGCTTTTCTGTGTCTGTCTGTAGCATATGTATTTAAGAAAAGAGTAGATTGCTAACACTGAACACGAACTTAGCAATTTACTGCCAAAAATCATTCATACTATCATTATTTTTTCATGTTAACATACGCTGTTGGGTTTGGGTCGCGAGATGTTCACCAAACTCAGATTTGGGTCGCACTCAAAAAAGTTTGGGAACCGCTGCGCTAAAGACGGCAACGTGGCAGAAGGTGTATCACTTCCAACGCAATCTAGGCAGTCAGGCAGGGTATTTCCGAAAGACTTCAAGCGAAGCTGTAGTGAACCTGCAAGACCGTAACGTCTGTGACTGCAAAGCGGTCTGGCTTCAGTGAATCGCTGATTTGTACTTTCCAAAATATCCTAGCATTTGAATACGTGATGTGCAATCTCCAGATGAACGCTGTCTACCAGTTGCTCACTCTCTAGCCAAGATGCGCTCAACCTCTCTGTAAGAAATGCGCAAAGTGTGTTTTATTCACCGTGCTTTAGACGTTACTGGTTCCTAAGCTAACCAAGACAGACTTTGTTTGAGTAAATTTTGAGTCTCAGCACACAGAAATACATCGTAATGTTCAGCAGCAAAACTAGGCAAAGCCGCATCTTTTTTATGAATATATAGTCCAGCCTTTTAAATGGAACTAAAAGCTGTCATGAGAACATGCAATTAACAACTATTATGACTTTTCTTTCTAGGCTGCTTTAGCTTATTTCTGTACTGTATTCTGTCTGTTCCATCAAAAATACGACTGAGGCATGTTGGTGTGCTGAAGAACAAGCGAACAGTACTGGCGCAAGGAAGGCGCAGGTTAAGCAGCCTGCGCAAATTCGGAGGACGTGGTTGCATGGCTCAGTTTCCCTTAGATTTCTAAGTCTGTAAATTATCATGCGGTTGATTTGCAAATATGACGCAAGACATTGAGTTGGTATGATCCTTTCAATGACACAGCGAAAAATATTGAATGGTTTCGATGCAAAGATAGTAGCAAAAACAAACGATCAACAGACAGATAATTTTTAATTGATTTCGTAACGATACTTCGGTTGTGTCAGATTGTTGCAAGTGCACGTAGAGCTTGTAACGTTCATGCAAAGTTTGAACACAGCCCACACCCAATTACTAGTCAAATCCTCCTGATGAACAGTTGTGTTATCTTGATCACAACGCGTACGCTTTTAGTTGTTATGGGTATGAAACTGATAAGATATTCATGGAAAAAATCTAAAAACCCTTCATACTAGTGGTACCACAAACTGTATATTCTGCAGGACGATTGAACAAAAAGCAATGCATTTCTATAATTTGAACACTTAAGATGAAAGTTTTTGCGACCAAGTACAAGCTGCATCTGCCGCGAGGAGTTGCCAAATAAAACAAACAAGACAAGAAAGCGAGTCCGTTGAAAACAGACTCAATCGAAATTACTTAAGGCGAAAAATATTGAAAGATCATCGTCATGTTTTCAAGCAAAAGCAGACTGGTTAACGCGTCGTGGCGCACATCTGTTGCCTTGCTAATGAAACGAAGTTTTTCGAAAAAAATCACTACCAGGCAACATCCTGGCAGCGTTTGGCCGCAAGACTTTCGGACCGTACACGTTTCGTTTTCTGAGCCCCCGGGGCAAGTCTGTCACTCGTGCCAATACGCGCAAATAACAAGTGTCGCGTTCCGTGAAACCACACATTATTCTGCGATGTCTTGCCGCGCACACACCCGCGTCGTAGCAAACGTTACGTCACAGGCACTTCTATCGTACACTAATTGGCTCCTATGGCTATATCAAGCTTGTGTGGCAAGAGCTACAATAGAGAAATCTCGCCGGATTTAGCGATCCTGCAATCTTTAACACATATTTCGTGAGGAGTGATTATCAGGCTTTTTGAAAACTGATATTGCTCAGTGCAGTCGGCTAACGTAGTAATGTCAAACACAGTGCACAGCTATTGGGGATGAAGTGCATAATTTCAGTTCACACGGCGCTCTTACCGTAAAGATTTTTTGCTTCAAGCGCATCCTTTCCCGACGATTTTATCACCGTTCGCAAGCTGGCGTAGTTTCCTGCTTTGCTGCTGTATTTCACCGCCAGATGTACGCCGTTGTTGCCATGACGATCAGACACATCAATGCAGGATGGTTCGTGATTCACGAACAGCTCCACTAGCCGAGAAGAGTCTGTTATCACGGCCACATGGAAGGATGTCTGATAATAAAAATTGCATGACACTAAGTTCATACTGTCAGCGAGAAAGAAGTATCAAATTGAGCGATAGCCTATGCCCTTTTTTTGTAGACCAAGATTCTAACAGCCTTTGTAGAGAAACACATTGAATACCTTAACGATTTAACAATATATTGGAAATAGGTTATTTAAACACTTGCAGAAAAAGTGTAGCAGTGTAATATCAAATGCATAAGGCCAAGTTTAAAATAGCATATCTTTATGACGATGTATAGTTCTCATGTCGACGCCAGCTCTTGAGGATACGTGTCATCATTTTGTCAACAACAATTTTATTTTACTTGCTTGTTTTTGCACAAATCTGTTACATTCGAGCAGGGGTTCTTAATTCTTTATGTTCAGTCAGACTTCTACAAATTTTAAAAATAAAATATACCTCCTACAATCTTACTGTTTCACTACTACAATTGAGTGTCATAAATTTGTGTTAAGTCGAAATAACTATTTAAAAAGCCCGTAACAGTGATCATGTCTTCTTTTATTAGGATACATAGGTCCTGCATACAAATAATGTAACACACACGTTCTACTGAATAAAACCGGTTGCCTAATCTGCATAGAGGAGTAAAAAAAAGTAACATTTAGCATTAAGCAAAACGGGGAATCATGATGCTGAGCAAAACGTCCCGTTTTTAATTAAGGAAAAAAGCACACGTTTGCTATAAATCATCATATCAAAAATTACCCCTCTTGGCAGGTGAAATTTGCCCCCGGTTAAGAACCCCTGAGTTAGAGTGTTACACGCTTATCAACCAAGCTTAGTCCACATTTCTGCTAGAAAAGGAATTGGAACAGGTTTTCCAAGTCTAAACAGAACTTTAAAGCTAGAAAAATTGCAAAGATCCGCTAGATATTTTCATCCCAAACTAATTTTAAAGCTAGAAGCACAAAGATACAACTGTAGGGAGAATTCCTAGCGCACAGAGCGGTCAATAAACAAAACGTTTAAATCTGAAACTGTTAAAATCAACAAAAGACAGTTTAGTCGACAGATAACTTTCTACAAATATATAACTTTTAAAAAAGATCGCTGAAAATTTTTGATCGACTGAATCGAATGCTGAAATTGACTGCAATGAAGATGATGAGCCAGAGAAAACAGGAGTTGGCAAAAGTGAAATAAGAAATTATGTACCCGCTGCCTGCCACCAAACTCAAAGGTCCTGTACACATGTCACAGCTCGGGTTCTGTGCACTTCTTGCCTGTACACTGTGGGCTAGGGGTACTACGCCGTGGCCCAACACAGTGTCGTACTTATGTGCTCATCCAATTATCAATTCCACGTACCGACTCCTAATTGCTGAACTGCTCAGTGCTCACTGC
>Ga0210059_1016188_pt1 | contig 10786 bp, 8 predicted proteins | sample Ectturendosymbi2_FD_188042 | JGI IMG/M metagenome (GOLD analysis project Ga0210059, IMG submission 188042) | Ecteinascidia turbinata endosymbiont from Florida, USA - Sample 2 (SPAdes) (version 2) | ecosystem: Host-associated > Tunicates > Ascidians > Unclassified | place: Key West, Florida... | reverse complement strand
ATATGGGAAAGACGATTTCGATTTTCCTCGACAGCCTTCTGTCGACTGCTGTTTGAAGCATTTCGTACATCTCTGGATTTGTCGGCATCTGTCTGCACATAGTTATCAAACATGGCTGCACATAATTTATGATAGTGACAGTTTTGGTGATTGTTGTAATGTTCCTTCGCCTTTTTGTAATTGCAGTATGGTCTCGAAACTAATAAGCCGGGAGGTTTTGAGCTACGACTGACAGTCTGAGGAGCAAACACAACGCACCATTTGCGAATCGCAACGTCTTTATTGAAAAGCGACATTCAGCGAGGGTTTCCTATAGTCTTAGCACGATTTGCTTTCTCGGAGTCCACTTGACACTATTATTTCAGAGGTCTAATTTAGGGTATCAGTAGTTATTGTTCTTCGTTCTCAGACTACAGCATTGTATGCTGCCTGATTTAACAGAAAGTCAGTATTTGTTTTGCCCAATATGCGGTTTAAACAATGCGACAGAGACAACCGACGGTCCTAATTCTGAAATCTATATTAACTCGAAAACGATGCCAGCCTTTTCTGCAAAGCCCACATGAAAAAAACACACTTGAATTGCAGCTCTCCAAACAATTCCCGATGCCAATTCTTTGCTTAGAAAACTGTTGCAAACAAAATGACTTCTCAAAAAATGAAGCAATTACTTTCTTTTTTACGTGTGGCTTACCTCTCCAGAGCACTGTTTATGTTTTCAATCCTTTCTTGAGTAGACTTGTATATGTATTGGCACAAAACTGAAAGCATTGGTTCATTGACAGCCTGAAAGAAAAAGCAAACTTAACTCTTTTCACCCAGTCCTGAACTACTGGTAATGCTTGAAGCCAAAAATTATACCTGAAGAGTGTAAACCTCAATATTTTCTCCAAAAATACATATACTTCCGAACAGACATAAATAATTTTTGTCTGTGAGAAAAACGTCACGCCGGGAAACGTCAATTGAAACAGAGCTACTGCCACGGGTTTGCACCAAATTTAGAACGGAAGTAAGCTCGTAACGCTGCTTGACAGCTTTTAGTAAAGGGGCAAGAACCGTTTTGACGTAATTATCTGTCTTGTTATGAATAATTACAGTCAATAACAGAGTTTGAAAAAAGTCAGTTTTGTTAAACTCTCGAACAAAAAACTCTTATTGACCCAATCTGCATAACACAGTCATTTGCTAGAAAAGCTGATGTGCTAATTGACATCAGAAATCTTTTTTCTTATCTCGGAAGTAAATTGGAACATATCCGGATATTGAGTTTCACGCCACCTTTGCCTCGACAACCACAACTTTCAAACTAATAAAAAAGAAATATTAAAAATTTCTGCCTCAAAACTGACGCGGAAATCATGATTAAAACAGGACCCATGTAATAACAAGGAATAGGATCAAAAAGAGGTTGAAAGTGCAAGAACAGCATACTTTTCTGGGCTAACGACGGTATGAAGAACTGACGCACAAACACCTAAGTGGGTGTTTCAAGATAATCACTACTTTTATCGTCTTTTATGTCCACTCTTGAGTGAAATTATTTTGTTATGGGTGGGTGAAGGTGTAGTCGAAAAACATGACATTAACAATAATAACAGCTTAGATAGGAAATCACTTCTCATTGACAATCCAACCCCGTTTGGAGAATTTTGAATAAGTAACAGGTACATAGATTAAATCAAGAAGTAGCAACAGTTTCCTAATTTGAGTTTCATTTTCCATAATAAAAAGGGTACATGCTAAAACACTATCAGTGAACAAAGAAAACACCTATCACTTCTCAAAATAACTCTGAAAAATCATCTTCACGCCATGTTACTTACAGCGATCTTTCTGCACACTTCAGCCCAAAAAAACAATATTTTATTCAAGATCCCAGAAATATCGAATAGTTGATAATATGACTCTCCATTTTTCAAGAACGCTGCAGTGGTTTCCAAACTGAGAACTTCCTGAAACATTTCCCGAATCCATGGAAAGGATCCAATCAGAAGCGAAATCGTATTCACCATGTTTTCCAATTGACTACAATGTGTTTAGAAAATAACGTAAGTTCTGGCATTACTTCTACTGCAAAGAATTTGATCAAAACATTCAAAAACAAAGGCAATGGCCAACCAAGCCATAGGCAGTGAATGGCATATTTTGGCCAAAATATGATTGTCGACAATCAAAAGATGGTCGAGAAACAAGTAACACTTGACTAATTTCACACTCAAAAATTTAGCTTTAAAATACTTTCAACGAAAAACCACAATTTACACAAACACCTACCGGATAAGAAATAACTTTGTGAAAATGAGAACTTTACATGTAATGTGACCATACAGGAAGCTCTTTGGAATAGATCCGCACAGGTAAATCCTGGTCAAGTCAATAATTTTTCACTATCAAATGTCTTATTCGAAGGTATGCGTTGGGAAAATCCGATTCTGTTTCAACTGATTGTTAAAAAATGCTCGACCCCAAAAGGCTTTCGTATAGATGCTTTTCATTTCTTTTATCAATCACTTGGGAGAAAAAGGAATAAACCATTGACTTACGTCTGATACGGTGGGTCTCGAAACCTTGTTCTCATCTGTGCCCATCTGAACTCGTTCGGCAAAACCGGCATCGTTTCGCACTTGACGCGCTCATTACTTGCTGCATTTTCCAGCAACTTCAGCAGCGGCAACACAAAAAGACACTTTGGCGTGGTTGAAACTTGAACCAGAATTTTCCTCACGGTTCCTTTCGTGTCGAAACCTGATATGCGTCTGCAAAGCAGAAACAACAAAAGACGTCATCATCGAAGCGTTTGCTGAACTGTATGCAACCAGCCACTCCAAATGGGAATAGTAAGTGAAATGCACAATGGGAATGCGGGCCGGAGAAAATTGTCGAGTACATGTTCAGACCGATTAACTTTCGGCATCCACTAAAGCTTCTATACGCTCTAATATGAATGCAACGTCCACAAATGCCGAAATGGAACGCATGCATTAACCAACACTTGCCTTTTCATTTGGTCATCTCGACTGTCCGTTTCGTTCACAATAATGTCTCGGATTTCACCTTCAACATCATGCAAACTGAGTGCAAGACATAATGCATCTCTCCAGTATGGATCATAGATACGAATTCTTCGACCTTCCAAAGCAGAGCAAAATGCCAAAGTACCCAAAACACGTCTGCCAGGGCTGCTTCCTGATGCTTGGATCTCGTTTGTCATGAAGTCTTGAAATTCTTTTTCCTACATGTTAGGTCACTTGGTTCAAAACCTTTTTAATATTAATATTTAACCTCACATTACGCCGTATAACGGTTCGATTCTAACAAGAACTTACATATTTGTTCAAGAAGACTGTTTTGTGCGATCCGGAATACGCTGGACCGTATTTCATGCCATCATTTCGACATTCAAACCATTCCGAGTACATTTTGTGAAGTGCAATATACGGGATATGGTCTTCGTCAGATTCTTTCAACAGTACTTTTGTGAATGATGGAAGAAGACGCATTATGTTTGATTGAAACATGTATTCGAAGGAAGATTCATTCATGGTTCTCGTGGTCGCAACATCAAATGTAATCACGTGACCAGATTTTTGACGTTCTGCAACAAATCAAATTAGTTTCAAGGTTAAATACGAAAAACTCGCAAGTCTCCGTGTGGCTCCAACCGCATCAACATTATGAAAATTTAACAAGAATGAAAGTTCTAAGACGATTCAGGCAGCCTAACTGTCCGCAATTTATTTCCCGTAAGTGGCGATTGATCCAACTCGGTAACACATAAAACAAAAACAGTAAATAAATTGAAACTTTTCGATAAAAAAAATACCACAAATGACAGCTGCAACCAAAGCAAGTCTCACATGAAAGCAAATATTGTTGTTAGCAGTAAGCTGTTACTGCTATTTTGGCAAGCTCTCTGAATATTACAGGGCAAATTTAAGGGGTCAGTTCAGCATTGGTAACCAGTACTCTCTGCTATGTTTATTACAAGAAATATTGTACTGCAAGTGTAACCACATCAGCATTCTTAACAGCGTTATACCGAACAGCGGAAAAAAAAAGATTACCCAAAATAACGTTTTTCTATAAAAAAAAAAACAACTTGAAGCTTCACGCATAAAACAGCTTTCAATATTTTGCATATGCACACAGTACTTTGTTGAGCATATGTCCATTTCACATCCCATTCTCAGCTAACTTGCACATATGTGTGATAACGTACTGAGCACTTGCATTTTCTGTTCAATCCTGTAACAACTGCTCTACATATCCAGTTATGATATGCGTTATCATACATAGGCTACAGCTCTAGATTTTTTGCGTGCAAAAAATGCTTGTGCATCTAGCTAATATAATTCGTCACACTTAGGGTTTTTTCAATGTACTTTGACAACTAATTGCATTTGTTATTTGCTTATAGAAAACAACTTATTTTCTTTCACTAGTAGTATTAGTAACGATTTAAGTAAACACAGCATGCGACTGAAGTCTACTTAAAATGAAACCTATCAGTCTTGATGAGAATTACGCCAGGTTTAACCAAGATAGATACCCCTGACTAACCTACACAAAAATTATGACCACATTCTATGTTATCTAAGCTAAATAATCAATATTACAGTAGACTAGCTTACTATACACATTTTTCCGGCAAATCATAACTTCTCTGCTAAACGCAAGTTCACTAAGATTGAAACCGAAAGCACGCGCACTTGCCAGGACCTATCCCAAACTCAAAGTGCAGGTGCTAGATTGGCCCTCCATTTGTCCGGCGGTGAAAAATAACATGGCGGAGTTTCCTCTTCTAGAGTTCTAGATATCCCTGGGTCTATCGCTTAATGTCTCTGGCCACGTGAAAAACTTGTCCAAACATGGCCTTATTTGTATTTATGGGTAGTAGTTCAAACTCACGTTACGCATGCAGGCAGTAGCCAATTAAATATTTCCGAGTACAGAAGGCTGGACAAGTGGTTAATTCCCATGCAACCCTTTAACGACTGCGCGCGCCAACATATTGGCGCGCCCTTTTTTGGCCATAAATCGCCAGCCGCTAGAGCTAGAGAGCTGTTCAAACCCTCTACGGATTCAGCAAGTCTTCTAGTTGACATCAAAAAAAAAAAATTTTATGTTTTGGGTTTGAGGCTTTCTGGGGGGGGAACGTCACAAGTAGGGGTGTTTTTGTGTTATTTTGGCCATATTTGCCTGGCCCTGGGCGCTGTCCCAATGGGCCATTTCTTGGACTCAAAATTTAGTTGAAAACTAGGTTTGATCCCGATATGCTAGGAAGTCCTTGATTGACTTCCTAGCATATCGGGAGCGAAAATTATGGCTCATAAACTAAAACTTGACCAAAATTTTGCTCCCTCAAAAGCCACTCTGAGGGGCATTTCTCCTCAGGCAATAACTCGCCGTCAGATTGAGCAAGAGAGCTGTTTAAACCCTTTAAAGACTCGTGAAGGTAAGTAGTTTGCAATAAAAAAAAACTTTTCAGTTTAGGATGTCTGTTTTTTTTAATGCTTATATGATGATAGGATGTTTATGTTACTTTTTGCTGACGTCAGCATTTTTGCCTGACCTCCCTTTAAGACCCGCAGGAGCCATTTAAATGACATTAATTTTTTTTTAGTTTAGCTGTTTTTTGGTTACATTTCGGGACTTTGAAGGGTCCGAACGGGTTTTTAGCGTTCCTGGTTCCAAGATTAAGGCCAAAAACATTAAAATAATTTAGGGAAATCCTCCAAAAGTATTGAGAAAAGCCCCTTACCAATTAGCGGTTTTTTGGCCTAACTTTTGAACCAGAAACGCTAGAAACTCAATCAAGGGCTCTAAAAACGCGTATTCTCGCCCAGAATCCTAAAATACTGCAAGCCAAAATATTGGCGCGTGGGATCGGATGATTACGTCATATAATTAACGAAAAAGCATGCCCCTGTCATGATCCCATTGGCCCAAAACCCCCCCAACCAAATTGAAAAAAATTTTTTTTTAATCTAAACTACACGACGCCACTAGTCATTACAGGGTTTGAACAGCTCTCTAGCTCAATCTGCTGCCGAGTTATGGCTGGCCAAAGTTTGCCCCGAAAGGGCAAATTATGCTTTTTCTGAAAAGTTTTGAATTAGACCAAAAACTGGGTTTTTGACCCATAATTTTGGCTACAGATATGCTAGGAAGTCAATCAAGGGCTCTATAGACGCGGATTTTGACCCAGGGCCGACCAAAGGTGACCAAAATTTCCAAAACATGCCCTCATTGTGACGTCACCTCCAGAAAAACCCCACCGAAAACGAAAAACGCTTTTTTTTCGATGTCAACTAGAAGACTTGCTGAATCCGTAGAGGGTTTGAACAGCTCTCTAGCTCTAGCGGCTGGCGATTTATGGCCAAAAAAGGGCCGGCCAATCGCGGTCGTTAAAGGGAATACATGCCAGAACAGTCAAATTGCAAATTAATTGATCTGAGTTAACTGTAAAGTGTTTCTCGCTTTAAGTGATAGCAATCGTCATGGGTAAACTTTTGTTTGTTCTTGTCAAAAAACAGGACAAACGTTTAGGGTACTTTGCTACACAAAACAACAGACTAAGTTAGGAGGTGGCCGTGTGTGAATTAATTTCGTTTTGAAACCGCCGTCCCTATCGTTTTGGTTCACGGTTTGTCAAAAATATGTTCAGTTTGATATAAGGAGATTGATGCCGCAACTTTCTGACATGAAATTACAGGCGCCAATGACAAAATCGTGGCCAGGGCCAGCTCGTCGCGAGTGATGAGAATATTTGTTTATCAAACTAAAGCCTGACACGCCCAGACATACCTGCACTTGCTGCAGAAAGCCACAATGTGAATATACTCTAAATTTAAGAGTCTAAAATATGAAAATTATTCAAAAACATGAAAAAATATCAAAACTCAAAGTAAAAATATAAAAAGATATCGAAAAACATGAAAATATTACCATAACACAAAATTATGAAAAATATGGGTCGGGGACAGGAAGGTGGGTCGGAGGGAAACCGCAGCTGCACACTCCTAAACCTCGTAAAATCAGGAGAAAAGACGCCTTCTATTATTACTACTCTATTACTACGCCTTCCGTTACTACAGCAGTGAACTAATTTGTCATCTTCCCATGTTTTATCGTTAAGATTGCGTGTCTTATTGCAAAAGAGTTATCACGCGATTTTGTCACACTGTTCAACATTCACAAAATCTGAAACACAAATTTACACCAACCATATAAAAATGAATAAAATAAGACTGGTATTCATAACAATGCCTTAATGTTCGTACTCCGGTACCTGGGCTGCAGTAAAGCAAACGATTTCGTATTGCTCCCCAAAAAGACGACGGTACATTCTCCCAAACCGTACAACCATTACCGAATATGCAGTATTTGTATGAGTGGGTCGCATCAGAAACTGGGAGGCAAAGAGTGTACACTCCTATCCTGCAACAAAAGCGTAAGAAAAAGTAAAGTGCATTCCCATTCAGGATCTATAGAAACTCATAAAAACATCGTTTTTTGTTACGAAAGTTGAGGGCAACTCCAAGAACGCATTATCGCAAGCACTATTTCACATACTTAAAGCAACGCTAGCTGTGGACGGGATCAAGCACGGGTCGTGGAACTTAAAATAATTTTTGAGTCACGGAAGGTTCAACTTTCCCTTGTGCCCATTAGTGCCGTTCAAACCATTATTATTGAAAGCCTTCACCTTCTCTGTCACAGCCCGATGTATGTCCTGTTCTCTGTGAGTACACGTTGTGAATGAACCGCTCTAACTATTACTCGTCACTAAGATTTTCGACTGTAAGTGTAATGCGCATATTCTACCATTCGAAAATGCAAGTAATTTTGATACGTTGAAGACTGAACATCTGAGCTGCAGAAACTACGCCGTTTTGAAACCGTATTCGGCGACCGATCACAATTTCAAACTTGTTTGATTCGTGACAAGCAAGTTTTTGCGATGATTACCTTTCGGTTTCCGTAAAAATACGTGCAGAACTTTTCATTCACGGAACTAGAGAGATGTCAAAAGCGTTGACGCCGACATATCGCAATAAAAGGCTATTGCTACAACACACTATTTGAGAGTCTATTACCGTTAAACTCCTCGATTACATCCTGAGTACTATGGCAATGAGTCAAAAGTTTGAACTGCACATGCATGTGCTACTTAAAAAATGAGAGGTAACACCGCTGCAGCCCGAGAAGCTTATTCACACAGCCTGGTTCTTTTAGATTTAGAATAACATGCGTAAACGGCACATTTGATTCGCCAGTTCTCTGTTCCACTGAAGTCACAGGCGTCTGCTGACAAAAATCTAGTGGTTGCGGCAGGGGCGCAACCAGCTCTTCATTTCGGGGGGGGAATTGCATTCGATGACGTCATCGTGCTTGCTCAACCGTGGTACAACTTTTTCGCAAACGGTCACATATAATAACAATGTATTTTTGTCCGCAGACACGATGTCCATAGTATACAAACACGCACATTCTCCACAACCCCGGTTAATCAAAACACAAAACAGAACGTTGTACAACAGCGTTAGAGGCTGAATCACCACTGTCAAGCGAAATTTCTGACTCCACGCCATATGCGCATGCCCAGAGCAACATTCTACATGTAAAATACGCTGAGAAAACTGATGATTAGGGCTTAGGATTTGGTGTTCAGGTAAGTGTGTCGGGTTAGGGTTTATGTTACAGTTAGAAAAAGAAAAATAATTGAAGTCTAAGATTAAGTCCAATATTTTTCACTGGTTTCACTTATTCTCTACTGTAGCTTGTTGTGGGTATCTGCCATCTAGCCAAAAAGTTTAATTTACACAACACACATCAAAAAAGTAATCGCCAAACTTTATTCCTGTACTCTGAGAAGCAAAATAACTGACAAAAAATATTAGGTCAAAAATTTCGCAGAGGTCACAAATTTCGCTTGACACCGCGCTAAAGAAACTCATTTAACAGAACGTTTTGTACCGGCGTTGGAGGCCGAGCCTCGGGTTTACAGACGCATTCACTTGGTACAACACTACTGTAGAATGGGACGCTAATTCCTAAACTGGCCAAGCCCAGGCAAAGTACGAATGCATTGTGACATGCACACCCTCAAACAAACAAAAACTGTAATGTCCGAGCACTCAGCCACAAAGAAAAATGCGGCTGTAGTGTTCAAAGAATAAGGAAGAATATAAGCAATCGGACTGCATCAAAGCAGGCAACCATTGCGTTATTAGACCTTCTGCATTCTTCAAGAAACAAGTGCATATTTTTTCTTAAATACAGCCTCAAATGTAAGAATGTTACATTGAACCTGATGAGTCATGACTACTAACACTCGCTCTTCAGGGCAGGTTGTAGAGCCCTGCATCCAAAATTATAGGCCATACGCAATCTTTGCATGCATGACTTTCTAAAATTCACCACAATTGTGATGCATACATGGACGTACAAAAGGAACGAAAAAGTACATTTTTAACTGCATTTGACCATCTGGAGAAGAGGCTCGCAGCTTGTTTGCTGCACAATATTTTTATCCCAGTTGTCTCTGAATGTCTTTGTCATCTGGGAGCTCAGTATCCAGTACAGCTCCCAGATATTTGTACTGGTTAACATATTTTAGATTTTTACCACCCACGTGTCAGTAATGGGTGACTGTGCTTTTTGCACTCTTAGCCTTAAACGTCATACAAATAGTTTTGCTGTAGTTGAAAATATTTCCATGTGATTCTGCATAAGCCTGACACACAGATGAAAGTTTTCTTCGCAACATTTCCGAAAATGAGAACTTTTCAGTTTTAATCAAAATGCAGACCGAACGATCAGGACAGAGTAAAAATTAGTATCCTCATACAAACATCTGGTTCCGTACTCAACGAGTGTAGTCACGGCTTTAGTGTGACAGATGTATAGGCTACTACAGTAGTAAACCTGCGTAATTTTCGCCTAGTTTTAGCAAATTCGCTCTAGCCCTATTCTTCTAGCATGTGCTTGAATTTCTATCACAAATGAAGATCCCAAACTTGAAACATAGCCTATGTCAAGGGTGAGGGGATCTTTGAATGCTACCATTTCGGGCAAAACGGATCAGGTGTGTTTGGGGCAAAACGTTTTTTTCTGGCATCCATGAGTTGTGTGAAAGCTTTTAGAAGCACGTTTAGGGCTATGAGCTTTCAGGACTTGCACTGGTTGCAAACGTTATTGGAACCAAAGTGGTCAAGTGGGTTGGTGTGTTCAACATTTGACTAGCACTCATGTGACACTTTACTAAACTTTTTTCCCAAGCCGTGATACTGGAATCAACCCAGAAAGACACTAAAACGTGAAACAGTCCTCAACCTAAATTTAGTTATAAACTATCAGGTTCCGAAGCGCAAATGCAGCTAAACAATGCTTTTTTAGGAAATGTACTAAGTTAATAATGGTGATCCGCTTTGCCTCTAACAAAAATAATGATCAAAAGGTCGTAGAAGAACCAGCGGTTCGACGAGGCACTAACAGCCAGGGACGCCGAAACGGGGGTGCATTGCGGGCGCACTTTCCCCCTGACTTTCGAAAGGGGGCCAACGGGGGCACAGGTGCCCTTACATACCAGTATAATAAGTAATTTCATGATTTGTCAAGATCAATTTGAAGCAAATTTATTACAGCTTTTCGCGCGCACCAAAAATTCAGAATGGTTTTCTATAATTTCTGTTATTAGGTTTGAGGTCAACATTGTTGCTAAACATGTAAATGGGAAAAAAATGACTATTATGGCTATGGGTGTGCTTTTTCCCTGAAC
>Ga0210059_1016187_pt1 | contig 10787 bp, 7 predicted proteins | sample Ectturendosymbi2_FD_188042 | JGI IMG/M metagenome (GOLD analysis project Ga0210059, IMG submission 188042) | Ecteinascidia turbinata endosymbiont from Florida, USA - Sample 2 (SPAdes) (version 2) | ecosystem: Host-associated > Tunicates > Ascidians > Unclassified | place: Key West, Florida... | reverse complement strand
GAGCCTCAGTATACAGTGCATGTTGAACAGGTGGGTGAGCCCCAGTATACAGTGCATGTTGAACAGGTGGGTGAGCCCCAGTACACAGTGTATGTGGAACAGGTGGGTGAGCCCCAGTATACAGTGCATGTCGAACAGGTGGGTGAGACCCAGTACACAGTGCATGTGGAACAGGTGGGTGGGCCCCAGTATACAGTGCATGTTGAACAGGTGGGTGAGCCCCAGTACACAGTGCATGTTGAACAGGTGGGTGAGCCCCAGTACACAGTGTATGTGGAACAGGTGGGTGAGCCCCAGTATACAGTGTATGATGAACAGGTGGGTGAGCCCCAGTATACAGTGCATGTTGAACAGGTGGGTGAGCCCCAGTATACAGTGCATGTCGAACAGGTGGGTGAGACCCAGTACACAGTGTATGTGGAACAGGTGGGTGGGCCCCAGTGTACAGTGCATGTTGAACAGGTGGGTGAGCCCCAGTACACTGTACATGTTTACCAGGTGTGTGAGCCCCAGTATACAGTGTATGTTGAACAGGTGGGTGAGCCCCAGTATGCTGTGCATGTTGAACATGTGAGTAATCCCCATTATACAGTGCATGTGGAACAGGTGGGTGAGACGGAAGAAATTTGCGAGAACAAGTTGCATTGGTTGGATTTCGTCTCGTTTTATTTTGTAACGTGAAACTTCACTTTTTTGTCCATATTTGTTTTGAAATTTCTGTCTTTACTTTCCTCGTAAATAATTCTTTGTGTTTTGTTTATTTTGTGACCGTTCAGTAAACTTTTTTCATTAGATGTTTTTTAGTGCCTGTCTGTGCTGTAAGCTTTGTGCTTGAACTTTGGATAACAAAAGTGTTTTATAGTTTGGAAATGGTATCGGTCTGCGGTCTTAAATTCTTTTTCAGAGCAAAAGGTATTCAGCGGAATCTAGCGACGTCACAGTGCGCATTCATTTGAACAATGCAGACAGTCTAAAAGGGAACCACACAATTGGACAGAGACACACGTGCTTGCTTTTGATTGGTGGGTGCTGTGGCTTCTTGCCAAAGTGTAATGGAATTATAGTTTTTTGTGCGCGACATGCATATCTCAACTATTGTGTTTTTGTGTTGGCAGTTATTCCAAACCTGTTTATTTCACTGAGACATTTCGGTTAATTTGTCCCATAATGGTATTAAACTCGCTGTAACAGTTTTGGCTAGCGTGACTTTTCGGACATGTGACCAAACCAATATTGATTAATATTTTTGTCGGTCATTTAAAAAATATTCGGACTTTGAACAAAAGAACGTAGATACCAATTGATGTAATTCTCCTGTTTCAAAGAACTTTCGCAAATGTATGTGTTGGGTGATTCCGGTCAAGGCCCTAACTTGTTCGACAGGAAATTATTTGCGGTTATATTCTCATTGTTGGGCACGAAACCGATAGTTTTGCTCATTTGGTTTGTAATAATCAACAATGAATCTATTGACAAGAAGTTGAGAGGTGTTTTCTTCTGCGTTGTTGATTTTTCAGGTGACGCCGACAACCGCGTCATCCTGAAGCTACGATTGGCTGACTCTATTCTGATGTCATCGACTGACTACTCGTGGCAACGCACGGTCACGGTTCATCGAGCGTCGAGGGGTGACGAATTGAGTGTGAAGTACATCAGCCTGGAGTGGGGTAACTCTCATTGATGTAAAGCTGATCCTGTACAAAACACAGCTGATAGCTTCTTGTACAATGTTCATGAAGCAATTACGCGATCTTTTCTGAAAACACGTTGGTTTTCCTTTTCTGGCTGAACTGTTTTTATCGTTTTTTTAAGTATTTTCTTTGAAATATATTTGTGGTTCCATGAAAGACTTTGTAAATATCTCGACCAGCAATTTTTGGAAAATATTAGAGCAGGCAAAATAAGCTTTTTAGTGAGTGTTTGCGTTTTCAGATAGGTTTGAATACCTTACACTTTCGGTGACAGGTGTTTTTACCTTTAAGGTTGTTTTTACCTTCAAGACACGCATGAGCCACTTGAAAAATATCACTTTGCAACTCCATAAATCTTCCGCCGATTGCGCTAGAGAGCTGTTCAAACACTAAAAGATGCGGAAATCCTTTGAGATTGCAATGAAAAAAATTGGAAAGTTTTGGACATCGTTTTTTTTGTGGGTGACGTCATAAGTGGGATAGGTTTTAGGCCATTTTGGCTCAGGTTACCTGGCCCTGGGCGTCAACCGCTAGGGGGAATATTTTGACTCAAGTTTTTATTGGAAACTAGGCTACAATCCGAATCTTTTGAGCTTTTGATTGGCGTTTCTGTTTCAAAAATATCGCCTAAAAACAAAATAATGGATTAATCTCCTAATTAATTAAATAGTTGTGAAGTTCTTGCCTAATGTTCAACTCAAATCCTTTTCGGTTGCATTTGAAGTTAATTGCAACTGATTCGGTCTTACATTTCCGTGGCAGTCGGATTCGACATCGAGAGTACGTACACGCCCTACTACGTCGGCCCCCGACGGCTGACAGCGACCACCCAGGGCTCCCGCAATGACGCGATTGGCTTGACGACCCCGGCTGCCAACTCCAAGTATTTCGACAAAAAGCGGTGAATATTTTACTCACCTGTGAGAACCTTCTGTGCAGAGTGATATTTTGTTTGAACCTAATCGCTATTCGATCTCAACCATCGCCGATTTTCTAGTGTTTGTTGCGTTGCAGAAAAAGCATTCAGATTGCACATACTTGCCAGCTTTGTTTCGTAACACTGGCCTTGATCATACTTGATTGTCAGCATTGTTTTGTAACACTGGCTTTTATCATTATTCTTATCATATCTTTATCATATTGTTTCTGTATCCTGTTCCAGGAAGCCGTGCAGACACAGTTGCATCAATAAAAAGATGTGCAGGCATGACTGCTGCAAGATAGGACTCGAAGGTAAAAAAAGTTTCTGCTGCTTGCTTGCTGCGCCATGTTCTGTTCCATATGACGTAATCCCGTGACGCGTTTGCTGCGGTCATGACGCAGGGTTCCCACGTAGTCATGAAAAGTATGGAAAAATTTTTGTCATTTTCCAGTCTGGAAAATCTGTAAAAACATTTTTTTGGATCTGTTACTATGGAAAAAGAAAATTGTTTTCCAGACTTGATCTTTTGACACAAATTTTCTTAATATTTTGTTCAAGATTGATATAGTTTTGCTTATATCGTGTTAAATTTTACAGTGCCCTTATTTAACCTGGGTAGGCCATACGGAAATGTTAGGTCTGTAAAAGTCCTGAAAATGTCTGAAAAAGGTCTTGAAAAGGTCTGGATATTTCTTTTCAAAATTGCGTGGGAACCCTGATGACGTCATCATCAGCAAAATTTCGGCTTCCGGTTCCAGGCGCGTGACCAGAAAAATCAATTATTGATGGGAGTGTCGGGCGGATATTAAATCGAATAAATAATTGGTTTTAGGCGTTGATGACAATTTTGCTCAACGGTATAATAATTGCCGTCCAAAGTGTGGAAGGACTGATCGCGCCCTCCACCCTCCCCCTGGTTACGCCCCTGTCCGCTTTTTCTTTGTTCAATTCACACCCAAAGCTGAGGTTGTGCAGATGTGTGACGCGCATAACTTTTTTAAGAGCCTGTCGTTAAAGTCTCGAAATTTGAAGTTTTGCGAATATTTCCGCTCTGGTGAATCCAGTGTTTTTATATGTACGTCATAATCGCGGCAACTGTTAGGTCGCTAACCCTTACAGATGTTTGCATTTCGTCAAAAACAATGAGACAACATAGAGACTAACTTTTGGCATCGCAAGAATTGGGGAAGTTAGAATATTTAAATAGGACATGCTTATACAGGCGCGCCCTCCAGGGTCGGTTGAAAATATATCTTTATGATCCGGAACCACACGTGCGACCGGGTATAATGTGGTTTGAATGGCTAGTGTTCGTATTGCTTGATTAGCGTGGTGCGAAGTTATGTTGATGCATGATTTAACACGGTTTCTTATCATCTTTCTGAAGAAAGGTCTCGACTTCAGCGTACACGTTTTTTACATTTTTGAATCGCACCAGTAATAATGTTCCAATACGAGGAGGGACTACAAGTAAATATAAGGTTCGTCACATCGTGTTGTTGATGGTGGGCAAGGTTTCGATCAATAGGTGGTCATTTCCTGGTTTGTTGTCGTTGTGGAAACCATCCTTTGGCGTACTTCTTCACGATAAATCACACAAAAACGTTAATTCTTCGTTTGAAACAACTTTATATTGTGTCTCTTTGTTTTGCAGCGAGTCCGGAATCGAATCCACTCAAGGTGAGTTCGTCCAAGAGCGTGAAAGCTGAACTGAGTTGAGATGAAAACCCGAACTGGTAGAAAATGGCGCCAAACTGCATCGGAACTTGATATGATTTAAAAGTGTTAGTGACGCAACAAGTACAAGGAGCATAAGCTGCTCTTTCTTCGTTGTTTGTTCAGTGCCTTGCTGCCACAGCTGGCGTGACGCACGCGTGACGTAAGCCCAGGTCAGAAGTTGTGGTTTAGAGTCAATCGACAGGTAGCACGTGACGTGATCATCATAGTGCTTCAGCAGAGAAGCGATTAAGCGATTAGCTGCAAGGCTTGTCTTTAAGTCCTACTCTTTAAATGGCAGCACAGCATGATCTAAGAAAGCGTGTGTTTGATTACAATGGAGCGATGTAGGCGAATTCTTCAAACCAATGTAAAAAATTCTGTGCAATGTTTTCTTGCAAGGAGGCTAGGTTTAGTTCAAACGAGTTATGATCATTGCATCTTGAAGAACAAAAACGCCATTTTTATTTCGCAGACGCACACACCAACCAGCAAGGAGCAGCTGCAGCAATATCGTTACGATCCTATGCACAAACGGAACAATACTCAATCTGCCAACCAGGTTATGGCTTCAACACCATCTATGAAAAAGTTAGTTTCTTTTTCTAGTTGGTGCATAAATGTGAAGACAAACGAATTAAAGTTGGGGCCTGGGGGACTGTGCCCCTCCTTTATCCGCTCGTTTGCTACATTTTCATGTTTCCCATCCTTGTTTCAGCAGTTTTCTTTGACAGTATGGGATTCAAATTAATTTGACTGTCTGAATCTTCCTATGGAAATCATCCCTCACTAAACACTGATCATTCTTTGATAGCATGGACCTTATTGTTTTGTTCCTTCCATATCACGCGTTGAGTTGTCGTTTCTGTTCCATCCATTGACCCCCAATTGCTCTAAACCTCAAACAAGTTGAGTAACCTCAGGGATTTATTGTTCATATTTTGAACCCCGTCACGCGTCATTTGCAAAGTTAAAGTGTATCGCACCGTGGTTTTTCTTGCAGGTCGCCGGGTTGGGAAATGTTGGATTCATTTTATCAACAAACAATAGCCGCGGATTCCGGATTCGCGGATGAAAGTGACTTGAAACTGAGCGATTTCGAAAAAGAAGAAAACTACTACCAGGTCAGCGATATTTGCTTGCTTTTGTCCGTGATCTTTATTTCATGAATCGATTGTTATTTGTCACTTTAATCGTCTTTCTTCTGTCGTTCAGGATCAGATCAACGTCGGGTCCAGAATCAAGCACGGCGATGACGATGGCGCACGTGATTTGCTGTCGACCAATCAGAAACCGGCAAAGAGGTTATGGTCGGTCACGGGAGACACGCAAGGTGTGCAACAAAAAGATATTATTTGTTTAGGTTGTCCATGTTTAGAACTGTTTGATTGTTTCGTCATACACAGATGACGTTTCGGGGGATCTGGCGACCATCGCACCACGCCCGTCGAAATGGAAGTTCCAGAGTTCAGAGGTCACAGCAAATGCGGTGAGCGTTGTTTTTATTTAAAAGGTCAGTTTTTTTTGCCAAGTTAAGACCTTTTCGCACAAACCCTCGAATAAATGCAACACGCTGTCAGCCTCCTTTGCAGCAGCCAAGCTGCTGCTAAAGTGAAGTTTTTTAGGAGTATAACAATCGGTTCCTGTTTGACTCGCCGGTCGTTTTCTGTCCCGAGCTTTAACCGAGATCCCTCCTGACCAGTGTGGTGACTGTTGTCGTCACAAATGAATGTTGTTAAGCTAACTGTTGTCACAAATGGATTTGGTTGAGTTGACTGTTGTCGTCACAAATGAATTTGGTAAAGTTGACTATTGTCGTCACAAATGAATTTTGTTGTGTTGGCTGTTGTTGTCACAAACGAACGTTTATTCCACAACGCTAACTGTTAAAGATTCATTTGTGACAACAATCAACTTAACAAGATTGATTTCTGTTTTTTGCGCCGCTTCGAAGAAACAACGCAACCTGTTTTCAGGCACCGATCAAATTCCATTCATCAAACTCTAAGTTAGTGGTTCTTAACCTTTACGAAACGTTGAACCCTTGCGTAGTTTTCCAAGCTTTTGTCGTACCCCATTTTTGCCCAATATAACAGAAAGTAAAAATGGGTTACTGGAATTAAACCATTCAACAGTTTATATTTAATTACACAATAGTCCCACGCTTTTAGTCATGCTTCAGATAACGTTCGTAAACCCTGAACCCTGGGGCTTCGATCGAACCCAGGTTAAGAAGCATTGCTCTGAATCTAGTTGCTTCCTTTGCAGCTGAGGACCAATGAAAGCACGGATGAGACAGGGAGCCGCATGGGCAAGGTGTTCGCTTGGACCACGTCCACGGGCCAGAGATCCGACGCCACGTTTTCTTCCTCTCGCCAAGGTTCCACCGCCAATCATGGATCCGATTCCGAGTCTATTCCATCCTTGCCCACTGCTGCTGATTATACTTTCAAGACAAAGTTCAATGCGGGGTACACTCCGGCGAGTTGCGTGAAGAGTGATGTTGGTGACGTGTGTGGAAGGATGTGTCGTGGTGCTGCGTCATCTCCGGCTGGTGAAGCTCTTCCCCCTCCTGGTTGTGATGCCGGTAGTGGAAAGACAATTTTGAATCACAGCGGGAGAAATGCATTGTTTGAAACAAGCAGCACCATACGTTCATCGCTTTCCCGCCAAAATCAGGTGGGCAGCAGTGTTGCCAATGCTGGAACTGCACGTCGTAATTTTCAAAGCAACACTGGGATGAATCCATCGCAACTAGCGGGAAAGCAAGGTTGGAAAAACCAGCATGTTTTTCGGGGAAATCCTGCTGGAAACACTGGAGCAGCAACTTCAGTGCTTGCTGGAAGACATGGCGTGAACACTGCAACTGTTGCACAACCGATTACTCTGTCTGTTGGGAAAGAAAACCAACAGCCTGGTAGACATGTTTGGGGGAGGATGCCTGACAAGTTCAACCGGAGCCGAGCGTGGGATGGTGCCTCCCATCAAGAAGTGACGAGTCAGCGACAGGAAGTGACGAGTCAGCAGCAGCGAGGTGCGTCAGAAGCTGTTGGAAAGTCATTTGTGTGCATTTTATTCTGCGTTTATTGTTTGCGTCAGGGTTCCTTCGCTGTATTGAAAGTATTGAATTGTGAAATCCGTTTTCAAGACCTTGAAGAAGTATTTAATTTCGCCAAAATGTAGACAAAAGTATGGAAATTCTAGCTTCAACTATTTGGTTATTAAAATTTTGTTCTTTACCATTGATGACAGTTCCTTGAATAAAATTTTCGAAAAATGAAGCTAAATGATGGTATTGAAGTGCTTTAATTTAGTCCTGAAAAGGTATTGAGAAAGTATGGAAAATGGCTTTTGAAAACGTGTCGGAACCCTGTTGGATTCTGCGTTTATTGTTAGATTAATCAGTGCAGGATCTCGTTGTTATTGAAGTAACGAGTTCGTGATGGTTCAAGCGGAGGGTCACGACGGATTACAGCGGCGTGCGCTTTATTATTGCCCGACAGATAAACAGGATTGTGTTTCACTAAAAAATGGCGGCACAATTTTCGAGATTGCTTGAGTATTCTGCGTAAAATAAGATATGGAAAGCTTGCAAGCTGCTATACGTATTTGGTGTGACGTCAGGCGTTATGCATGGCTGCCTGGGCAACAACGCATCCCATTATTATGTTTAGAGCATCGAAGTTAAGGCTTTCACGCTCAGCCATGTAATATGCCCCACTGATAGTATTGCAATAAAGATTTTTCCGTTCATATTATCTTTTATTTTCCAGGATATCCCTCAATCTTCAAAGGAAAAAATGGAAATCTGACAATCGATGGTGACGACATCACACATGACGTATGTAATAGTAGATGAAGTTGTAATAGTAGATGCATTATATAAGATGTTGCGACAAGAGACGAATTCGTTAATGTTTTGAATTTTGTTGCAATGAACTGCAAAGTTGTTTTGCCATGTGACATAACCGCCCTTTAAAACGTAGTTAAAACATTACACTCTGCTGGTAAAGATCCTGGTAGAATCTGGTTATTGTAGTTCCAAGTAACGAGCAACTGACCTTTTATCAGTTGCTCCAGAACCAGCTTCTTAATGTCCGTGTCACCGTTTAAAGTTTCGTGATGCAGGTTTCAAATTGTCAGCTGGCGAACTAAGTGTCAGCTTCTACAGAAATCAAGCAACTTCAGCGATTCGTCGGAACTTTTTGTAACTCAAGAATGTGAGCTGTCAATTGCAGGACAATGACGTGTCGATTTGCTGCAACTTTGACCTTACCGACAACACCGATGACGAAAGCGATGACGACATGCTAGTAGCGGAGTGTGTGAAAGCCGAGGGTGCTGGTGAGGTATGATGATGTCATTTTTGAGGTTGGTGAGGTAATGATGGTGTCATTTTTGAGGTTTGTTAGGTAATGATGATGTTATTTTGAAGTTGGTGAGGTAATGATGATGTCATTTTGAGGTTGGTGTAACGATGATGTCATTTTTTAGTTTTTTTTAGTAGTTTATTGACAAACAGCCAATGAATTATTGACAAACAGCCATTTTTTAGTTGAACCCTTTCGTTTGATAAGTTTTCCTGGGTCTTGCCGTGTCCCTTGTGATGCGTTGCAGTAGAAGGGATTGTCTCAGTGACTTATAACAACCTAATATATGTGAATGTTTCTGCCTCATTCCATGTACTTCTGTCTCTTCGTGTGGTTAAACGTGGATGGGCTGGATGCTGAATTTCAATGTTTTTCTGGTAGATGGCGCAAGCTGTCGAAAAGATTGTGACGTCGCAGATTGTAGCAGGAGCTGCCAGCGGTCCAGCTGCAGACACGGATGTGTCACCAGCAGGACGAAGCCTTAGTTTCGAAATTAAAAAAATACATTATTTCATATGTATACATAAGATTGAATGTATAGTTTTGAAAGATCATGCGCATACGTAATGTATATTTATAACAAGGCGTTTTTCTCACCGAACACCAATTGCGACACAAATCAAGTCTCTGCGACGTATTTTTATGAAAGCGGCTCTTGCTTAATGGCAACGTGTGAAGGACAATGTCTGGGTTGGAAGCTCGTTTTTAAGAAAGTTCGCTACATTTTGAAAGTCATTGTAATTGTCCGTCGAACCGGCGATGGCGCTGCTTTGCGTGTCCCTTTATGAGGTCACATTGGTGCCTGTTGTCAGACCCTCGTCAAAACTGTCTCCCCATCCCTGACCAGCCGGTCAAAGTCTGGCCTGAGCCATCGTGCAAGTATTTGAGGACAGTTTCACGGGGTCTGTGAAAGGCTTGAGGAGGGGGCGGCGGTTGGCATTATTCTGAGTTAACTCGTCAAAAAGAAACTGCAGTGAGTAAGCAAAGTTTATGCGCCAAGTATATGTTCATGTTGGACCTTCCTGTTGAAAGGCTAAAAACTAACAGAAAAGCTGGCCCCACCGGCATCGGTGATACGAAGCTTGCCACAAGTTTCACGTTTAATATCGTTTCATATGACTCAGCTATTAAACAGGAACAATACTGACGGCTATTACGCAATAAGGAAACGAACCAATTGTCGGTGGAAATCAAAATGAATGAAACGACAATCGCAAAATAGTTGATAAATGCAAATGCGAGTGTTACTGTGTCATATAGGTTTGGTGAAGGACCATGGCGGACATCTGGTCAACCAACCCTGTTTATCACTATATGTGTAGTGTTAAGAAAACAATAGTTTGTAACCAAATGCACAATTGCACGTGTAGCGCGTAACCGAGAACTCGCCCACCTTTTTATCAGTAGTTCGCTATTCGTGCGACAACAGTTGACCACGTGCTCGTATTACTTGCACGTGTGGGGTGTTGATAGTTTGTTTCATGTGAGACTGTCAGGCAGTTCCTGATTGGTCGCCCTGTGTTTTCTGGTTGTTGGCGTCTGTTGCGGAGATTTAACCCCGAAACCCGCTCTTTTTCAGCAAAAACCTGGTGTGAGTGTAAATTCGCATTTCCTCAAAAGCCAAGTTTGAGTCAAGCTGATAGTACTTTGTCGCCAACCCCCCCAGTGTTTTCTTTGTTTGATTGCAGCAGACCAACGAAATGTCTGCAGAATTATTCGTGCAACTGCCCACGTCATATCCCCGTGACCAAGCAGCAATCGATGTTGAGCGCCCCCCCACCAACGCCGCCGCTGCGATGTCCCCCCAGCTTGGACAGTTTGCTGTTCCTACGCAACGCCTTGTGCGTTCGCCAATTCACGAACGTTGCTTGGCAACGGGTCCGCGCAATTACGCCGGCTACTCTCACAGGTAAGGGTGTCGGCCGCACTTTCAATCAGGCGCGTAGTCAGAATATTCAATAGGGGGGTAACAACAACCAGGGGGGGCGGGCGGAGGTAACAACAACAACCCAGTCTCAGTATTTCAGTATGTAATGCCCCTTTTTTTAAAAGCGTCGACTATACAGCATAAAACGTGCATTTCTCTGC
>Ga0210059_1016186_pt1 | contig 10787 bp, 6 predicted proteins | sample Ectturendosymbi2_FD_188042 | JGI IMG/M metagenome (GOLD analysis project Ga0210059, IMG submission 188042) | Ecteinascidia turbinata endosymbiont from Florida, USA - Sample 2 (SPAdes) (version 2) | ecosystem: Host-associated > Tunicates > Ascidians > Unclassified | place: Key West, Florida... | reverse complement strand
GGTGGTTTGTTTGAAATCTCAGGTTTCTGCTTATTGTTCGGGTGAATGTTGTTTCTTGCTGAGTCACTCTTTAGTCTGTGAAATATTTTTTCCTAGTAGAAATACACCCTAGTATCCATATCACAAACTCCCTTCTCGGAGCTAACTGTATGTGAGTTTGAGCAAGCACATTCTCGACTACCGGAAAAAAACAAACGAGAACCTTGCTAATCAGCGAAAGCATAACTTTTACAAACGATGACGTCATTAATTACGTCATAGGGGCCCTCCAGTAAAAATTGCCCAGGGCCCCCTACCCGGTTCTGGGTACACTCCTGGAAAATTCTGGTGCATCCTGGGGTGTACGATACACCCGGTTGACAAGCACTGGCGTAGAAAATGTCGAACGTGGCTGTTCAATTATTCTAATTAATGGATTTGGTTTTTCAAATTCACGTTGAGTTGTTCGTTCAATTTTTTGAAATCACGTTGAGTTGTTCGCGGCAGCACGTTGGCTGAATTTTGACAGTGCTAGATAATTTTCTAAAATCTCATGCTTCAAGGGTACGTCCGCAAGTCGCTTCGTCATTTTGAAAATAAATTCTACAATACAGAGCACCAGTAGTCTTGCGTAACAATTAAGGCACAAATAAACGATCCGTGACGAAACAGTTGAATTAAGAACTAGGTCAGCAGCTTATAGTGTGAAACCGTCGAAGCAAGACAAAGAAGTGTGAGTTACGACGCTTTTCACGCTATAATGTGTTCGAAAATTGGGCTTCTTAAGCGGGGTTTTGGGCTTATAAAGCGTTGTTTTTATCACAGGAATAAATGAGTGTAATTCCGAACCGGACAATTTTGGGCTTTTTAAGCGGGTGGGCTTATTTAACCGTGGGCTTAATAAGCAGGGACTACTGTAGTAGTCGTAGTCTGCTATTTCCGCTCGCGAATAGGCAAAACACAATGAACGTTTGGTGGGGCGGCAAATGATAAATGTGCTTGCACAACCGGCAAATAACGCGGGACAATTTTGTGGACAAACAAAAGGAGGCAAATTTAAGTGCGAACACTTCATAAAATTTTGCACTGGTTTGCTTGAGATTTTTGGCTTGCACAGGTTCATCCTCTCATCTTTTGCCATCAAAGTTATACAGCAGACACTCGCCTTCACCAGTTTATTACGAATTGAAACACTGCACACGTTGTTTGCAATTACTGTGGATCTACTGCAGGGTGAACGAGAGGGGTTACAAAAGGGTGCATCGCACCCGGTTTCAGGCTATAGCCTACTGGGGCCCGGGAGGATGAAAGTAACCACGATAAGTTTTTCTGTGATCGAGCCAAAAATTATTAGCGTAAGCCAGTTTTTAGTATAACTGTTGATTTAATTCTAAATCTTAGCATGGTAGCTTTTGCATCTATTTTCTGATGACTATAGCCTATTCGACGAGGGAACCAGAAGTTAAGGCCGCCTGGTATCGGTGCTAGTATTCCCTGGAAAAATTTTATCCCAGAGGTCCTGGTTCCATCCGTAAAGGGTGGGACATGGTTGAAAGCAGATATAACGCCCTTCCGTCCGAAAATGGTATATCCTCCGGACCTTTCTAAGACCAACATTTTCTAACCATAGCGGTAAGCTGCAGTGACGGCACTCAAAATGTCGGCGAAAAAATTCCTGGGCCACAAAGTGTGGTGGCCAAGACCGACATTTTCTGACCTTAGCAGTTGCTAAATGCAGAAATCAAGCTAGCCAGAAGCGAAGTTGTAAGTGTTTGATAGGTTTACATGTTGTTAGCAATAGTCGTTGTTCAAGCTCAATTCGGTGTCGCATCTTACGCGCGTACGAAAAAATGACACATCTTACGCGCAGACGAAAAAATGAACTCACGCAAATTCGCACGCAATGACTCAGCGGTTGTCTCGTGCTGTCCTTCGATTATGTTGAGAGAGCGTTACCGCCACTATGTTGTGGCTGTGCATGGTAGGTGAAAAGGACGTGTAGCACCTAGTTGTTTTTTTAACGAAATTTCCCGTTGTGGTGCTGAGCTAAAAATTGACCGAAATAGGTTTTTAGAGGTTGCTCGTCTTGTGATAATGAATGATGCTGAGTGGAATAAAATATTCATCAAAATCATTTGGAAGCAGTTTGTTATGATAAGAGTGCATGAATTTTCCTACTGAAAAGCTACATAGTTTGGGAAGGCATGAGATGTTTAAGAGCTGGAAATGTTCTTCTAGTGATCCCGTGTTAGTTGGATTTAGTATTTTTATAGCTTTATTTTGAATAAAATATTCATCAAAAAACCTTAAATGAGAGGCTGAATGGTTGCATTTGGAAGCACGTGTCCTGTCAAATTACCTTTGTAAATTGTGAGTTGTCGAGGTTAGAGACGTGGTACTGCTGTGCCTAATTTGCTTTAATGTCTATGGTATTTTAGTGTGCATCAATATCAGTTAGTGCCTATTTACTTATCGGTTAGGTCTTAATCATCAGTTACTGTCAGTGGACGTAGCAAGTCTAGCAAGCTTAGTTGTTTTGTGACTAGAAGTTTAATTGGTAATATTGCTTTCAGCTTCATGTTTTATTGCATGATCTTGGTTGACTGCATTTTCTGGATCTGAGTTTTAGTGCCATTTTTGGTTATGTGTGGTTTTATTTTTCCCAATCTGTGTTTGGCAAAACTTTGCTTTTCAGAAAGAAAGTGGCTATAGGTACGGTGAGAGTGATCTGGTTAGAATAAAATGCTGACTTTGCCACTTTGACTGCATCGTTGTGCTAGTATAGCCAATGCGTCTACGTCTATTGTGTGAATGGTTTTCGGTTCGACTCTCACTTTGACGCCTTTCATTTTGGTAGCAGTCTTAATGCTTGCACTTGTCAAAAGACCACTTTTTTACTTTCTTCAAATGTTTCCAAACTTATTTGTTCAGATTTGCAGTTTTTCTTTAGGTTTAGGGCAGGGGTGGCCAACCTTTTGCACACCATGCGCCAATTTTTCCAAACGTTAGTAGAGATGCGCCATACCGTCGGATAGTTCTTGTAACAATGTTACTTCGCATCATTAGTGATTTACCAGGTAATATAATCAAACACAAATGGAATATCTGGTAAAGCAGCAAGAAAACTTCAAATTTATTTAGTTTTGATGAGACTTATCAAACATTTTGCCACTTTTTAATATATTTGTCACTGAGAGCAGAAGAAAAATCAATTTTGAATCAGTCAGGCGCGACCTCGTTTTGCTTTTAATCAATTTCATGGACAAAATGCTTATTGGCATATGTACGTCGTTTCAAAACGACATACATATAACTTTGAGAGATTTTCTTAGTTTTTGGAAATTTTCACAAGGTAAGAATTGCCAGAAATTAATCACGTCGTAAGTACCAGAGTCTGAGAAAAACGCATCAAATTTCGTTTTCAATATTAATTTAATTTTGATGTCAAGAAGTTCCAATTATATGTTACTTGGCATTTTCATTATCTTTCTTTCACTAAGTGAGAAAGGATTTATAAATGCCAAAATGCAGACTTTTTCTTTAGCAAAATTACAAAAGCGATTTTCGAATGAGTTTTGCAATAACTTCATCTTTAAAGTGCATTTTCTCAAATTGCCAATATCAGCAGCACATTCAATCTGCTCCTTTAAATACGGAGACTAGCTGATATCATCATTTTCTAACTTCGAAATGAAGAGATTTAATTTAATCTTAAAAGCTTGTTTTAGGATGAAAACAGGCATCTCATAAGGAATTTGTACGAAACAAAAATCGAAAAAAAATATGGAAAAGCTTACTATCTTACTTTATTATGATTACAAGTATACAATGCACCACTTTAAATCATCCAATGCACCAAATTTGGCGCATGCGTCATAGGTTGGCCACACCTGGTTTAGGGTTTAGTGCATTAATACCAAACCTAGTGCACTGTATTACACACTCATCGTGTGTTACTGTCACGTTACAGGTGATGGATGAATAACTTTTCAAATATGAAGTCCACTGACGAACTTGTAACCACTACGGACCTTTTAGAAACAAAAATTTTGAATAGTTGCACATTGATTAGTCAAATTTGTTAACAGGATTTTTCAGGATTCGGATTTCATAGTTGTGTTGCAAACAGGATTCGGATCAGGATCAGGATTGCTACCTCTTGGATCAGGACTTGGGTCGGACTCAAAAAAATTGAGCCCGAACACCTCTGCCGGTCCATGAACACCTCTGCTGTGGGCATTGCCGAGCTCAGCCCTTCCAAATTTAAATATGGAAACACTATAAACCAGTAGATTCTATCAAATTTTCAGAATGTCAAGTCCCCCTGCGTAAATTTAAACTCCTTATTCAAGGTTTTCTGGCGACGGTTCTGGTTTTTAAACTTCACATCTTTTCATGCGACAGTTTAGTTGCTTTCGATTCTTACCAGTCTGAAAAAGTGAGACCAACGTGAATCGTGAACCTAACAGTCACAACCATTTGGGTGCATTTTACGTGACGTGTTTTGCTCGTGTGTGTGAGATTTTTACAGTCGTGGTAAGCTAGTTGCAACGTGGTCCTCACGTTGTGCTTTAAAGTCTTTAGGCCACCACACATACTATATAAGTGCAGTGTGTTTGTTTTTTCTAACACAGATAAGAAAAAACAGATGTGATTATTATAAAAAATGTAGACCATCTGTTTTGTCAAATATTTCAATTGTGGCGATTTCGGTCCTGTTCCCGCCAGCTAAGTAGGATTTCAACAATTCCGTGCAATTTAACACTTTTGCGTCGAAGGCAGCAACAAACGCAGTGATCGTGGGCACTCCAGTAAGGATTTAGAATTTTTTACTGAATGCACTTTCAGAGGGTCATTTTCGGATTTTCGCAAATTGATTAACCTTTTCCACTTTTTACTCGCAACAATGGGAGAGGGGGCCTCACAAGTGGATTAGCCTAGGGCCTCGCATCAGTTAAATCCGACCCTGGCAAGTTATCACATTGAATTACATTGACACTTGCATCTGCTTGTGATTGCGTCATTTTAATTAGTGAATCCAGCATGCAGCTTAAATGATGTAAGTCAACGTTTTTTGCTTCCTTTAAAAACTTGCACGACCATTTTGGCTAGTTCCTTAAGTTCACTGTAAAGTAAACACTGATGTTATTCACACATGACAAATAACATATAATCAATGCAATTTTGGCATTAAATTATTCTAGATGATGTGCATTGACACTTAAAGAAAGAATTCCCGACCTGAACATTTCTTATTTATAGCACATCTGTGACAGTGATGTACTCAAATTAGCCTTATACCAGCTTTGTCTGACCATTTTTTATGAAGAAACGAAACTAGAAATACATATTAACTCAAGTAAGTAACTGGGAAAAGATGGGATTGAAGAAGCAACTGACCATCGTATCTGTTGTGTTCCTTGCTTGGTACTGGCAAAAGTACATTTTCAGAGGTCCTGTCTTTACTAATGTTAAGAACTTGAAAGGGAGAACCGTGCTTATTACTGGTGAGTATTCATATATTTTAAAGGCATGCTTGCTGGTGTGCTCAGACAGATAATGAAGTTAAGCTTTCAACTGAAGCAGTTATCAGAATGCTTGCTAAGTGTTAGAGTCTAAGGACTTGGCATGCAGGTATTATTTATGCAGTAGATTAGATGCAAAAAATAGTTGCACTTCTTGAGCCTTATTAAAAAATTCTATATTTGCAATTTGTTCAATGTTTAAGAGTGTATAGCCACGTTGATTTCAGGAAAATGTTAGGTACCCGGTATGGATCTGCAGGGACTCGATTTCGCTGATTCTAGGGACCCGATTTTCTCTGGCTTTAGGGACCCGATGATAATTTTCTCTGATTCTAAGGACCCGATTTGAAATTCTAGGGACCCGAATCGGGTCCCTAAAACGCCTTAAAAAAAACCCTGGTATAGCTAATGTCTATCTGGACCATAGATTCCTAAACCTTTTTACTCCTGTATGCCTTAAAATTTTGTTTTGACCCCGCACTCCCTCCAATTTATAATCACGAACTAGCCTAAAATGTTTGGGAAAGAATTCAATTTTTTTAATGTGTAAAGAAAGTAAAAGATATGGGCAAGAAAGATGACACCAATAAACAAGTGAATACACTCTACAAAAATACTCACTTGCTTTAAATATGTACAAAATAATGTTCAAAAGGCCAACTTTCAAACGATTGCTAATGTATTTCAGTTCAATGACTCTTTTCTTGTTTCTTGCTTAAGAGTGCTTGAAAACATAAAACTATGTTGCTGATAGCAAGACACATGTATCCTTGTACTTCAAGCAATTTCTAGATTTGATCCTAAATGACAAAAGAGTGCACAATTCTGACTCACATCTAAGGATGTTGTTGCAAATGGAATGAGCACAGCTTGGGCAGTTAAGACATTACAACAGAAGCTTTTGCACCCCCTAGAACAATGCCTGACATGCTTGGTTGGGAACCACTGACCCACATTGAACAAAGCATTTCAAAAAGTTCACCCCAATCAATACGCGTATTAACACACGATGTTTTACAGCCAGGAGAAGTTGTTATTCAGTTGCACAATTCATAATAATGCATAATGCTCATTTCTGGTTGGGATAAGCGCAATACAAAATTGACTCATGTTTGCAAGATCCAATTGTAACATACCTGCAGACAACCCAGAGTTATGCAAGTACAATGAAAAAAGACATTGTGAACTGAATGGTAGCAATGTTTTGTGTTGCATCAAACTGCTGTTACAGGTATGATACCATGTTTGGCTGCAAAATGCAACTTTTGTAACCCATGGGTGTCCACAGATTGTCGCAGGGGGTGCAATGTCAACATTTTGTTAATCCTTTTTGGGTTGTAAATTGTTCAATGCAATGTATGTTCACAAAATGTTTTACCCCTCACACACCATAAAAATGCCGATGTTACGACAACAATCACAAAAATGTGCATGTTTGGTGCAACAATGCATGCTTTTTTTCACTCACGCTTCTTTTCACACAGTGTAAAACTATGTGGCTTACTGTCAGCAGCAGTCACTGTCTTTCTGCATTACCTGGCAGAGGTGTCCGCATTCAACAATTACAGGCAATAATGGTAATAACTAAGTCACACATTTTTTGACTTAAATCACAAAATAACAAAAATGCAACAAGAGGAAAAGAACAGCATCAAAGAGCAGAAATTAATTGCATGCTGATGGTATAAAAACATCAAAAACTTCAGGTTCAGCAACTTGATGTGTTCCAACATATTTCAATCACAAAAGTTTGGCGAAAGACTATGGATCAACTACTCAACCCTGTTGCTAATGCAAATATTTTTTCATTGAAGGCATTTCATATGTAACAAAAGAAAAGTAACAAAATGCATCAAATCAATGCCAGATAAAATATGTACACAAAATATCAACAAAAACAGGGTAAAACATGCATATGTCCAGGGGAGTGGGGTCAGCAATTGTAGAGGTAAAAGATATAAGGGACGAAAAGACATTTAAAACAATATTACAGAAAAGTGACAAGCATATGAAATAAAGATCAGCAAGAATTTTGCAAAGATAGCAGAATGTTTTTGTATTAATTTCCAAATGAATGAAGCGAAAAAGGTTTCACATTTTCAGAAAGATCCGACCAAATTTTGGTACCAATAAACTTTAATGAAAGATGACGTTTTCATTCTGGATAAATTATATTTCTGCAAAGAAACAAACCTTGTTTGATAATTGTGGACTGATGTAATATCATAAAAGTAATTCTTAAAATGCTTAAGTAGTTCACCATTATCGATAGAGTAGGATTTTCAATTAGTCTGGTATTTTTTAAATTCTGCGCGTGAGTATAGTTGTTTTAGGTTTGTCGTATTTGGGTTCTTACAGCTTTAATCTGCAATCTTATTAGAGGGAGTACAGTAATTGTATAAGCTCTTCCTCACTTAAGTATTGAGTTAATCCAATAGAAAAGAAAAAGAGCACAACTAACATATTTGAGCACTGAAATGTTGGTACAGTATAGTGCTTTAATTCGAACAACATTCCACATGATGTGAAGAGGAGTATCACCCATTGTTAATCTGAGGCTTCCAGCTGAGTTTACCATCAGGGTAATACACCTACTACTGTAATTAGTGCAGAATGAAACAATTTACATTCCTTGCCATGTTATTGTTGTGCAATAAAGACCAGCAGTACAACAATCTGCTTGCAAGTGTAGCAACTTGGCCCTGCACCTGCTTTTTTTTCGCTGAAACATTTCGGTCATTTGTTTTACAGTGATGTTAAAACTCGCCATAACAGTGTTTTTTAGCCTATATTTCCAAATATTCTGACCGAAATGACTTAATTTTTTTCAGTCATTTCAAAAACACTTCTGTCTATGACAGAAAAAAACAGGCTTTGCACGCAAGTAAGGGAAAACGAGTGAACTACAAGTTCATCACTGCTTGACACCAGAAAAGTGAACCTAACTCTTGTGCAGTGTGAGTGTCGTACCAGAAAATAACTGAAATAATCGGAAGTGAATAGCTGACTTCAGATTTGTACAATTTTTTGTTTCTTAGACCCAATTTCTGGGGGGAAATTCCATTTTTTCCCATTTGCCGACGCCCATGTTTGTAACTTAATCCACCTCTGGCGGTGAATGCATGGTTAAAAAAGCTGTAGGACTGCCCCAAGTTATTGCGATGCATCGAAGTTTAAGAAGGTATGAATTTCAAAACGTAAGAGTTCATACCTTGAGGACGGAAAGTTAGTGCTTGGGATACTGAAGCTTTCTGTAAACCAGTTCACATTTGGTTAAGTTAAGAGAGGCTGGTAAATTTGTTTTAAGCAGTGAGTTTACTTTTAATATGTGGCGTCTTTTTCACTGCACTTGTCTTTAGGAAAATATTCCTCTTGTTATATGTGCTTGGTGCAGGTGGCAATGCTGGAATCGGAAAGGCAGCAGCTCTTGAGTTTGCCAAAATGGGAGCAAGAGTTGTAATTGCATCAAGAAAATTGAAAAAGTCGGAAAAAGCTAGAGACGAAATCATTGAAGAATCGGAGAATGAAAACGTAATCTCTGTAGTTTTAATGTTATCTCCAAAACAGGGTACAATCACCATAGAAGCAGCTCCTTAGAACTCAATCGTTTCAAAATGCCCTCATCTTAAGAAAATTAGTTTTGTGATGTGGGATTTATGTTATTTCATCCCCGGATTTTCTTCTATAATATTTTAGGTGCTAGAAAAATGAGTTTTCTTGCTCTGGTTTGTAAGATGTTTTTCTGGAATTGCAGCACTGGATCGAGAAATCTCATTCGTGCAGAGTCTGTTCCTTCGAAATTAAAACTGTCGGTGTTTTTTTGCCCATAACATCGCTTAAAAGAAATCAAGAACTTAGTTGGATAATCTCGCTTTTAAACAAAGACCAGTACGATTTTGTGGTTTAGTCTGTCTTTGACAGGGTTCCACGGTCATGGAAAATCATTGAAAATCCTGGAAAAATAAATTTTCCTGGAAAGTCATGGAAAATTGATAAAAATTCGAAAGTCATGGAAAAATTGAAAAACCTTAAAAAACTTGGACAGATGAAAAAGGACCAAAATTTTTGAAATTTTTCAATGTTTCAATAAGATAATCTTACAACTTAAGTCCTTTGCTTACCTATGCCATCAGCAATAGACTCTGGTGATGTTTAGCTTATTAGCTTTTCTGCCCGAATCTCTTGAAGTTTGTTTGTAGACTGTACATTGTACTTTGTTTGATCATCAGCTGAATTCATCAATTTTATTTTTAAGTTTGCAGTTTAATTGGAAATCCACTTGGTATATTAAAGATTTATTGATTGGCGAATACCATATCTCTGAATATCAATTTGGGAACTACATGAAGAATGCAAATTATGCCAAGCTTTGGGAAGTTTTCCAAATTATCGTTACGCTATCTCATGACCAAGCTGCTTTTGAGAGGGGTTTCTCGATCAACAATGAGCTTATGGTGGAAAACATGAAAGAGGAGTCATTAACTGCTAGTCGTTTTGTGTATGACACAGTGAAAAGCAGTGCTGTTCATTTCAGTGAAATTCGATGAATCCCCAGATTAAAACGAAATGTTCGAGCAGCAAAGATGAGATACCAGTTACCTTTAGAAGATCAAAGAAAGCTCACTGCTGAAAGTGAAAATGCTAGAAAGAGGAAAGTTGCACAAGATAAAACCCGTTCAGTTGAATCTAAAAGAAAGTTATTAAAACAAAGCATAGCATCTGTGAGCCAAGAGGCAGATGCATTAGCCGTGCAAGCTGAAAAAAAGCTGTTTTATTTTCCTGGCTAAGTCCAATGCTTTCAGACAAAAAATTCATGAAAGCGAAGCAAATGAGCAAAGTCTTTGCACACAAGCACACAGTTTGAAGGAGAAGCTAATGTTCATGGAATAAATAAAATTTGACGTAATTAATTGGATTGACTGACAACAGTTCAATAAAATTGGGACTAGTTTTGTTTAAATTGAAAAATAACATTTACTTACTGCTGTAGAAGGTTACAAGCTGTATTAGCCAGGCCACACTTGATCTTAAAAACAGCTTTCACAGCATGGGCGAAATATCTATAATGAGCATCATAATTCTTTGATTGTTGTTAGGCAATGGTTGCAAAGTTAACTTTTTCTAAGCAAGAAATAGTTGATGATGACGCTAGGTTTGCTGTTGAAACGTTCTGCAACTTTTTGTTGACTTAATATTTCTGCTAAAATGATTCTACTCCCAAATCTACAGTATAGTGTGCAAATATGTTATGTTTTAAGACAAGGTGTGGCCAAGTTGATACAT
>Ga0210059_1016185_pt1 | contig 10787 bp, 10 predicted proteins | sample Ectturendosymbi2_FD_188042 | JGI IMG/M metagenome (GOLD analysis project Ga0210059, IMG submission 188042) | Ecteinascidia turbinata endosymbiont from Florida, USA - Sample 2 (SPAdes) (version 2) | ecosystem: Host-associated > Tunicates > Ascidians > Unclassified | place: Key West, Florida... | reverse complement strand
CCTTAATTACAATCGCTCACTCGTTCCATCATAAAACGTTGCCGAAAATTTTTGACAACCTATTTAAATATCTGAAAACATCCCATAGTTACAATACTCGAATTCGCTCTAATCAAAATTTCTTTAAACCATCAGTAAATACAAATATCGGAAAGAAATCAATTCGGTATATAGGAGAAGTGTGGCAGTCTCTTACATTGAAATACAAGCTACTGGGTTCCACTCGTTTTCGAACACAGATCAAAAAATACCTTCTTGATAGTGATTAATAAACTTAATCCTTATGGTCTTGCATATACGCTACGTGCCTTGTGAATGTTCTGTGTATTGGGTGTTCTGTATCTATTTTGTCTTTGTTGTTGTTGCCTTTTTCTTGAAGCATCAGGGGTGTTTCACAATTGTTGAAACAAAGCGATTGGGCACAAATCCAGGATTTTTAATGATACCACAAAGATGATTACATTTATTGAAAGGTGGAAAGATAACATTTTATAATCTGCAACTGTTTGTCCTCAAATTAGAAATAATATGTCAAGAAGAGTCCTAGAGTACATGCTCCAGATGTCCACCGTCGCAGAGACTTGCTCGGACTCCGACCGACTGACTCTTGAACCCTAGTGACATTGTCGGGAGTTCGAATCGTTATTGGAGGCACAGAGGGCGATGAGCCTGTTACCCTACGATCTCCACAAGTGCCATGAGTTTCAAACTTCTTGACCAACTTGAAAATCTGACTCCTGTTTGGAAATTTGTTGAAGCTGAACTTCCTTCTGAACCTTGCTTGAACAATCTGGAAAGACTTCGTTTCGTAACATGTCTTTACACAAAAGATCTTCTGCTCCATCGACCAAGGCATCATTAGACTATTTTTTGTTTAATATATAGAAAGGTTAACCATTTCCCTATGACAATCTGGAAAGAGAAAAATGAATAAGGTCACCGATAAAGGTTTTAGAAGCTTCCGCTTTGTTTCAACAATTGTGAAACACCCTGTATTTTCAGAAATTAATGTCACAACAAAAACGTAAAGCTAGCCATCCCAGAATAAAGCAATATTTTTGCAAGGCTAAACAAATTTTTCTTGCTGTTAGCCAGCCAGAAAATGCCAACGCCACCAGCCGTGACTGCAAAAATTCTTTTGATTCTGTTGTGCAGGAAGCACAGCATTAAACTGTAATAATCTCAAAAGTATCGTCAGTTTCAGCTAACAGTCAGTCATACGCATCTAACAATCAGACTTTTCAATCATGGATTATGCTGTAAAGTTTTGATGAATCCCCACAAATGAATGTGTTACTCTGCATGCTGAATGATATATTTGCTATGCTCAAAGCATCCAGCAGTTACCACCGGCCAAGGAAAGAATGGTAATATTTACGCTACGGAGCTTGCCAAGCCTCCATGCCCAGACCGCCTGGACAATCATCTCCGCTCTGATTAATCCAAAAAGTCAATAGCCTGGAAAAAACTCAACGCATTTCACTATTTCATGCTGTTCATCAGCATCGCATTTCAGATAAAGTTAACACGGTAGCTGAGCGCGTACAGCTCATTGGGTTTTGAAAAGAAGAGATAAAGAATCAAAAACTAGCTTCCTTGCAAACCTTGATTTTTCCGCGTTGGCCATAATGATCGGCTTTGCGACTTCCACCATAAAAGTTATGTGGCAGTAACTGAGCCCATGTTGGGCTAGTATGGTCGACGAGACAACCAATATTGCTGAAATGTGCTGTTCATTTCACTTGCCACAACCTGGCCAGAGCAAAGATTTTCAACTCTGTGCCGTGTTAAAACCAAGCAACGAAACCGGCTGTTTGATATAACTTTGAATGCTCTCATAAATGTTTCAAAGAACGTCCAGAAAGTCTTCAACAGAGGGGCTTTACGTTTGTGCAGCGGGGCTTGAAATTCTGAAAATTGACAAAAGCTTCACTGATTCATAGTATTTCATATTTCACTTTGGGGCTGGGAGCTTTGTTTGGGGGGGTAACCACACCAAAGCCCCCATGGCGAAGAGACCGAGTCCAGAGCAGCTCAATGATGAGGGCACACTTGAGATTGCTCATGGAATTTGTGATTGAAATGGATGAATATGCAAATCATAAACGGAGAGTGACACATTGAGCACTAAAGACCTTAGAATCTGCAGATGACAAGTAAGAAACCCATGCTTTCACTGATGAACAACAGCTGTTTAATGAAGTTGAAATTGAAAAAGTTTTGTTGAAATTTTTGTAAATGCAGTAGTACTAAATGCGTACTGGGACTGCTAATACTGCGATAAAGAATTCGTTTAGGAATTATTTTGTACGTTTTGCTAAAAATAGCGGCCTAATAAAATTTCTTGGTGTTCCCTTAAACCAAACCTTAAAAAACCTGACGATGGATATGAGAAAGTGGATCCAGCACCCATTTAGGTCAGATTCGCAGCCAATGTCATCCAGTCAGGATAAATTGCAGTTGCAAAAGACTTCTGTTCTCGACCGAGTCGACAACAATGAGACAGTTGTTGCTCCAGACGATCTTGGCGAAGATCGACCCAAACAGGTTAGGCTTCAAAAATATCGCGCTGCTTTTTTTGGATAAACGAATAGATATTTTCTTTCTGCTTGGTATGAAAAGTGGGACTGGTTGGAGTATTCGGTGAAAGTTGATGCGGCATTTTGCTGCCCTTGCCGCACGTTTAGTAGTCGATGCTTGTTTCAATCCCAGGGGAGACGTGTTGACCAAGCCTTTACGCTGAATGTGTATCGTGACTAGAAACACGCATCAGAAGCCAAAAAAGGCTTCCCCAGGCATGCTGATTCGAAAGATCATTTGGCGTGTTGTGTCATATGGAAAGAAAAAGAAACTCGGTCAACAAACAGCAAGGAAATTTCCACATAACTCAATTCAAATGCAATAGAAAGGAACAAGCACCATATTTCGCCCCTAATTTGTGTAATAGAATTTCTAGCCACTCACCAGTTGGCGTTTAGAGGGACAGTTGAGGCGTTTTCTAGCATGGAGGATGGGGGAAGCGGGCTTTTTCTGTCGCTGCTAAATTTTCATTCAATAAGGGCCCTCGGTTGACAGAAATAGTCAAAACGGTTCCAAGAAACGCAAGCCATGAAATCCAAAATGAGCTTAATGACGTATACAAGCCATGAAATCCAAAGACATAAACAAGCCATGAGGTATTGACGTGTACAAGGCATGAAATCCAAAATGAGCTTATTGACGTGATGAGCGGTATTGTCAAAGAAGCGATTGTGCAAGAGGTAGGAGATTCGTGGTTTTCCTTACAAGTTTATGGTACCCTAGATCCTACCGGTGTGGAGAATAATTATATAGTTCTTCGCTTTTTTAATAAAAATACGAAAGCGGTAACAGAGCCAAACCTTAAAAACAACTCGCCTTAGCAACCAGCAGTTCGTGTGAAGCCCAAGCGCTCACCGAGATTATTTTCTCCGAGCTTAACGCAGCTGGACTGTGTAGTGGCAACGTGAGTACAACTACATGAAAAATCTGCGAAGTCCAAGGGCACAGCACCATCGGAAATCACCTAGCAAAAGTCGAAGCTTATAAGCCCAATTAGGCCAGCAGCTGGGGAAGCGGCTCGTCAGTGGAATGACCCCACGCGCTGACGTCATCAACAATTTCCTCGATTGCCACTTGATCAGATAACAGTTCAAGTCCCCACTTGACAGCGGTTCGATCATAAAATCGGGCCGTTCCGCTTCAACTTGCTACGTCCATGATTTTAAGTCAGGTTTATGATGGAGCGGCAGTGATGTCCGGCAAACGTGGAGGAGTTCAACGACTGCTAAAGGAGAGGGAAGGCAGGGAAATACCATATGTGCATTGTCTGAACCACCAGTTGCACATTGTAGCTGTCCACGGTCTGTCTGAGGAGCAAGCTGTCCAAGATTTTTTTGAGGTCTGTAATGGTTTGCACAATTTTTTTCGCAAACCTGCAATTGCGTCACAGCACAACGGTGAAAAATTAAAGAGACTGCTTGACCAGCGATGGACAGGGCACTTGGCAACAACCAGCACAGTGCTTAATTCCTTTTAAGACATGGTGGCACTTCTCAGTCAAATTAGTAGCACAAGAACCAATGGGGCAGAAATACGTATGCAGGCAACTGGTTTATTACGGGAAATTTCAGAGAAAAGTTTCTTATTCATTGCAAAACTTATTTACAAGGTGGGTGCATAAAGAAGCAATTTGCTGACACTCGCCCTCTGACTAAATCGTTGCCTCTGTTGCTAAACGGCGTTGAGCTTATGCAGCCTACTGTGACTTATATCTATTGTGTTTACACATCGGTGTAGTAGCGAGATATGGGTTTAGAGTTAAATCTGCAAAACACTTCTTATCCTGAAACCATATCTTATCATGTTGAATAAGACTTCACCCCTGTTACTCACACGAATGGAGCGTAGAAACACAGATATGACCTAGAGTAAAATTTATTGCAAGGAGATATTATTGCGAACTACGTGTACCGTTCCGTAAGGTAACTACCGGTTGATCGCAAGCGACGCAACGTCTAGTAAGGTGTGCACAAAAGCAGATTAATAATGCTTGGCATGACTGCAGACAGTGGTTTGGTATAAGAGTTAGCTGATAGCCAGATAGTTAGCGACAAAGTGTTAAATATTAGGATCTCTGATTTATTATCAGAATATGAACCGGACGCTCGTAAGCTTTGGGCAGTATTGTTGACGCATATCGTCGGTAATGATGTTCAGAAAATCCGGCAGCATGTCGGCGTTCGTTGGAGACGCAAATAGCGTCGAGAAATGCGGTAAATATGTGGCCGTACCCATATTCGAAATATCATAAGTGCGAGTTTACGAAGAGATTGAGATGCTGTTAGTTCTGGTTGTTCTCATTCTATGGGGCGCCGTTCGGAAAAATATTATATCTGACAGATTTAGCACAAAAACTGCTATGTCTGCGCATACTTAGCTATCTCTGCGCAGAGATAGCTATCTCTGCGCGCATTTAGCTATCTCTTCGCAGAAATAGCTATCTCTGCGCGCATTTAGCTATCCCTGTGCAGAGATAACTATCTCTGCACGCATTTAGTTATCTCTGCACGCATTTAGCTATCTATGCACGCATTTCGCTATCCCTGCACAGAGATAGCTACCTCTGCGCGCATTGAGCCATCTCTGCGCGCATTTAGCTGTCTCTGCGCAGGGATAGCTATCTCTGCACACATTTAGCTATCCATGCACATATATAGCTAAATCTGCATGCATATATAGCACTGAAGCGTGTCAGAGGAAATCATGGTATCCTGTCTGAAGAAAAACTTGGTGTTCTGTTTCAGTAATCCAGACAAAAGCTAGGCTACTGCAAGACAGAGATGATCACTATCCGGTTTGCCGGTTGGATATCCAGCAGGATAGTGAGTTTGCAACCGGATACGGATATCCAAAAACGGCTATCAAACGGGAACCGGATACGGATCCGAATGTCCGAAACGCTTTTTTCGATATTTTGAGGATTCAGATTTTTGGAAAAAGTTGCATATTGCATAATCATCCGTTTACTATAATAAATCAGAAGCATCTTTTCAGCCTTCTTTGCCATGACTCCGAGTCTGCCTGTGGTGTAATCACTGTAAAGTAGCATAATCCCATTCACCCTCTTATTCTGCTAAATTAGTAATTGGATATGCGAAGTTTGTCAGGATGAATCTGCTCCTGGTTTGGCAAGATAGGGCTCCTTCAGTATGCATCAAGGACATTGTTTGCTGCGTACCTGAACTAAGGCTAGCTAGTGTAGGCCTACTGTGATCTGTAGTCTAGACCAGCGCTCTTTAACTGGTGTGCACGTTGCACCCTAGGGTGTACCAAAATATGTCTAGGGTGCACCACTAAGAAAGGTTCACAAAGGTGCATCACAAACTTGTCACACTAAACAGATAATTTTTATAAAAACTTTCTCGTAGCAAAAATGAACCGTTAACCAACCAATGACTTTCAGGGTTTAACCGAGACTTTGCAGATTCTAAAGCGTGGTGCATAAGCATCACACCACATCAAGCCAATTGTATATCTAGATGATTATTTGTGATTCATAAGCAAAAGACTATGAGCCATTATCAATTGAATTGTGTAGTTGAGTTACTGAATTATGGACTTGCTTATTTAGACCAGGGAACTTACAGACATGGGCGCAATTACGTGGGGGACACGGGGGAAGTGTCAGTAAATAGGGTGCATGAGTTTAAGTGTTTAAGTAAATAGGGTGCATGAGTTCGTCAAAATATCTTTAAGGGTGCACCGTAACGAAAAATGTTGAAGAGCACTGGTCTAGACTAGCTAGAGCACTCTAGCGCTTTTAATGTGGTCTGTATTCTACACCAGGCCATGCAGTTTTCACGCCTGTTCTACGTTTGCTTGCATCGGCTGGTTGTTGGGTGATACCAGGCCAGATAGCTTTTTTTTTCTAAAACATGATATGCAAAATTGTTGTTTGGTGACATTGACTTATTAGACTGAATATTTAGTCAGTCATTTCAGTATAAATGAAAGCCAGTGTATTTTCTTGAATGCTGTTTTAGTTTGTAGACTAGCATTGCTATGTAGTTAGGTTAGGCGAAAATGCAACCATGGGTAGGATTAATAAATGAAATTATGAATGTTAACTAATGAATGGTGTTCAAATCTAACCATTGTTATCTAAGAAATGGCTGATGAAAAGCTTAGGGTGGCAACCGAACCATCACCAGAAAATCTTGGGGGTTTGGAGTTTTTTTTCGGAGGGGTTAAGCCCACCAAAGCCTCCCCGTGGCAACGGAACTGTGTGGCAAAACTTCAGTTTGCATTTTAATGCATATGACTCTGAAAAGTACTTAGGTTACGCGATATGTCAAGCTTGCAAGATATTTCAAACTTTCTGTTTCTAAGCATGACGACAGGGCCCAAAGTGGCACAACGCATTCAGGTAGTGCTATTCTGCTTCAAGAAGCAAAACCTGTGCTGGGACTATTTTGCCTTCATTCGAAGATAATAGGTTAAAGTGATCATTAGACAAGTACAATACGCAGATACGCAGAGACAATTGGTTGGGTTAGCTTAGGGTTTAGGATAAGGGCTTATGGTCAAGGTTTAGGTTCAGGTTTTAGGTTTAGGGGTTCAGGGTTTAGAGTTAGGGTTTATCCGACAGTTAACTTAACGCAAACAAGAAGCTGCTAACTGCTTGCCAGCCCTGAAACGATAACAACCATCATCCATGCATCAGACTGAGCTGTGTTACAGATGTCAAGGTCAATTATGCAAGACATGTATTCCAAACTTATCATGTGACTAATTGAACCAATTGTGTTCAGCTAAAGGCAAAATAGCTCCAGCAGTTATTTTGCCTAACAAGGCAAAATAGACACAGCACAAAACATATGTTGTGCATCACAATACACTTTCGGATAGTCTTCGGATACGGATAGTATGATTTCAACCAAAACAGGATTCGGATCGGATACGGATATCATTTTTCGAAAACAGGTTAGGATCGGATAGTGAAAATCCACTATCCGATCATCTCTGCTGCAAGGCATGAATTCCCTTGCGTCATATACAGCTAGGTGGTTTCAGGTCTAAATCATACTGTTTTGATAATAACATTGGTTTGTGCAGACGATGGGCTACAGTAAACTTGTGGTGGTTGTCTCAGTGTTAGTGCCATTATTTGCTTAATATTTCAGAGGATCTCGTCAAGTCTGACCATTCCAACTGTTCTCACCAGGCGCAGCTCACCGCCTCTTAGCACCTTCAGGTGCACAAAGCGAATGCTCTCACAGAAAAAGCACATTGAAAGTGAAGTGCTTGCTTGGAGACGAGCACCGTTTTGTAAAGAGCATAACGCTGTCATAGAAAAAGCACATCGAAAGGAACTGCTCGGTTAGGCGTTCTTACCCGAAAATAACGTTGCCAACACACATCACTTTAGTAGCATTATCACACTAAGCCCTACTGCTTCGAGAATTAAAGAAACGAAGGATGCATGCGTTTCTATATGTAATAGCTGCAATATCTAGCCTACTTATTACTTAACATAACCAGCATTCCTGCACTGAAATGCGAAGTCAAGGTGCGAGATTTAAAGCAACTCAAGCTGCAAACATAAGGTGCAATGCGTCCTGTTCTAAAGAAAAAATTAATCTTCTCCTTCAGTGATTCTGGCCAAAGCTAGGCTACTGTATGCATCGTTCGTTTCTAGGAAGTCTGAGCGATTTGATAACAACCACAGTGAACCTAAATCGCAAGTTAGGCTACATTTTCTTCTTTCCTTAAGTCAGGCTAATTTTCTTCCCAGACGAAAATAAAAATTTTTCAAAGACACACATTGTCAAAAACATTCTGTCAGTTTCCCAATGTCGGAATGAGAACCAAGGTGTTTCGCGAAGAGGCAATTGCAAACCACAAAGCGGAAGAATACTGAAATAAATTGTAAAACTACTGGAGGAGTTCCAAGCCCGATTTGACCATTTCCAAGAGTTAAAACCATGCTTTGCGTTCCTTGTAAATCCATTAAATATCATTGTACCAGTGATAGCTGTTCAGTTGTCTAACCGTTTGTTACAAACTTGTCTGCTGTAGAAATAAAACTGACCGAAATGAAAAAAAATCTGGGTCAGAAAAAACTTTAGTCAATGCCACCACTCCACACTTAAATTCTGGCGACAGGTTCCAGAAAGTAAATCCCAGAATTTAAAATACCAGTGTAAAACTCATTTCTGTATAAAGCATAACATATTGCTGCGAATTTTTTTCTCTGTAATGAAGTTCTTAAAATCAAACCGTCGTGCACCCCTGAAAAATGAACACTTGAGAGAGTTACTTCGCACAGCTGTAACAACATACTGTCCAGGTTTTCGGGGACTAGAAAATCAAACAAAAACTTCATACTGACAGTTACTGCACATCATTTAATATAAAACTTGCATTCTTTACCGTATTTGTATTGACAGGGTTTTTTAAGGCGTTTTAGGGACCCGATTCGGGTCCCTAGAATTTCAAATCGGGTCCCTAGAATGAGCGAAAAATATGATCGGGTCCCTAAAGTCAGAGAAAATCGGGTCCCTAGAATTAGAGAAATCGGGTCCCTACAGATCCATGCCGGGTTCGTTCCTAACATTTTCCTCAAAAAAAACCTGGTGTTGACACAACAAACTGGTTTTGCGGCTCGCTGGCGATTTGTTTTTTCTGCAAATGACTCTTCCATTAAACAAGCATGAGTGAAAAAGAAGGATTGCTGCCAACCAAGCGCATTTTCTGCAGCAGTGCAACCAAAGCTTCCTCTAAAAGTGCGCAAATGCGCAGAACCACCAGACCATTTGCTCAGTGAAATCTCATCTCGCGCACTTGCAACATTCCAAAACATTGGAAAATCACGAAAATAAGAAGCTATTTGAATTAAATGTGTAGTTTGTTCGTATTTTCATAAGATTTTACACTATTCTAAAAATTCACAAAGTTTGTAATTCATTTAGAATTCTGCTAGCCCAGTCTTAAAATATCCATGCCCACTAAAACAAACATTTGCTCGATGTAAAGTTTTCTTACAAGGAAAACACTCTATCCAACTGTTGCCGTAACCTAGGACATTTTCTTTTTTTTGTATACGTGAATTTGCGTTGCATCGCCAACAACCAGAAAAAGATAAGCAAATGTCGACTCGCTAGCTCCCAAAACAACAGTTGAATCCTTGCAATTAAGCAGGATAATGGCAAATAAATTGTTGTTCTGTTTTTTTGTGTTTGATTTTGAGGTAGGCCCGCAGCCAGGTTTTAAACTTTGGGGGGCAAAACACATTTTTAAGGGGAAATGTTTTTGTTTTTATTATATGTTTAAAGCAAACTGTGACGTCATTTTCTGGGCACAACAAAATTTGGGGAGCACAAAAAAATTTGGAGAGGCAACCCCCCCGTGGCTACAGGCGTATTTTGATGCTAGGTGAGGTGCGAGGATCAGTCAGTAACGCCAAAGGGGGCACGACTGAGAAAGTTTTAAAAAACTTTGGCTTAGAGCAGTGGTTTTCAAATGGGAGCCATATGGCTCACTAAGGGAGAAATATTTATTTCCTGGGTGGAAATTTGTTCCAGGGAGGAATTGGGGAGGAATGCTTTGGATGAAAATGCCTTAAGTTTTTATCATTAGTGTAATCAATTTTCAGCGCATAAAAACAACTGCGCAGAGAGGTTGGTTTAGATGGGATTGTCTACAGTACGCAAGCACAAGCTGCTTTATCATCATCGTTTGAGCCAGTTCTCTTAGGCCACTGCTTGACTGCACTAGATCTCGGGGCACGTGTTGAGCAGCCACTGCATTGTCTCATCATCCAAGACTGTCAGGCCGTGCAATCTACGGCTAGGTCGACGGATTGGACATTGGAAAAAAACAATATGGTCAGCGGTTTGATCTTCTGCTCCACCCACAAGTCGCAGAAGCGGCCATACCCATTTGTACAAACATGAGCGGAAACGTCCAAAACCGGTGCGGAGGTGGTTAATCCGCCTAGTGCACTGCGTTTCTGTTATTGTCGTCAGATGAGCTGATGGGTGTTGTGCAGCGGATACAAATGGGTGTCTCGATTTGAGATGCGTGCATTCCTACTCGATGGACAGGTGAGCACTGAATGGAGCAGATGCCCAGGCGCCATGGGGCGCGTGGTAGAGACAGTACAGCTCTATAACGAAAAAGTTTATTTGACTGGTGGGCCAAAACACCTTTCGCATTTAGCTACATCCGAAACTTCTACATGGGTTCGTCCATGGATGTAACAAGGA
>Ga0210059_1016184_pt1 | contig 10789 bp, 5 predicted proteins | sample Ectturendosymbi2_FD_188042 | JGI IMG/M metagenome (GOLD analysis project Ga0210059, IMG submission 188042) | Ecteinascidia turbinata endosymbiont from Florida, USA - Sample 2 (SPAdes) (version 2) | ecosystem: Host-associated > Tunicates > Ascidians > Unclassified | place: Key West, Florida... | reverse complement strand
TGGACATATTTTAAAAATTTGGGCCCCTCTCAGAAAACTCTTCTCTCACCTTGGTGTCCCACGCTGGTTACGGGCCTGCCAGCAGGTGCCTATTTTTCATACCTACCCTGGTGAAGGCCCAGCGCCAGATTTAGGAGGGGGCCCACCACCATGTTGATGTGTTTAACCATATGTACGACATGTGCGTGCCACATAGTCATTTCTATTAGCGAGGAAAGTTTGTTTGTAGACGCTATCGGTCGTCCAGACGGCCGTGCTTCACTTGTATATTACTTGATATTGTGACGAAATAACTATAGTAGGCCTACACTTATTGTTTTCCTGAAAGTCGGTCAGGTATCTGAATCTATATAGTGATTGCAAGGCCAAGCCACGTAGAACGCATTAGCTTACGTCTCTACTCGTTACTGGTAGATTTTGCGTCTGCCTTACTTAGATTTGCACAGGTCGCATATGACATTTACATTTACAGGACTGATGATGCGTTGGAAAACGCGGAACTAGTTTCCCCGTCAATAAACTGTGACTGATTTACTTGCCGCCATCTTTGTGGCCTTTTACTATGAAAAATAGATACGCTTGCAAGTTTTAATCGTCGCAGAAGAATGAAAGCAGACAGATTGCTCAGAAGCTTGCCGCAAGGCTAAAGTTTGTTGGAGGTCGCATATGAGTAGCATTGTTAAATAGGGCTATCATACGTCCTCTTTTTGGAGTAGGCTACATGTCCACTTTTTTCATGTGAAAGGAAATAATATCCGAGGACATTCAAAAATGTCACAATATCCTCCTTTTCACATTTCTTATTTTACATAACTATAATAAACAGTGCAGTGGCGTAACTAAAGGTTTGAGCCAGGGTGGTAAACTTAGATAAAAGGGGCCCACTGGCCACTGTATGGGGTCCACTAGCCAACACTCAGAAAAAACTTGAGAAATGATGGTGAATCCGGATGTGGATGGCTAACTAAAACCCTAAGTCCCCGGAAAATAATCCGAAAAACACAAAAACAACCTACTGAAAACCAAAAGAATGCTAAAACCGAAATATAAGTCACGTGAGAGACCGGTTTTTACATTTAGCTTGCCAGGGGGCAAGTTGTCCCTCTGCCCCTCGTCAGTTACGCCACTGGCTATGGTGTATTGTATTTACATGCACTAAGCCGTTCCTGCTCAACTGCAACAAGATACGAGCTGGTGGTGTAGTTATTTTATGGGAGGGCCTGCAAGTTGTCTACATAATCTATATTTTGATTGAGTTAATTCTCGGCTGGAAAGGCGGGAATGCTTTCACATTAATCGTTACATAACAGCAAGGGCGGAGCTAGGGGGGTGACAGGGGGGCCACTTCCCCCCCAAAATTTTGCCTGGCCCCCTCAAAATTTTTCAGGTCTCTTTCTGAAAGTCCTACACAGACCATTGCCATCTCCCCTTGTTGCAAAACTGGCCCCTCCAGTGGCCCCCCCAAATGAAATGTCTGGCTCCGCCCCTGCATAACAGTGGTAAATCTTTTTTCAATATCTCAGTGACTTCAGCATTATAGCGCGGACTTCTGACTCCATTATAGACAAGGATGTGGAAGCGGCTATTTCGTCAACCGCTTCCGCACCTATCGCTTCCGTTTCCACCGCTTCCGCTTCCAACCGAGCCTGGACTCTATCTCATCTATGAACTTGTTGACAACCATGACTATCAAAACCCAGCTTACGATTTACAAGGGCATATTACTAGTTAAAATGATCACAGAAGTTAGTATCTGTCAGCACGGTACTGCTGCTCTGCTCTTACAAAAAACACAGCCAAGAAAACTGTCTTCAACACATATCAATACAAACAGCACTTACAACAACCTGACCTTAGCCTAACACAGGGGTGGGCAATTAGCGGCCCGCGGGCCACATGTGCCCTGCCACATCGTTTTCAGTGGCCCGCGAGAGCATTCAGAAAAAAATCCTTAAATCTGAAATTTCCTCCAGCTTAGTGCTGATGCTAACTTGTCAGAGACTTGCTTTTATTTCCATTAGAAGGACGGCCTTCCAAAAATGGCCCCTAAGCCAAATTAATTGCCCACCCCTGGCCTAACAAACATCAAGCTAAATTGCATAGCGTACGGCTTAAGGTTTCTTGAAAGCGCTTTGATTGTCATAAATTATTACGTCATAATATTGCTTTGAGCAAAATTGTAGAACGCAAGGTTTTAGACAAACTTTGTAGCTTACATCTATAAAATGCTAAAAGCTTTCTAGACTGAGTTGGCAAACACATATGCAGGGCCGTCGCCAGCGGGGGGGGTCAGTGGTGCCCGTCCCCCCATTTGAAATCTGTGCCCCCCATTTCACGTTTAACCCCCTGGTTGCTGCATACATCTAATACAGAATTTTTAAAATCTGCCCCCCCTTCAGGTTTTTGGCCCCCCCTGCTGCTATATCCTGGCGACGGGCCTGCACATATGTACAGTAGTATCTAAGTTAAGTTCGCACAAAGTTATGAAAAAATCTGGATTCAACGTTTTCAGCAATTTATTGGTATTTACAGCAAATCAAACGTGACAACTGGTCATAAAAAATGTTAAACACGAAACATTATATTGCTAAAGTACACGATTTGATATAATTGTTCAGCAAGTTCGTTTGCTTTCAAAATGGCTAGTGAAGGTGGAAGGGGCAGTTTGCTCTATGCATGTTATCAATCCAAAGAAATACCTTACTGTCCAGCTCTGTTAATCTGCGGACAGACGCAGTAACGTTTTTTGTGTGTGTGTCTTCAGACATTAGGGCAGGGTTTCCCAACCTTCTCGTTCGTACCACTTAGGCATCCCGTATTGTCAATGTGTACCACTTCTTCCAGAACAACTAATTTGATCGAATCTTAGTTTCTACAGAAGAATTATATACATCAAAATTACAATAAAAGATCACAACAAAATTAAATGAGATTTTTCTTTTTGTTTACCTTCCACCAATTGGTCGATGCGTGGCGTAAATTTGCTAACAGCGCATCGAAAGTCATAATGTTACGATACAATAGGAATAGCAGGCTACAGGAAAATTTATTTATTTACAAAGCCCGATACGTAAACTAGAAAGCCGTGAATCCAGGTTTCTGTGAAAAAAATTGAAGTTACTCTACCACCTGGAAGATCTTCGTGGTACGCGTACCACAGGTTGGGAACCCCTGCATTAGGGCAAATAACGTTTGCACATAACTTCCCGCTTCGCACAGACTTTCCAACAGCAGCCTCACTCCGCACTGTCGTGCGATGTTTCGTTAACTTGGATCAGTTGGATGATTTGACTCAAAATGACTCAATTAAACGCTTGGCTTTGCCTAACATTGTTTGTGAAGTGAATAGCATAAGCCATAATGTAAGTGAATACTATATGCCTTGCTGAAAAGAATAGTTAGCTTCAGTCAAAGCATCAATCAGTCTCCAAACATTAGCCCTAATGATCAGCATCTGTTTGCTAAGACAGTTACAAGCACAATTGCTAAGTTCGCACAAACAGCTCAGATTCAAGTTGTGAACATAACCGGGAGATTGCCGTACTTTCAAACTGTAACCATTGTAGTAGACAGCAGCCAGGTTTGAAAAGTCAGCCTCCGATAAAATCCGAAAGCTGCACGATGACTTGGCCTTCTATGAAGAACGCCATGGATGGTAGTTATCTTTTATCTCGTTCTCTCGCGCTACTGATATCGCACGTTCATTCAGACTTACAGTGCAACTTCACCGTTTAATTCACATTGGGAAATAGACAAAACGTTTTCGCCAAGATCCTCTTCAAGTCAAATAACCTATGTGGAAGCGAAAGCGGTAGAATTTTCGCGCTTCCGCAGAGAAAGGACTGCTTCCAGCTTCCGCTTCCCTGATTATAGATATGTAGGCTACTAGCTTTGCTGATGAACTGTGATACGATGATCAGTGTATTGTAGGCTACATAGCTTCATGTAGTACTTTCTAGTAGTTACAGCTAATCAGTAAAGCTAAAAAATGATGAAATTCGTCAGACGTATCCCTTTTTCCAGGAATAGACTAAATTATTTTGAAGTTGAGTGAATTACATGTGGTTGCATTTACAAAGTTCGCAAAAGATGGTGAAAAGACTATTGTGACTTCGTGGACATTGAGTGCCAAAAACGTATTTCTCACAGCGTAACCTTTACAAGTGGCAATCACTTTATCCTAGCTTGCCACGGACGCTTCAAATGTACGCAGCTTCACATTCATACTTCATGTCCATCGAGAAGCCAATTGTTGTTCTGAAACGTTTCTTTTGGAAATTCTCTGAGCGAACTCTATAGACATGAAGATATTTGCAGTCATTTCTGGTTGCTTTTAATAAGATCAGAATATCGAGAAGTCCAAAGCATCATTTTTTAAAGTTGTATCGTGTTTCGCCACTGTGAAGGCAAAGATTCATTAGAGACAATAAGATGTACATATCAAGAGAAGTTAAATCAGCACTAAGAAAACTCAGAGACTGAGAGAAGGCAACGATCGTGACTGTGTATTACTCATGGCAGATGTATCTGTACTGTGCAAGTCTTGTGTTGCACATCTGGCTAAATGCACCACTTTATTTGCTGAATTTAAATGCTTTGACTAGATTCCTCCGTTTGCAAACAACTGAATGGGAAAATGTTGAACCAGGTGAGTAGTATCTGCTTGAGAGAAACGTTTCTATTCATGAAGCTAAACTATTTGACCAATACCAAAACTTGTTTGAATTCGTGCAAAAAGAGCATCAACCAAATACAATTTATTGTAAAATGATGGAACATGAAAGATGGGCAAAATGTTTTGCAACTTGCAATACCACTGAATGCTTCAGCGAACTGATAAAGATTGCACAGTTTTACTTCAGCGTTATGGCTCATTACGCTAATGTAGAACGATTTTTTCCTTGATACAGCCACAAACCCAAAAGAAAAATTTCTAACTGAACCAGCTTCTAATCTAAAGCTGGTGTACAATTTACAATATCTTTCATGTAATTAGTTTCATAATATTCATAAAGGCGATTTTACATTTTAAAGTAACTGCAAATATTCATGAGCTAAATAGAACGAGTAAATAAGGAATTAGTTTCGTGTGTTTTGACTGAAACATTGTCCGCACTGGACATCTTACTTCAGTGCTTGAAACTTATCAATAAGCCTAAATGTTATTTGAATTGTTTAGGTGTAGATAATTGACTAAAGTAAGTAACAGTTGTAAGTTGTCCTCCCTTTTTGCGATGAAAATGTGGCAGCCTTATTGAGCTTATTAATAAATCAACATGAACAGAAGGGGGATCGCCATCTAAACACGTGTAGAGCTTATCCAAGTGGTTCTGAAAGACGCAAAAAAGCAGAAGAGGCAAAAATGAGAGAAAGAAGTTACAGCCAAGTCAGGAAACATTCAAGTGCCTGGCAGTGAAGTCCAGTGGAGACATTTCTGCGGAAACTGTAAGAGGATAGAAAATCCGAGAACATGTTGTGACAGACTTAGATCTACGTAACGATGAAAATAGACCTAGTTTAACCAGCAGTGCAGTAGCAGAAGAACGTCAAGATGTATCATCGAAAAACGCGATCACTGGAGGCAGCGATACCGGTCTCTTTGTTCCTCTGGCCAGCCAATATACCGGAACAAATGCGAGAATATTGGTTGAAATATGAAACAGGTTATCTTTGACATTGTGATGAAGATCATTTTTAAACATGATGTTCCACAACACAGAAACTTGTCACGGAAATATGTACCACAAGTCTTATTCGTCACCAGAACCACAATGGCGAAGTCGTTGACAGAAGCTGGCTTTGTTTTTCTCCTTCACAAACTTGTGTTAAATGTTTCATTTGTAGACTGATGTGCGCGGGTACCACTAAATGTGCGCATTTCTTTTTTAGAAAAGGAATCTTCGACTGGAAGCACGCTCTTGAGCGCCTGAGGAGCCGCGAGCATTCAGTGGAACATATAGATGCCACGATTGCATTCAGTCGCAGATATCATTAATCACTATGAAGAATTGATACAGAACTAGCCAGTCAAGTCAATCAATGCGAACAATATCGGAAATCGCTTCTGCAACGTTTGCTTTCTGTCGCAAAATTTAGTGCTGAGCAAGGACTGGCGTTTAGAGGTGATGAAAACGTTGAATCGCCAGAAAGTTTTTCCAATAAATTTTCAAAACTTTTTAGAAGATGCGATGCTTCCTGCGACTGGTTTTGCAAGAGTTCCACAAATCGCTAATCAATGTCAAATACCATGCTGCATCATAAAGTTTTGTTACAGTTGAGTTAACAAATGTGACGTCACAAGATTACGTCATAAATATCAATGACACGTGGAAGTACTAGTGACTTCATCGATCACCCCCTACCTAAACATATTGTATCCGTACAGGTACACGGGGCCTCCCACCACGCCTGGGCCCCAAACCCCCCACCATCTAAATCCGGCGCTGTGAAGGCCTCGTGGGACACTTAAACCCGGTAGAGAAACTGCATTACAGGTCTACTTCTTACACGCCTGGTTCTGGCCAACACAGGCCCGTAGCCACGGGGGGCAGTCCCCTAACTTTTTGTGCCCAGAAAAAGTTTTTTTTAGAGATATGATAAAAACAAAAATCTTGTGCCCTTAAAATGTGTTTTGCCCCCAAACCTTAAAACCATCAACGGCCTGACAAGTGACGAATGCATGTTTTAAATTATGAGCTATGTTGGAAGTCGGGGAGTATTGCTTGACGACAAAAGCAGATTTTATCCGAATGTATTTCGCACATTTTGATGATAAAAAAAACGTTAAACTTTTCACAACGGAAAAGAAATCGTCATTCACAGATAAACAAAACAGTACTTGAGTAATAACGACAATGACTTAGATTGAAAACGAAGAGTGACGTGGTTAGAAATTGAGCCCGACTGAGAAACAAATGAACAGCAAATAAAGAACAAGGAGTTATTTCATCTGCACTTCAATTTCTGACTAAATTAAAACGCACACCGACCCGAAATTATGCATTTGTTAATATTATTACAATCAGTGTTGTTATTGCGTTATGTCCCTTGCCTTTTTTCGATATCGTTATTGTCTCTTCGTCATAGTAATGTTGCGTGTTTGGTGAGTTTTGCTGCTTGGCTGTTTCATTCCGTTTGCCCTGATGAAAACCTGCGCTGGCTGAAACGGTGTCGTTTTCGAAATTTACTACCGTTGAGTTCAAGATTTGTTGTTGTTGACCTGTCGGTTGGCTCTGCAACATGCAAACTCACTCATCAAGCCATGTCTGTACAACATTTATGGAAGTAGTGGGTGAAAGAGCAAAAATACCCATACTTCGACGGCAAGAGTCAACGAAGAAAACCTCTTATCGTGACAGATGTGTAAGCAGCAGTTACCGTATTTACTCGATTGTAAGCCGCGGCTTATGATGTTTTCTTTGTTCATCATTTCGCGCCGTTTGCAATCAAGGGGACTTACATTTTTTCTTTGCATTATCGAAAGGTCAAGATGACGCCCATTCTTTCCTTGGTTACATTTTTGGACCAATCTCTCTTTTCGCATTCTATTCTCTTCAGCATCACGTGCACATCCATCACAGGAGGGATTGCGATGAACAGAAGGCAGTTGTTGTGTAAACATAACTTACAGGGTTGCCGCAAACACGAAACGTGCTGGCACGCGAAAGTGACTCAGAGGTTGTAACCTACGCTCGAGTGCGGCTTACAATCAAGGGCGGCTAACAATCGAATAAATACGGTAACTTCAATCCCCAATCCTAATGAACGCATGATCTCTGCTGACTAGGAAACCACAATGTAGCTATGCACGGACAGCTGGGAACTTGGAAGCCATTAGCTTCAACATGATTGGTCATCAACCGACTGGAAGGCATTGCACTGTGGTGTGATGGAGAAATAGCAACTGACCAGGCACTGAAGATCCTGCAGGTCTTGTAGTGAGAGCAGACGAAACTCTTGACAACATAGGGCAACACACAAAATATGACTTCGCGCGTAGTTACCAGGCAAAGTACAAACGAAACGAAAGTTTCCGAAGGATCACGACGCAGGTTTTTTTACAATTCCATGAGAATTGACACTGGTTGAGGTGCGTCCTCCGCGACCTTCTCTCCTACCTCCGCACAATAGACGCGCGACTGCTCTGTAAATAAACATCAAAAGCGCTGATTTACTTTCGAGCAGGGGGGGCTGATCGTGGAGGGGCCGCATGAGCCTAGGCCCTCCCACATTTTTCTGAAGGGGGGACTGATCGTCAACTTCTAATTTTCGTATTTTGTTTAAATAGGTTTAAAGTGAGTTCACGCAAACTTGACGATCTCTGAAAGCGAACAAGAGCATGTTCAGGTCGATCAACCGACAATTACGCACAACGTTGCGCAAACTGCAGAACCTCACCAGGCACTTCAGTCGACTGATTAACAAAAAGAACTGCTTGAACAGGCACGTGCATAAATCCAGGGAAGAAGGGCAAAAGTCGCGAACTTTCCGTCCAGAACGTTTCGCCATAATCGACCAAAAACACCTTCGCAGAAAATGCACACGTGCAAGGCGGAGTTTGATAAATTGATCAGTTTCAGAATATATGGATCTGGAAATGTTCAGAAAGGTAGAGAAAAAATAAGGGTGCGCACTGGGAGAAGGAATTAATGCACGATTGTTCACCCGAATATTTGAATTAACGCCGAAAAAACTAATATTTGTCCAAATAAAGAAGGGTCGAAGTATGAGCACAAATTAATGATTTCGCTGTAAGGAAATAAACTTGTTTTGTCATAGACTTGCAGTGTTGACCTGTCCAGAGAGCAGCCGCCGCAACACATTTACGCAACGTTTCTGTGCCGAGAGAGAAGGGTTTGCAACATTGGTTCCCAACCTTTTTAGTGTCATGGACCCTTATGACGATTTGGCCGAAAGCTGCGGACCTCTGAAACCAGTCAATACTGTTACGTACAAGTGGTCTCTACTAGAAAAGGTTATCATCCGCTTTGCGCGCCAACAATCATGAATGTTTCACGGAAATTATCACGTGACAAATTGACATTGACGAATGGAATTTGCGAAAACAGCCTCATATTTGATGTTTGTTTCACGAGTTCGTAAGGGTAGTTGCCACGGAGTCTAAGCGATTGGATGACAAAGACTGAAGCTAAACTTAAGTCAGTTCGTAAAATCAAAACGCCTGCAGCTGCAATCCTAACAAACGAAAACTTGGAAGAATTTATTCACACAGCTTTAACAATACATTGTCCAGGTTTTCGAAGACTGGCAAATCAAACAAAAACCTGATATTGGTAAACAAATGTCCTTTTCTGTAAAGTTTGCATTCTTTACCGTATTTGTATTGACACTACAAACTGATTTTGTGGCTCGCTGGTGTTTTTTATTTTCTGCAAATGGCTTCTTCGTTGGACAAGTTTGCCCATCCCTGTTATATGCACGAAGATCATCGACCCCAAAAAAACTGTCTGTGGACCCCTGGGGCTTCATAGACTCCCCGGTTGGGAACCAGTGGTTTGCAATAATAATAAGAATACATAAGAAAGCAGAAAGCCGTTATCATGATGATAAACAAATTAAGATGAGCAATGGAAGCACTGGCCGACCTTCACAGCCACAAAACTACAACGCCAACGTACTTTCACTCTTTCGTCGCGCCCGCCCAGAATGTGAATGGTCGTAGCCCGACAGAATGTTGCTTCGTGAACAACGACGTACATTTCTCCGATGCAAATGTTCGTAATGGTGGTTAATCTTAGCAAATGTAAAGAGACTTGTGGCTTGAACTCCATAAAGTCATCTGACGATAAACTTTGCATATGACCCAAAAGCTGCTCGCGTACCACTGGTTTAGGTTATTTCTATTTGCTTGTGTCTTCAGAACGCGAAACCAGCAATCTGATAGTCAGTTCATCTAACCTAAGTCTTTTTTCGGTCATAAGCCATATTTTTTCAAATGACCGAAAAAAATTAAATCAATTCGATCATAATGTCCGAAAATATGAGCCAGTGAGTACTGTTTCGGTGAGTTTTAATACTATTATGGGACAAATGGCCGAAATGTCTCAGTGAAAAAAAAACGGCATCCAAGCAAAAGAAACGCAATTCGATTATAAAATAAAACGCGGGAAAGATGCGTTTCAACTATTGACCTTGTTCTTCGAGAGATGCGGTTTGATGAGGGTCACCTCGAGTTGTGCTACGTCCGAAAAACGAGCATAACCATAACACCGCAATCTCCCGGACAATTATCAAACCCACAGTTACCAACGCAACTATCAAAATCCCGACACAAAATTTGAAAAAGAGTGGTACCATGTTTCGGAAAGCGGTTCAAGTTTTATGTGTGGAAGGAACCAGGAGCAAAACAAGGTTCTGCGCTGAACTTGTCAGAGCAGTCGTGTCACAAATTTATTTGTGAGAGTTCGCTCTTCACGTTTTGCATTGTTGAATACGAACTAAACACCCTAATGGCGGGCTAAATATATACAAGTAAAATGCGCATGCATCAATCAGACTTATTCTGGACATGAACAGATTTTTAGTTTTCATTATTTAAGTTGCCAGTTTAGCTTTCATTTAATTTTTTAAGTTGGCAGTTTAGCTTTCATTTAATTTTTTAAGTTGGCAGTTTAGCTTTCAAATGTGTGTCCAAGTGGGAAATCCTCGTATTCGCTTATTCTCGCCATCCGTTGTCAAACAATGTTTGGTCAAAACCACGGCTTGTAGCGCCATGACTGCGAGTCACCCGTGCAGGCAGAGAATCGTTTCTTACGTAAATCAAGATAGA
>Ga0210059_1016183_pt1 | contig 10789 bp, 6 predicted proteins | sample Ectturendosymbi2_FD_188042 | JGI IMG/M metagenome (GOLD analysis project Ga0210059, IMG submission 188042) | Ecteinascidia turbinata endosymbiont from Florida, USA - Sample 2 (SPAdes) (version 2) | ecosystem: Host-associated > Tunicates > Ascidians > Unclassified | place: Key West, Florida... | reverse complement strand
CCGTTGCCCCCCCCTTAATCCGGCCCTGACCACTGGCATATACTGTGCAGGATCCACAGGCATACCGTGATTACGCGACTTGAGAGTAGGAATTGCTCAACCTTGCTGTGCGAGTTAAGTACAATCTTGCCGTAACACATGCGTCAGAGATTATCAAAATTTATTATCCATAGGATCAGTGATTTTTTTAAGGTTTTTAAAAGGGTGTCGTGGTGGAGCTTTAGGGTGTCAACACCATTTTCCCTTCTATGTCTGATACTTTTAACTGATTTTCACAAAAACGCAAGTTTCCGTCCAAATATGCTTATTATTTGAATTTTACATTCACTTTTGACAAACAAACTAAAAACAACTTTAAAAATAGAAAGTTTCAGTGTAGGCCTACATACTCATTCATTCACTCATTTTCCTACCCCTTTTCCTTTGGAAGTGTCGCGGTGGCAGCAATGGGAGGACTTAATACGCCTCACAATCAAGCAATCTCATGTACCCTGGGTCCACACCAAGACGGGACTAAGCAAGGTCACAGATGTAGTCAGGCCACCTGGTCCTTGGACGACCTCTGGGCCGCTTTCCCGTGGGTGTAACCAGCAGGTCTTGCCTCGCTAATCTTTTCTGCGGAATTCTGGATACATGGCCGAACCAACGTACCTGGGATCTCTTGATTCGAAAAAGTGGCTTGACATCCTGGGCTTTACGGATTTGAGACTTGTGCTCCTTGTCACGAGGTGTCACACCGAGAACTCTTCGCAAATATCCCATCTCTGTTGTTTGTTCTTTTGACAGTATTCTTTCAGTCGTCACCTAAATTTCATGACCACCAGGTCAGGATCGGAACAAAGACCAATTTAAAAGCTGAAAGCTTCTCGGTCTTTGAAAGCTTCCGTTTCGTCACTACGGTGCAATAAAGCTCACGAAGAATTGAGTTTGCTTTACCAAACCGTGTATCAGTCCCTTTGTTCCGACTTCCATCACTAGTGAATACCACCCCAAACTAATAGAACGTCTCCACCTGCTGCAGTGTATTTCCGCTCACTTGCAGAATACACTGCCTTGGGTGTCTTGAGAGACACAATACCTCAATCTTTTTAGTGCTGATTTTCGTTCCTGCTTGTTCGCACGCAGCAGAAAACCGACCAAATCCGTGCTGAAGACCCTGTTGAGAAGATCCACGCATGCAATACCAATTCGTGCGCCAAAAGCAAACGGTTCATCCTGCAGTTCCCAACAGTGATAGCCTCGTCGACACGTCTTTGATTGTCTATCCAATACATATAGACCTGGGCTCTCCGAGTTTTTGGGAGAGGACCACACAGGCTATTGCACAACAGTTCGAGGGCCAGCATCTTGCGTACTGTGATTTTTCGGGTGATATTGCATTCTACCTTCCATCTAATCGGCAAATTTTTCGTAAATGTAGGCTACGAGTATTATTCTTTCATTATTGGCAAAATGTGTTTTGCGACCGGATGAAAATGACTTCTCAGGTAGGATTTGGCCCGCGGGCCGTAGTTTGGAGAATCCTGATACAGACTATGAAGAGGAGTGGTGACAGTACACACCATTGTCGGAGTCTAACACCAACGCTGAACGGTTGTGATTTAACTCTGTCGACACGAACACAATCTTCTGAGCAAGAATACAGTTACTTGACGGCCAGCAAGAGGCACCCGTCAACACCGTACTCCCGCAACATCCCCCAAAGCTTTTCATGAGGAACCCAGCCATATATTTTCCGGATGTCGAAAAAACGTCTTTGGCATGCTCCCAGGATTGCTCGAAAATTTGCTGGAGAGTGAAAATTTGGTCTGTAGAGCTACGACCGTGACGAAATGCGCACTGGGTATCGTATCACCCAGCTTTGGTTCCATTATTTTCATGGCATCTTGGCACAGGCTAAGCAAAGACATGCCCCTGTAGTTGGTTCATTCACTCCTGTCTCCCATTTTGTATATGGGGATGATCAATTCGCCACTCTTGCGGTGCCCTTCCAAAACGCCATGCCACTTGACACACATTAGTCAACCAAACCATTCGGCGTTCTAACTTTCCCTAGTTCACTATCAAACTTTTTGCAACTAGCTTTAAGTTCGGATTTAGCAGCGGCATCAGGTGTTATTGATGCACAGCTCTACGGAAGCTTTCATCTGTGCAAAGTTAAAACATCCCGCCTGAAAAACTTTGCTCAGTTTTGTCAGGTGAGGTGGTAGTGTTGACAAAAGGAAAGTACCATGTTGAAATTTTTTGTTTTCAGAGTCGCAGTAAAACAACGCACATTGCATCATTTTTATTTTTTGACAGCTGCTTCAGTGCGGCCCAAATAGCCAAAATCTCACTCCTTGCTCTCACGTGCCGCACTCAACAATCACCTTGTTTTGCATGCGTGCTACACCTGCCGACCTTTTGTCTTCATTGTAGTCTGATGCATCGCAACAGTGAAACATTAAAGCACTTCCATAATTGCATTAAAGTGCTTTTGCAGTTTCGTGCACAATACTGTACAAATCTGCGGCGGTTTAGTAACAGGCCGAAGCGAGGCGGTGCGCATGACAGTGCAAAGTAGCAAACCATGCTTATAACTTTCGCCTCCTATCTTCTGCGCCAGAAAATTGTGTCGACCTGTAACAGTACAGCCGTCTATTGCAATAGCCATGTGCAGGAAAACATGCTGTCCTCGAATCGTTTTACTTCAATGCAAGGCAAAACCATATCTTGGCTTTCAGAATTTAGGGTGTCATTGCAAAATTTTAGGGTGTCATTTTGACACCCAAAAACGGCTTAAAAAAACACTGCATAGGATATCTATAGTTTGGTGTCTCGAAGCCTGTCAATGGTCTACAAAATACGATTTGGCTGGTTGTTAGAAACCGTGTTTCGGTTTTCCAAATGCCGGTGATTGTTGCGAAAATGTAAGCAGTCCATATTACTTAAATTATCTGAAACTCTAATGTAGTATAAAAATGCCTTGAAATTGAATAGTGCCCACAAAACACAAATTAGAAGCGCGTTAAGCAAGGATTAGGCGCGAGAATTTGCCACTTCGCAGTGAAGATTTGCCGCTTCCATGTTTTGCATTCCTTCAGTGTCTCGTTTTTGCGTACCGCGGGGTAGCGTGATACACTGCGGCGATGCAACCGTTTACGCGTTGAATGTGAACCGATGCTAGTAGGCTGAATCAATCCAGGTTGATCTATGTGTACGCAGTGATAGTTACGGCTCTTGAGTGCAACGTTTTCAAGAAAACAAATTCCTTTTGAGACGTCATAAAGGGGCGATCGTCTTCAACTTGCGGCCCACGGGAAATTTCGACAAGCTTCCCGCTAAATTTACATTTTTTCAAACCCTGCCTACCTCCCTGACCAAATGGGAGGAACAAGTGTAGTACCTGCAGAGAGGGGAGGTATTGAGTGTTGTGCTAGTGCATATCCAGAAGCGAAAAGTTTGAAGTAGTAGCAAAAGATGTCACTTTTCCAGGCCTGGAGTGTTAGCCATTGATGACCAACCGCTTCAACATTTGGCGGTATTCTTTTGCCGTGAAACTTAGAAAACCAGGTCCCATTACTCTCGTTTCTGGGGAAAACTTCTATTATGTTTGCAGGCAGTTCTATCCGCGCCAAATAGTCCAGGTTAGTGACTAACATTCCGACTCATGACACTTGGCTAAGTAGCAGGATTGTTTGTTCATTCAAATTTTGAATAATCTTGCACGCATGCAAGAGGTTCCTTCTTTGTACGACTTCCCGCACATAAACCTCCGCTTTGACTATCTGGGGAAACATGACCAGGCTGCCTGCCTACTACCTTGTCGCCATCTTCAATGTGGTGTGGCATTGAGGGTATACCCTCAGTGGTTAAAATACTTGTCCAACACACCTTTCTTTTTTATGTTTTGGTCTGCTTTTGCCTTAGCTTTTGGCCTCCTTTGACTGCCCCTTAATATTTTCGGCCTAGGTCTTCGACTCATAATATTTAGCTTAGTTACAGACAAAATATATTCTTAAAATACACAGCCCAAACTCGACTGCTAAAACTAAAGACAAAACCCGCGTATCACTACATACTTTGCACGTGGAAAATCGTTACAGTGAAAAACACTTGATAGAACACCGATTAAATGAGTACCGCTTGTCCCGGAGAAGGTGAAAAATTCTTTTCTCTATTAACACTAAATAAATATATGAAGTGATTGTAGATCTCCCAATAAGTTTTAACCTACTTTTAATTTTTCAAAACAGGCAAGCAGCCTACTGTAGTATATTCTAAAACCTCCACGAAAGTTATTCCACTTTCCACCTTTTTAGATTTTTGTAACTTTCAATTTGTTAGGCTATATCTCAGAAATTACGACACCGATCTGTGTAAGATTGATACCATAATCCTTGTTTCGGTAGTATTTCATGATGCAATTTTCACCACAATAACATCATGGAGCTTACTTTACTTGAACAAAATTGTCACTTCTGTTGCCTACTTTGCGAATGGCTTAAATCAGGGTATCTCAAACGGGGCCCTCGGCTCCCCTTGGGGGCCACGGAGCGGTTCTTTGGGGCCCACGAGCAGAGGCCTTCACTAGGTAGCTTTGCCGTGATATTGCGTAACCCAAGTGTCACGATATGTTAAGTATTCGCCAGTTAAACTTTGAAGGGGACCACGGCTGAAAGTTTGAAAAGGGTACCATCATGAAAGTTTGAGAACCATTGGCTTAGATGTTAGTAATTTTCTGTTACTTTTTGAGGAACTGTTATTTTTTGCACACTTGAAATTGTCATTCATAATTAAAACTAGGTTTATTTAAAAAGTTTTCGCCAATCTCAGGTTGCCTCATCAAATCTTTACGAGAGGGAAAATGAATAACGCTATTGAAAGTCTAAGCAGCAGACATCTGCAATTATGAACTAAATGTTAGCTTCATAAGACAAGTAGTAGTAACTATTAAAATATTACCAACTATCGAACCTTATTTTGCAGCAATTTTTGAAACCTGATCTGCCAAACACGAAAAGTTTTGTTTAAATGAAACAAAAAACAGCTTCGAAACTTAAGCTCTGCCTTAACGAGGTGGTAGTGAAAACACTGGCTACACATTACCAAAGACAATGACCATTTTACTATAGAATTTTGATGAGGGCGTTAAACATCAAGCAGTTCACTCGGATTTTCGTTGGGGAAGGATCCCACGCTTACAAATTACTGTGGACCCCTCCAAGTTTTTTAAGGCTTGACCTTGCTGACTGCAAGGACATTTTAAGCGACTGCATCTGTTTTATCTGAATACCAAGATGATTGTAAAGCAAGGTTTTGGTGAGCTTTGATGGTGCTAGTAAAGCGAGTTTATACTGTATTTTGAGAAACTGTTGGAAAAAATTTGAGAACCGGTTCGGCGACTGGTCTCTCAAAACACCTGAAAAAACACTGGGCCCCGCGCCGGTTCTACAAACAAGCAGCTTCGATAGAAAGTGTAAGTTTGCGGTGGTGAGTAGGCGCAGCGCGGGCCCCCTTTGGCGCGGGGCCCGATTAGAAGAAAATCGGCTTAAAACCGGCCCTGGCTAGGACATGTAACTCCAGCCCATATTTCTGGTTCTGGAAATCAAAACGTGGACTTGACAACGATCTTCTCATTCTAAGTCATTTCCCGATTCAAATTTCACAAACATGGGTATCTGAGTTAAAGGTTTGAGAATGTTTAGAAATATATTTTTGTTCAAAAATGTTCTTAACTCCGATTTTAGCGTTCTAGACCAGCTATGTCCAACCCGCGGCCCAGTCGAAGGTTTTGTGCGGCCCAATTTAGGTTTAGGTTGTCGCTGTAGTAAATGTATCCTATCAATGTATCCTACGTAAATGTATCCTACATATTGACAACCTGTCCTTATTTTGATAATTTTGGATTTGAAATTTTTGATGCAGGTGGTCCTCAGTGCGACTTTATCACGTCTGTTACCATAATGATTAGGATTCGAACGCTTTCAGTACCTCATCTTCAGATAAATTTAGTTTGCTAATATCAGAGTAAACCATGCAATATGCGGCCCTCATTACTATGTAATTCAGTGTGCGGCCCTGGTTAAGATAGTGATATACGTTTTGGCTCAGTAAGCTATTTGGGTTGGACATGGCTGTTCTAGACCATCAAAATTAAGCCAGCGGCGGTAGGGAAGCAATCAGAAATGCGTAGTGCCAATCAAACAATCAAAGGCCGCTTTCATTTGACTTGCACGGAAAGATTTCATACAACTTAAGCTGTTCATGCCCGTATGACTTGAAATCAACATTTTGCATTCAATGCAGCTTATTGGAGTTTATATTTTAATAGGTTCGTGTAGGTTACGTTAGGATTAACATACTAACTCTACCATTAGTGTGCCTTACCGTAGCAAGCAGTCGGGATTGAAAAGCAAATCAGGCAACTCCAATTTGAATGTAATCACGCAACCCCGTGAGCTATGCTTTCTTAACTACAGAATAAGTAGACAAAGGCGAAAATGTTACTCGCTGCATAAGGTAGTTCGTAATAGTCGCGAAGTAACTGTTAAGCAATAGTTTCTGAAGCAAAACACGCAAAAAACTAAAACGCAAGTCATAATATGGTCGGCCGATTATCCGAAAACAACCAGTTACAGAAACACGTACAAGGTTTTATGACTTGGCGATTGGCGAGTAATAGACCAAATCTCATGTGTAAAGACGGCCCACGTAGTTCGGGTGATGCACAGCCAAGCGGGAAAACTTCAGAAAAAAGCAAAACAAAAACAACCAAACCGATAAAAGACGCGGCTAAAAAGAGCTATCAGGCGTGACGTTCGGTTGTAAAAACCACCAAGTACGCTGGACGTTCAACCGCTACAGTTATGTGATCATTTCGTGACGTACCGTTTACACTGAGTTTCAAATGGTCATCGCACGCGCCATGCATTACACTACTCACGCATGCGGTATGGTGCAACAATTGTTAGTTTCAACTCTTGCTGATGGCACGCGTTAGAAGCCTACAAGCATTGGCGTAGGAAGGATTTTTTCCAGGAGGGGGCCACTAGGGGATTTTTCCAGAGGGGGGCCAAAAGTGGTGAAATTTGTTTTTTCCCACTCAAAACTGAATAAACAGCCTTTTTTTGCTGAAAATTTCAAAATCCAGGGGGGGGAAAATCCCCCTGCCTCCTCCTTCCGACACCCATGCCACAAGTAAGGTCTGCATTTGAAGAGAGACGAATAATGAAAAGACGCTCCAGTTTTGTTGCGGATCCATTCGAAGCGAGCAAATGTTGTGTACGTTAATCAGGCCTAACAGTCTCAGAAGCAGAATTTCATCGTCGTCTTAACTAGTGTTGGTAACTTCCCGCTGCATAGCTTGCATTTCGGGTTGCTGCAGGTAATCCAAACTACCAGTTTCCACTGTTTCTTGGCACAGCGCGCAGCACGGAATGCATAACCACATTCCAACATCAACCCAGAATGATCCTTCAATACCCTGTATGCATGAAGTTAAAGCAAATGCTTAGCAAATGATATAATTATAAGCTTAGCTAAATCATTTTCATTGCTTGTTACTGAAAAAGGTATTTTTAAGCAAATCTACTCAAACGTTACACAAACGGTTAAATATTGCATAAACGGTCAAAGGCGTATCAAAGTAGCAGATGGTCAAAAAATATCTCTTATTCCTGTTGCAAATCTTTGTTTTCATCAAAAAAACAAAAATCTCTATTCCAAGGCCCTCGGCGAGGAATTACGTAAAGACAGCTTCGGTTGCGGTGCTAAAAATATTTGCTCATGCCAGTCGCGGTTTGCACCTAATCACAGCTCTAACTCCGGCGTAGCCACAAAATGCAATGACCCCAGGGTATGAGGGATTTGTGAAAACAGGGGTACGTTGGCAAGAAAACAAAAAATAAAATCGTATTTGTTTTTGAGTTTTATGAAATTTACAATAATTGTTCTCCAAATCAGCTCCGATAGTAGCCTTCCCTCATGATAACGAACAAGACTCTCGAAAACACGTTTGTAAAATTTTGTCAATAGCGAAAATAATCAAAAATTTCAATAAAATGTTGTTAAGGCCCTGCCATTCAGCGCTTTTCAACCAGTATACAGCGAAGGTGTCATTTGTTGGTCGTACAGTACTTCTTTTGCTGAATCAGATTTCTTTTGCCTTTCACCACAGCTTACTTCTGTGAATCGGGCTTCCAACTGACTACAGTATGACGAAATCGAAGGCACGAAAAAGACTTAAAACTGACAATCTGAATGCTACTTTGCGTGTGAGCTTGTCTCCTATCAAGCGTCGACTTGATCTGATCATATCAATTAAACAAGCGTAAGTTTCGCACTAAAAGTAAACTGCATGTTTTCTTTGCGATGTTTTTTTGCCACCACATCTTATTGTTGGCCCTGAAATAAAATCTCGGTAAAAGCGGGATGCTAGATAAAAAGGGTGAGAAGCACTGCCCTACATGGTTGTGAAATGCGGTCTCCCTTCCAGTGCGGATCCTTATCTCGGTTGGGGGATTTCGGGAAAGGGGTTGGTGAGGACCTGTTTGCATCTTTCTTGAAAAAATTTAAAACCGAGTTTTGTCAAGTTTTCACGTGGTAACACAATTGTTATGCTTTTATTCGAGGCGGCAATTGGCGTCAATACTAAGCGTGACTTGTGTCTTACGGGGCGATTGAGTTCAACGCCTGTAATGAAGCGCCAATTTCGCTGTAATTGTCAATTAACCAATCAACGCGTTGCTTTTGCCGTGGGCCTACTCGTACCGCTCGTTTAAGCCAGCGTTACGTCTTAGGTGTTGAGTGTTTTCACGTTAACTAATACTCCTGCAATGATTACCACCATTTTTCCTGGAGTACTTAATGCTTCGACATCATAATAAAGTACACTTGCGCCAGTTTTGCAAACGAATTTGTGCAAAGAGGACCCTCATAATAAGCTTTTCTCGGGGTGCTACAACCTTGTATGGTTCTTGAAAAGTTTGCCTCCTTCGCATGTTCGCTTCTCAGTTGGCACAATGCGTTCGCTATGGTCTAGGTGAAAAGAGCTCTCCGGTTCATTTAAGTACATACAATGAGATCAAAGACATCTTTTCAAACCTCAGAGGTTGACAATCAGCAGACCAAGACACGGGTTCGTCGTTGCGCTAGGATTTGGAGAGCTAACCTTCCAAGCTGAATTTAATTTTCTCATCTCACTCGACAACGCAGTAAAAACGTCTGTAAGGTTTTTAACTTTTGATTAGCTTTAATCTAACTTTCAAGTCGCTCGCGTCTTGGCCCAAATGCAAAACCCTCCCAAGAGACCAAGGTCTCATACTACGCAGCCAAGATAAGCAAACCGTTACTTTCATAAAGTTCAAAAGAATTCTCAGAACCGAGAGCCGTGAGGTGGTGACACTTTTCAAATTCTGCCATGCAGCGCATTTCAAATATTTTGATGCGGAAAAATGTGATTTGTTTGGCAAACTCTGCGTTGTATTTTCGCAATTCGAAACGATGTGTTCCTGTAAAATGACGGAGCCTCTGGTAAAACGCGGCAATTACGAGTGTGTTTGCATACAGTTTCTTTCCAAGTGTTTGCATAAAGTTTTGCAAGTAATGCAGTGCACAGCATAGTAATTACCTTTTTCTTTCGAATAAGACCACGAAGAAGAGCTCCAGCAATGCACGGGGCAAAATTGATAGCAATAACCCACAGCACTGAGCTTTGTTCACCGACAGCTTCCGCATTCTTGCCGATGGCTAACGGAGAAGCACAGCATGCCAAGACGCACAGACCCATATTGCCAAAACAACCGAACGGGCCTTGTTTCCATGCCATTTCTTCAAACTTTGTAAGCGAAGCAAGCCAAAAATCTACTACAACAACTGCGAAGTATAAATAAAAGAAAAACAAACGGTTTTGTTGTTAGTTGTTACAGCAGATCTCTTCTTTACAGCAAATCTTACTAGTATTTTGGAAGAAATTTTGGTTAATTTGATAAGTTATTTCTGAGTCAGTGGTATTCTTGAGACCTAAACCTCGGAGATCAATTTCGAAGTGGAATCGGTCGTAAAAGCCGAGAGAAGTCCACAGAGCTGCGTCTTTAAGCTAACTTGCAACACTTTCAGATCGCAGAAGCCTTTTCCAGCCGCCAGTTAATGCGTTCTAAAATCGCTTTGTAGAATGTGCAAAAACAATTTATGAGTATATATGGTTATACGTAATTTATTAATAACCCATGTGGTAATAAAATTCATTCTGAAATTCATCTCCTGTCTGCTTATAGAAAATAACTGGTGGAAAGAGAAATGAGTTAGTGTTTTTGTTAGGTGATTTCCGACAAGAACCAAAGTATCTTGTTGCCCTCAATTATTTCAGTTTTTACTCGTAGTTTTTGAAACCGTTGCATTAAGCATTAGGATGAATATATAGCTGTATCTAGGTTTATTTTTATGGGAGCTCAAGGTTGACTTGATCCGGGTGTTTCCTGGCCGCGTAGCAGCGAAAGCCCATTAGCCCCTCGAGGATCTGTGGTGTTTTTCCCAGAAAATTAAAAAGTACAGAATCATTTTGGTGCATTCTGATGCATGTGTGGTAGGGAAAATTTTTGTAGAAACACTAATAAAATCAATGATTAAAACGACCAATTATTGCCCACAAATTCCGAAATTGACATTTATACGAAATTTACTGTGTCTGGTCCCATTTGTCGCTTACTCTCATATCATAGGCAAATTTTATTGACCCAGGTACAAGCTAAGGTTGAGCTATGGCAACATTATTCAGAATAAAGTTATTTTTACAGTATTGGCGATTTCA
>Ga0210059_1016182_pt1 | contig 10789 bp, 8 predicted proteins | sample Ectturendosymbi2_FD_188042 | JGI IMG/M metagenome (GOLD analysis project Ga0210059, IMG submission 188042) | Ecteinascidia turbinata endosymbiont from Florida, USA - Sample 2 (SPAdes) (version 2) | ecosystem: Host-associated > Tunicates > Ascidians > Unclassified | place: Key West, Florida... | reverse complement strand
CGTAGCAAACACCGATCCGTAGACCAAAAAAATGAAACAATCACAGTGGACTCTTGAGGTCCACAACTGCTTATGTTTTTCACAGAGGTTACGGCGTTTCAACAAACTCTCGCAACTACCGAATGGTTATAAGTTAGCGGCACTCAACGAAAACACTCACTGGTCTACAAAATAAAGCAAAACATCCTACTACAGAAAAAAAACGAATCATTGAAATTGTTGGGTCTCATGAAATAATTTTCGAATTGAAGTCAAACAAGATATATAACACATACAATTCAACAATCGATTAGCTGACTTCTCGTAATTTCAAGAACCGCTTTGTGCCGGTTGGATACCACCACTGGTTCCAGCTATCCGCATCTGTTGAAAACGAAAGTAGTAACGTCTTAAGCCAAGCTTCTGTTGAGTTCGCGTTGCATCCTCAACATGAAGCGTCTTGTGACTCCGAAATACAAACAGGGAAAGACTTCAAAAAAACAAGTTCCGAAAACAACTTGAAAGTTCGCCGACAATCTCATTAAATAGTGAAGGCAAAGAAGAAGCATTGGAGTGTCTAAAGTCATGAACTGAACTCAAGAAGAATGAAGACGGACACTGGATTTGCAAACACTTGGTTTACAAGGACGTTGTAATGTGTATTTATTTGAACTATCGTATATTTACACTCCGTTTGCAATAGCAAGTCACCACTAGGAAGAGAGCAAATCAAAACCTTATAAAAACAATTCTGTCAACAATTCAGATAAAAATACAAATAATATTTTCGATCCAAACGAATAAAAACAAATAATAACAAAATACAATCCAAATTATGATAAAAAACGTAACCGAAATCACTGGTAACTCCGAAAAGTCCGAACTCGACGTAATGACGTTTCACGACGTCATCCGAGTAACCAATGAAAATGCTCGAGAAAATTTATATATACCTGTGTCTTTGCTAGGATCAGTCAGTCGTGGGCACACCAGGCTTAACGGCTAAATAGTTAGCGAACGAGTGGGGTCTAGTGAACTAGTGATCTAGGACACGCTTGTAGCCAACAAACACCCCAGAACGGTTAGACTTACGGAGATACCGAGGTCTTAACCAATTTTCAGGCAGGTCGTGTTACAACTGTCCAATAGGATGGGTTGCTCTCTCCCTCAGTGAAAGAATAGAATTCGCATTAGCCCCTGTCACCTGTAATAACGCCTGTGTATGTTGAGGCACATTATAAACCCCTGTTGTGATAAATCTCACAGTGCTTAACGTTGTATTAATAAAACCATGAGTGAATACAATCCTGTTGTGATAATCTGAGCGGGTCGAGCGAAACCGGCGGGTCTAAGTTTCTTAATTGTTAACTTGGGCGTGCCATGGACACTTCCTATTAACCAGTGCTCTCGCGGAATTGTCCTAAACGTGTGCTGTTCCTCTTCTTTAGAAGGGAACTGCCACACTTCCCCCTCCTAAATGTTTACTTAGCTTCATGCATTTTCCCATAGAGAAAAAATGTTCAGTTATGGTGTAAACTGGCATTCCACTACCAGTGCAACTTTTTTCTGGAATTATCATTTCACTTATATCCAGATTATCTTCAACTTGCCACTATGCACTTTCACATTCTCCGCATTGGCGATGATTACCAAAGACATATTCTAGTTTTACGAAAAGACAAAGACACCATATTCATAACAGCCTCTGTTCGCACCTAGGGCCGGAAGGGGCAAAGGGTGTTAGGCAAAATGGTTTGGACTTCTAGCGTCCACACTGCAATAGATATTAAGAAGGGGTCCGTTATCAACGTGGTCTGTTACGAACGGGTCTGTTATGAACATGGTCTGTTATGGAAGTGGTCTGTTTTGAACAGGTCTGGTATGAATGGGTCTGTTATAAACGTGGTCTGTTTTGAATGGTCTGTTATGAGTGGTCTGTTGTGAACGGGTCTGTTTTGAATGGGAACCATTTTGAAGCATGGTTATGTTTTCATGAGTCACGAGTTTTAAACTGTTTACTGTAATTGGGTTCAGGTCAAAAGCCCCCTCATACTGAAGGTGGTGGTGGCAATTGCATATGTTGCAACAATTTTGACCTCAAAAATAAAAATTTAAATTATAGGAAATGATTCTGAAGTTTTCAGGATGAAAGGAAAGCTTAATTAATAATGCACCTCCAGATAGAGATGGAAGGAAGAATGAAACCAGCTTTTAACTTCAGGTATTCCAAAGCTAGCCTATATTGATTTGCCAGAAATTGAGAATAAAACTGTGGAATGCTTGCCAAACAGCTAAAAAATCTTGCACAGAATGGGGCGTCGAAATCTAAAACTGTTTGGTCCAGTAGATGGAATTGGGAGTCGATAAATTTTATCGAATGAGCTTTGGCTACATTGACAGTACAACAATATAGTTAACCATTAGCTGTAAATCCAACAAAGATTGACCGGCTATCGGAAATATACTGCAAAAACAATCAACCCATTAACAATATCGACAAAAATTTATTCATTGGTTGTAACAGAAAACTATTGTAAATGGAATAGAAACATTTTGGCCTCCACACCTTTCCTTTCTGATATGACTGCGTGTAGCATGCATATCAATACGACTCGTGTGACATCACAAAACTACTGACTCCCCCCTTCCCTTGTCACAAATCTGGTGACCCCCTCCCCGCCGTTAGGATGTGACGTCATTTATGGACGACCCCTTAAAACCTAGCTACGGGCCTGGCCTGAGTATGTAGCTATTTTGGATTCCTATAGTTAAAACACCAACACAAACTAAAACGATGCATTTTACTAAGACACAAAACAATGTTCAAGCACTGGTAAATTTACACATTCGCCCAATCGTACTTTTCCGTAGACAATACTTTCTTTAAGAAATCTTTGTTCGATTATATTTTACTGTAAAAGTCACTGCAGCAAAAGTCAGTATTAATTTTACAGGTGATAAGGAGTTTTGCATTCTGCTTCTGTTATCAGTCCAAATGTTGTTCATTGAAGAAAAAATATCTTTACCTGAGCTGATGTACAAGGCCTAAGACTATACTGTCTGACTGAAGGCCTAACCGGGACATTTTGGTAGACTGACCGGGATGCCGGGACAGAGCCTTTTGCCCCGGCTAAAACGGGGCGTATGATACGCCTAGGCATAAACATTATTCTCAGGCATCATCCAATTATCCATCTTTTCTTTTTGACTTCACGACAAGAATAACACATTTTTGCTGAAAGAGTTAAATAAAAAACTTGCTGCTTACTGAAATGTCCACAAATTTGTGATGGTTGCAAGCACAGCATTGAAGGCCCCTTTGTTGTCTCTAAAGCAATGAGTTCGCTATTGAAACACTGTAGTTTATTAAAGTTTGTTTAGATAAAATACGCTGATTTGTTAAAAATTGTGAAACACGTTTGCAAAAATGAAAAAAAATTGCAAAACATTGCGGCGAAGATCAAATTCACAAATATTTTTTCAATAAATGCGGGATAGAAAACACAGCTTTACTGTGCTTGCAAAAAGTGACCAAGGTTGCAGCATTAGTTTTTAATCAATAGACGACAGCCAACACAAAATTTTTGACATTTTCATGAAGTTATTACAGATTGACAGTACAACAATATAGTTAACCATTAGCTGTAAATCCAACAAAGATTGACCAGCTATCGGAAATATACTGCAAAAACAATTAACCCATTAGACTTGTTGCCATTTGTGACAATCACACAACTTACGATCGTTTTTCTACATTGTAGGCGATTATTTGCGATAGACAATATTTCATTTGATGAGCGTTGGTTAAGCAACTCTGCCTAAAAGAGAACAATTGCAATGCGTCTGTTAAAAAGCAAGCAGGACAAGGAACAAACGTAGATGCAGACTTCATTTTCTGGTCAATGATAGATAATTATCAAAATATTTTTACTGAATTGTTCGTTATCTGAAGACTGACCTATTTCGCTGCAATCCTCGCTTTACATTTTGGGTTCAGTAACATTTTGAATACTTAATAAATCATCCTAATCTAAGCAAAGTTTCCTGAGTTGATATTTCATCAACTTCACAGTTGTGCAACATTGACAAAAACTTAAGATGATGATACAGAAAACTGCGCCTCAGTATGGCTAGATGGTAATAGGTTCGGCTGATGGAGCACACAACTGAAACCACGAAGGCAGTACTTTGCAACAGTCGCTCAGGGAAACTCAACAGCGATGATACTACGATACAGGTCTAAATGTTGGAGAGAGTTGCGCTGTAAAGGTAAGCAACTAACAGCAAAAAGCGCCAAGAAGAATGGTATTTATCTGGAGAAATAATCCTGATGCAGTTGGAACCGCAGAAGCGGAAGACTGGAGAGTGTCTACCATCGTAGAGAAAATAGGAGTAGGCTTGGATGTCGCTTCCGGTTCTTTGCAAGGCGTGTTGAAACTAGTTGATGGCCGAGAATATCTGCGTTTTTCCTGAAGTTGCATCCACCACTCCCGCATGTCTTTAAGAAATCAGAATTAAGAACATGAAAGGTGTTGTATACAGTTATCATAAAGGTTAAGGTAGAGCTTAGACCGTAATCTCTGAGACCATGTTCACATATCAAGACGAAGACCGAACTTTGTCAAAAAACGAATCAAGGCTGAGGTTCTAAACCTAAGAATTTATGAGGAAGTGAATGGACCCCGATTCCGTGATTAGTGCCGGAGCATTTCATTTAGTCTTTTGCCTGCATTTTTCTTAACTTCATCCATTTGAATTAGACAGGGGATAGTGCAAGTAATAAATTTACTAATATTGCAAACAATAATTAAATAAATTCCTTCTGGGCGACGTAAATCTGCCTGCATCGCATATTGCTTCCATTAATCACACAAACGCATTAAGCATGCAAAACCTTATGCTCACATTGCAACAGTTTTTTATTTATTTTCATTAACCACCTGCTCCCTGTTCACTAGAAGTTACTTCGCCATGGAAAGGTCTGTAACCCAAATAACCCCTGGTACTTCGTAGTCTTCCACTTCCCCAGGTCCTTCGCAATCTCCCACACTCCCATATTTTTGTGAACTTCTATCAATCGGTCTGCATGAAAATTATCACAGTACGATGCAGCGGTGCTGAACATCATAATATTAATAACCGTGTTGGAGCCATCATGTGTGCATTCGTTGCTAACGCCATGTATCTAAGTAAGTCACTTATTGGAGGAAAGCAGAAAAACTATTATTGATCACAGTTCTTGTCATATAGAAATGACTTAAAAAATGTGAAGACTAATTACTAAACTCTTAGGCTCAAAAATAAAAGATCTATCCCCTCGAGATAAGCCACTTGATTCTGTGAACCTTACCTATACTTGCAACAGTGAAACAATGGCCAACATATTCAAAAAATTTGTCTTATTTGAAAAAAACCTAGCAAGTAAAATTCCTACTCCTAGCATCACTGCTTACCCTGTAGTGGACCTGAAGAGTCATTTGTGTTATGTGAGACTCATACTGAAGAGGTAATTGCTATAATCAATAGCTTAATTAAATCTGAAAGCACTAGGCAAGATGATATTCCTAAGCATATGTTGAAGCTGTGCAAAAATGTCTTATCACCCTTACTGGAGCAAATATTTAACCTCTGCATTAAGGAGAGTAAATACCCTCAAATTATGAAGTGTGCAGAGGTTTTCCCAATTCATTAGGGCGGTCAAAAAGGTGGATGCACGAATTACAGGCCAATATCCCTACTCTCGCCAATTGACAAAAAAACTCATCTATATAATCGTTTATACTCGTATATAGAGCAGAACAAAACGTTTTCCACAGATCAGCACGGCTTTAGAAGTGGGATGTCTACTTCCTTGGCAGCATATGACATACACGGAACCTACTGTACAGTAGAGCGGCGAAGATAGACTAACAACTTGTGCTGTTTTTTGGGACTTGCCAAAAGCATTCGATACCATAGATCATGAAATATTGCTGTGGGAACTGGACACCTTATATGTGATTAGAGGCATACCATCAAAATATTGGCTAGTTACTTGAAAGGGACGTCAGCAGTACACCGTGGGTGGGGGCTATTTATTTATGCTTAAAATGACCCAAGGGGTAACCCAAGTGTCATCACTTGAACCCTTGCGTTTTTCTCTATGTCAACGATTTATCTACAGCATACCTAAAGCATCTGCATTCAGTTCTGCTCTGTTTGCTGATGATAATGTTTTACCTACATCAAGCAAAAATTTTGTTTGTATCGAGCATTGCAACACTGTTTTCAATTTCGCATTACAAACGTATGCATCGTTGTATCCCAACGTGCATCAGAACAATCGTAAGTTTCGCATAGCAAGCAACAATAGTGATCGATCACAGTCACACGCGTTGATCACTCCTTTGTTGCTTGTTTGCGCCACGTACAGTACTTAAAGGTTCTGTTCATAGTGCACTTCCCGTTCGTGGTGGATTGCGCATTCAACGCCGCGCCGACCAAGAGGTTGCAACACTGTTGTATTTGTATCACAAACTCACAACCTTTAATGTCGATGGATATCAGAAGAGAGTCGTGTTTCACGTACGCCCTTGTACTGTTGAGGTCGTCGATTCGGATGAAATTTGAAAATCCCCAGCAAGAATTAATAGTCTGCAAAGACAAAGCAGATCAAGAAAGACGACCAATTCCGTTAGATATGTAGATTTCAGTCCTGAAGATACGTATGTTCGCATGGTTGCATAGTATATAACGATGTTATGAAGCACTGTTTTTCTCGTAGCACCGTCTTCAACACAATAAGAAATTGAGTTGATCGGGCTGCATTTGTTTTGGTAAATGTCAAATTCAGAGTTTGACCTTTTCATAGTACTTTAATTTTATGGCTATTCGCCGAAAAAGGTTGGTGACCAATGGAGGAGCCCATTGTCTATCTGAAATCCTTTTAGTCGTAGATAACGTCTTTGACAAACTTCAAAATGTGTCGATGCGGCACTTCATAACACATTGTTGTTTTTGCCCTTTTTTAAGTTTCTACTAGCAGTCATTTCAATTTTTCGGCGAGTGTAGCAGGGTCGTAGCCAAGGTTTAAGGTTTAGGAGTGCAAAATACATCCTTAGGAGGTAATAGTTTTGTTTATATGTTTGAAAACATTTTCTGGCACAGAAAAATTGAAAACACGAAAAGGTTTCGGAGGCAACTGATCACGAATTTACCCCGGGGCTACTGGCTTGGGGTGTAAACGAAAAGCAACTTCGTTTGCAACAGCAGATACCAGATTTTATGGAAGTGATCTACAGTGGTCAAAAGCTACTATTTTTAAGGTTACTTTTCCTTAAATATTTACCAGTTATCAGTTTATCCGTTTCTTGCAAACAAAACTATACATCACAGAAAACTTATTTGTTTGCGTACCGAGACAGGGCGTCTCCACTGGTCCATGTCTGATGCTGTCAAATAATTTTTGTTTTCATTCATCTGTCCTAAAATGTTTGATTGCTGGTCGACAACAGACAACTTGATTGTCCTGTTCGCAAAAGGCCATTCCAGTGCGTCGTCGTGAGGACCGGGAGCAAGGCAAAAGAAGATTGACATGTAGCCATCAGCACTGTTTGACGATCCTTTCGGATAAACCTCCAAAGCAAACAAAATTAGTTTTACAAAATCTTTTGTATATTCAGCTAATACTGTAGTTTCTGATCCCACTTGGCAACAACTTTCAAGTAATAAGAGAGAAAATATTTGTTTCAGAGAACACCACTGACAACTAACTCCTATCCCAGAGTGTTCGATGCATAAGACAGCTAAGGGGCAAGACATTTTCACCTTAGTTCTAAAGAATATGGCACGAACACACGTCGAAATGCATAAACATTATATGTTGAAAACTGGTATTTGACGAATGGAACGTAGAGAAAATATTGTTAAAGATGCGGACATTGGTTTGAGCAATTTTTGTTTAGGACATTTAAACGAACTTGCTTTTCGTCCCAGGAAAATCCTCTTTCCAAAACCACGGCTGTGATCATGTGATCACGCGAAGGAGTATGTTCGGATCGATGCGGCCCGCCACTCATAAACAAATTAGGGGCAATAAACTCACCAGCACTTTAAAAGCGTACCCATCTTCGTTAAAGAGCAAGTCGCTCAGTAGATTGCTGCCTTTTTCTGTTGCATTAAGCACTTGAGCATAGTCGTTTATAGAAAAGTACGCTGTTTCGCACCTTTTGTCCACAATGTTAACGTCGTCGATTGCCAACAATGCTGCAACGAATTGAACAAACCAAAATGAAAACTGCTCCTCAAACGTAAATCAAAAGACACAAATAGGAGGCAAACATTGTTTGTTTGATGTCTGTGCTTTTTCTGTCATTTTTCTTTTTTCTTTTTTCAGTAGATGAAACGAGAATTTGCTAAAATACAATCAGGATGACATGCTGATATGAATGCTTAATAAGTTCCAAAACAAGAAGATACATTAGAATAAAGGACACCGACTCCCTATTATCATAACCCTGTGAACGTCATCATACTCCAGCTATCAACACAGCTATCTCCAAGGGGACTAAACGAACGCTAAAAACAGAATCTGCAGACATTGCACAAAATCACTAGGTTGTCGAAATTTAAAATATTTTCAAAAGATTTTAAGATTTTGTATAATTATTCAAAGCTACTGGTTTTGTTGCGCTGATTTTTAATCTCGGATATACCACAAGTTTGTTTTCAAGGAAAAAATATGGTATTTGATTCGTATTCCTATACGAGATCGATATTCTTTAGCTCTTTGTTCACTGCACACAAACCGATTATAAAGGGCACAACGTATATCTCAAAAAGATAATGTTAATAGATTTTGTTTGATTACAGTACTTGGACATGTTGATACATTTTCTCTTGAAAGAAGTCTTGTGGCTAAAAGCAGTAGTGTGGAAATAAGTATGATATGAGTTTGGATTGCAGAAATATAAACTACCCGAACAAAACATATTTTGGGAAGATGAGTGAGTTAAATTCATTTATTTCCAGACTGTCTTTAAATACATTTTGAAGTTACCTTGTTTTTTGTTTCCAGTGCTGTCATTCATGTAGAAGATATTTGCTGCTTTTCTCAACGATGCTCTTTTATTGTGAATTATCAAAACATTTTTGTGTGAACAGTGTGCGAACAAAAATGTTACGTATATTTATGCTGAGCATATTACGTTCAAACTATATGTTCAGGTGGTTAAAACGGACGCACTGTGGGAAAAATGTAAGAAGTTATCTGATAATTAATTAATGGTCCTCCCAAGCGCGTGTGGTCACCGTCATTATTTAATCGCATGCACTTCTCGTATCCTCCAGCTTTTGTATGCAACAGCCATAACGCGACCCTACGGAGAGGAAAAGCGGTGTGAAAATAAATGGACGCAGTTTTTACTGTTTTGAGGTACCGAAACGGTCTCTCATTTTTTTCCAACGGCCTGTCGAGGTACACTGTAGAACCTCACTGCATAACCACCACCAAAATACATTCAGAGCTTTGTTGTGCTTGCAGAACGTCGTCGATTGTAACGACACCAGACTGTAAAAATGTTTTTGAGGCCTATGCTAGAATTTTTGTTTATGTGAATGATGTGACGCCTGTTACTTGCGTAGATCATATTTTGATGAATTTGGTGTTCAAATATATTCGACATGCGTCGAATAAATTAGTTTGATGTAAAAAAATCTTCCTTAAGTTTTTTTTTTGGGTGGACGGGTGCTGGAATGGATCTTGCCTAGGACGCACCGGCAAATTTAAGATGTGCAAAGAGCAAAGAGAATGTGTTTGTTTACGTTTAAACAGATCGTGCCACGGTTGATTGAGCTGGATGACGTCATAAGCTTTGGGGGCGCTGAAAATGGATCTTGCCTAGGGCGCTGGAACTGTTTGCCCCGGCCCTGCTGGTCTTATGACGTCATTTATTTTACCATCTCACCCAAATGGCTACAAATGATCAATGTGCTGTTTACAATTTGTATGCTGCTCGCAAAATATTGTGCACAATTTTCAAAAACTGGACTCATTCTAGATGAGGGGATATTAACCTTTTTTCTCATTTATCCTTTGACTAAATCAAAAAATTGATTTTAGCTTCACCAATGTTTATTGGGTCACGGAATGGTTTTTCTGGAAAGGGTCCGGAGCATGTTCTGCTGGAAAAGCGTTGTAAACTTAAACCCAACATGAATTTTTGTGCTTGCTGGAACCAATTCGGCATATCACTGAATCAAGGGGAAAAATGTTTGAAAAAAAATAGTTTTATACGAACCGGCATATCACGGAATCAAGGTGATAAACGTTTGAAAGAAGGAATACACAACCATGTTCAAAATTTTCTTTTGAAAAAAATTAGAAGCAATTTCAACCGTGGGTTAGTGAGACATTTATGCTTGTTTCCTACGCACAATATCTGAGATTCTGTGAACAGTGGTTGAAAGTGATACTCTCATGTCAACCTTGGGAATCAATCGAGATCGATGAGATTCTCCGCAACGATGGCCAATTTGTTTTGTGGTCATCATTGAAGAGAAGCCTGCCTCACACATAAGCATTTTGTAAAGGTATAATAACTTCAAATGGGGCCTCGACAACGTTGGAACCTTTTCGCCCAACCCACACCAAAATATGGAAAAGTCACAATTGCAAGCAGGCGCGCAACCAGGGGGGGGGTATTTGCCCTCCCCCGAAATTTTCAAAACATTCAACAGAAATTTTGACATGTGCAGAAACTTTCAAAGAATAAAGATGAAATTTTTGTATTGTAATCATTTATAAGAAAAGTGTTATGTGAATTTTTCTTTG
>Ga0210059_1016181_pt1 | contig 10789 bp, 5 predicted proteins | sample Ectturendosymbi2_FD_188042 | JGI IMG/M metagenome (GOLD analysis project Ga0210059, IMG submission 188042) | Ecteinascidia turbinata endosymbiont from Florida, USA - Sample 2 (SPAdes) (version 2) | ecosystem: Host-associated > Tunicates > Ascidians > Unclassified | place: Key West, Florida... | reverse complement strand
GCTTCCACTGGACGCATTTTGGATTTCTATTATGCAAGAGTATCCATCTAATGCTAAGAAAGCCATGAAAGTGTTGCTGCAGTTTTCTACATCCCACTTGGGTTTTCTATCCGAAACAATATTAAAACGGGAAAGTCTTCAGAGCGTTGAGGAAGAATTGAGGGTATGCCTCCCACACATCCGAGCTAATATTGCAGCAGTAGTACAAAAATCCCAAGCTCATGCTTCACACTAGTTCTGCACAGGGCCGTCGCCAGCGGGGGGGCCAGTGGTGCCCGGCTCCCCCATTTGAAATCGGTACCCCCCATTTCACGTTTGGCCCCTCGGTTGCTGCATATATGTAATACTGTATTTTAAAAATGTGGCCCCCGTTTCTGGTTTTTGACCCCTACTTCTGGTTTTTGGACCCCCCTGCTGCTAAATCCTGGCGATGGTCCTGATTCTGCACCATTTCAAAGTGGATGTGGAAGTTTTATTTGCGTAAGTGAAATTATGTTCGTAATTCAACTTTTAATTATCACGCGACCACTTGAAATACTGGTACAGAAGAATTTGTCTAATTCGTCACCTCAAGGGGATTAGAAAAAAGTGACGAATTAGGCGAAGTGACGAATTATGCAAACAGGTGAAAACTCTATCATAGAAGCTCGTATACTTTATCATGGTAACTCGTATACATAGTGCTCTTATTTGCAGTAAAATACAAGTTTATGACGTCATGGTTGAATAGAACAATTAATTCCTCTGCTCTGTCTGGACTCCTCCATTTAATCAAGCACCTTTTAAATCTTTAATAAACTTTTCCGCCTTCTGTCAATGGGGAGTCGGGTCGCGCTTTGCACCTCGTGTATAAATTCGATAAACAAATTGTGAGGTGCAGTAATCCGTAGATAAAGATCCTTAAATGGTTTGAATTCCCACACGTACTAGCTGCTCAGACATAAAAAGCAACTGCAAATGACGAATTAGACGAACAAAGCGCTTCTCAGGGATCGAAAGAGGTGACGAATTGAGCAAATTGATGAATTAGACGATGGCGAATTAGACGAACAGAAATGAACACAAAAGATAGGGATTCTGCCAGGACCGACGAAAAAGTGACGAATTAAGCGAATTAGACGAGTTCTACTGTAAATGTAAGATTTAACGTCTTTTATGATCACTTCTCTATTTTTAATATCACTTAATATTCTTTTTGGGCTATACAAGAAATGCACAAATTCTGGATGTACTTTGCCATTTCCAAACATTATTCAAACTGAACTTGGCAGCTCGTATGGATGTGTAAAATGCATTACTAATGTTGGGAAATACAGTGATTTTCACAACAGGGGTGCCGCGAAATTTTTACAGCCTTGAAACTGTGCCGCCATGTAAAAACGTTTGGGAACCACTGGTCTAGCGTCTCCACACCCACACGCAATGGCGAAAACTCAACTGCACTTGTAGTACGGACAAATAATACGCAGATTCATGAAAGAGCGCGAGCATAGACACATGACAATAATAGAAAAGCTTACCCATAGATGGCGCCAACAAGGTAAATTTGAACAAAGACAAGTGTAGATACGTTCCACAAGCAAAGAGGACACGAATAGATGGCGCCAACACGATTGCTATGATGTTTCGCACCGCTTACTGTGGTATTTTCCAGTAGATCAATGCATAAAATGTATGAGGGAGTGGGAGGCCACAGAGGACCAGCGTCATTTGGGCTGCAGACCACCACAGGGCGAATCTACTTATAGTGGAAAGGGAGCAGTGCCTTAATAGACGTTTGTCAAAGTCTTCTGCGCTGAGTATAGTATATATATATATATAAGGTTTATATCCGCATATATAAGGTTATATATATAAGGTTTATATCTGAGTATATATAAGGTTTATATCTGAGTATATATAAGGTTTATATCCGCAAAGCGTTTATACGGTTGATGGAAGCAAAATGCGTTGCAGGCAAATCTCCAACCGCCAGAAATTGGCTTAACTTTATCACATAAAATTTTCGTAGTTTTTGCATATATTGTAAATATTTGTGATAACCAAATATGGCAATGGATCACGTCAGTCATGGACCAGTACAGCGCTTCAACATGTCTCACAAATTTTAAGCAGGTTGAGAATGAAGCGTGCAACCGTTCTTTTGGGAATGGATTTCAGTCGATGTGGTGACTCACGCATGGGAACATGAATTTGTTTGATGCTCGGTTACTACACAACTTTCAATGATCACAATGCGGTTGAAGACTAAAGACATCCGAATACATTATACGAGAGTCAGTGCAGAAAACATATAATCGAATTGTAATAAACGTAACAAAAGCAAATTTGTTGGGCGATGACTAAAGATGACACCAACACCTCATGGAACTACTTAGTAGCAGCAGCATAGAGTCAATGCCCGTGGTTGCTGTATACCAACCAAACAACGACAAATGCCAACATGTTTTCTAGTTTCCAGGCAGCACTTAGCTACTCCCATTACGAGTGGCATCCTGGAAAGCGATATAAGTGATCACCTTCCAACATTTGTCTTGATTCGTTCCTACATACCTCCATACTCATCAGCTTCGTACAAATTTCGAAGGCATTTAAACAAAATTGACTATGAGCAATTCAACAATGAATTATATGACATTCTACAAAAATAAACTCTCCCACGATGGCATGAATATACACCAAAAATTTGATACGCTCGTCAGTACCTTCAAAAACCTACTAGATAAACATGCACCTCTTATCAGACAGTCCAGACGCGAACGAAAACTTGCCCAAAAACCTTGGATCACCAAAGCAATTATGGTTTCAATCGGTCATAAAAATAGGTTCTTTTCTAAAATTTGCAAAAATCGCACCCCCTCTGCTACGAATGCATACAAAAAATATCGCAATTTACTCACACGGATAAAATACAAAGCCAAGCAAAACTATTACCAATATCTTTTTTCCGCTTATCAAAAAAATTCTAGCAAGACATGGGCAACTATACATGATATTATTGATAAAAAGAAAGAGGGCTCAGTCATACCAAAAGTTGTAATAATTCAAGACAACCAAAAAGTAACAAATTTTACAAATATATGTAACGAGTTCAACAAGTTTTTTGCGTCTGTTGCACCAAAAATGGCGGATAGACTTCCTCTATCAAACTTTAGGTTCGACCATTATATGACTGATATCAACCAATTCGACCATTATATGACTGATATCAACTTTAGGTTCGACAATTATATGACTGATATCAACTTTAGGTTCGACAATTATATGACTGATATCAACTTTAGGTTCGACAATTATATGACTGATATCAACCAGTGACCATTATATGACTGATATCAACCAATCGTTTTTTCTCCAACCAGTCGGTGAAGATGAAATCAGAAACTTAATAAATAATTTGGACACTCACAAAGCCACAGGTCCGGATGACATTCCGATTCTTGTATTAAAGAATTGTAGGCTCGTAATAGCACCCTGGTTAGCAGAACTGATAAATGAGTGTTTTGCACTTGGAGTTTTTCCAGATGTTCTTAAGATAGCCCGCGTCACTCCGTTGTTTAAACCTGGTGATAAGTCCTTTTGCAACAATAATCGTCCAATATCTATACTATCGCACATTGCAAAAGTCTTTGAAAGATTGGTGCATGTTAGGCTTTCATCCTTTCTAGAAAAAAATAATATCCTATCAAACTTTCAGCTAGGTTTTCGACCAGCTCATTCCGCTCAGCATGCAATGAATTATTTACATGAAAAATTCGTTCAGGCGTTAGATAATAAAGAGCATGTAGTTGCAGTTTTCCTCGATTTAAGCAAAGCTTTCGACACTGTTAATCATGAGATCTTACTGTGCAAATTGCAAAAGTATGAAGTCCGTGGCGTGACTAGTGACTTTTTCCATAGCTATCTTTCAAATAGGTGTCATTTTACAAAATTTGGAGAAACAGAGTCATCACGCATTAATATAACATGTGGGTGTCCCGCAAGGATCGATTCTTGGCCCTCCGCTATTCCTACTCTATATAAATGATCTACCTCAAGCCTCTGCCTTCCAAACTGCATTATTTGCAGATGACACTTGCCTTTTTTTAAATCTAACTGCATGAGTACACAACAAGCTGCTGTAAATGGCGAAATAAAACATGCCAATGACTGGTTGATGTCCAATAAACTTACCTTAAATTGCAGTAAAACAAAATGTATGGTTCTAACCAGGACTCACGAACTTCAAAAAATTAAGATTAATGTTGTCGCTGGAGCAATTGAAAAAGTGAACCAAGTTAAATACCTTAGAGTCCTTGTTGATAACCAATTGAAGTGGCAACAGCAATTAGATCATGTGTGTAAAAAACTTGCATGTGCTTCGTGCGCTCTACTTAAGTTGCGGGCCTTTTCACCCATCTCCACTCTTAAAACTGTCTACTATGCTCTAGTTCATCCACATCTTTCATATGGACTGGCTTGCTGGAGTAATGCCACTAAAACACCACTCAAAAAGATTATAATCCTTCAGAATAAAATCGTTCGACTGATGACCTACAGTGATCAGCGGACTCCAGCATCGGGCTTATACAAATCCCTCCAAATTTTAGCATTGGAAAATATGATAAAACTAACCTTCATTACAATCGCTCACTCGTTCCATCATGAAAAGTTGCCGAAAATTTTTGATAACCTATTTAAATATCTGAAAACATCGCATAGTTACAATACTCGAATTCGCTCTAATCAAAATTTCTTTAAACCATCAGTATATACAAATATCGGAAAGAAATCAATTTAGTATAGAGGAGTAGAAGTGTGGCAGTCTCTTAAATTGAATATCAAGCTACTGGGTTCCACTAGTTTTCGAACACAGGTCAAAGAATGCCTTCTTGATATTGATTAACAAACTTAAAGGATTATCCGTCGGTCTTTTGAAAAAGGTAACTGAGTCTTTATTCAGTTTGTATCGCATGACTTTTCGAAGGCTTACAAACTGTTCAAACACGGTCTGGATGCAAAGGGCCTCACAAAGTCGAACGTAAGGATTTTACAGTCAATCGTTGCTGAAGTCGGGTCTGTGTCAAACATAAATATGGATTTTAGGTTGTTCCTAAAAGCATCGCAGAACTCGGTGACTGATGGAAGTTACTGCTCTAAACATAGAATTAATGTTTTCACTTGGCTCTTCCACAAGACGATAGCGAAGCTTACAGGATTTTTAAGTAATAGAAGAGTTTAGAAACCATTCAAACAAAAGTAACATTGTGATAATACTCATACAATATTTTGGGTAGTATAGCTGTCGTACAATTTTTTGCCCACAGTTTTTTTTAATTTCCTGGAATCTGTAACAAGTATAGGTAAACACCTAAACAGAAACTATATGTCCTAAGTTTACGCAAAACTGAAGGTCGTCTTAAAATATTTCAGACGACACAAAAAGCGTCTTGAAAATCTAACTTTTAAGAAAGCTTTTTGCAAAATTCTTTTAAATGTGGTTACTGACTTGTAGACGTTTCGAATACAGATCGTTTTCTTTTTATGCAGCAGCGGAAAATGTGTCATCACAGCTTTTGGACATGCAGAAAGCATTGCCGTGATGCCAAGTGTAGCTGGAGTTGAAGGAATGGTGGCTAAATTTCAATGAACCAGTTTGTGAGTTCCTTCCTAGGAACACAGCAGTTGTGGGCTTAGACCCCCAAACAAAGCTGCAATCAACCCAATTGAAATATAAAACGCCTGAAATCAGTTGAGCTTTTGCGAATCCGCATTCTCTTCTGTCTTGCAATTTAGGTAGGCTACAGAGCAGTACTTGGTGCTGTTACCGAGAATAACATCCACGGATCATTTTTGAAACGTTTGTGAGGTAATAAACATATTTGAAGCTTGAGCACAAAGCGTGAGCATTCATTGCATTCAGTCATCTACACAAGTCTGGCCCAAACTTACTACAAGGAATATACCTCCTTGTCCTTCACATGCGTAAAAATGACCAGAGCTAAACATGGCCTTGGATTTAATGCTTGTCGCATTGTAGTTTTTGATGGATTTGGATTTTATAATTTCTGCTTAACAGATTTGGGCTGGATTTGTTAATATTGTTTTCATCTTCCTCGCGACTTTCGGTTAAGTTTCGGGACTGCAAATTATTGTATCAAAAAGTTTGGTTCGGTGGAGTTTCTCAAATTCATAAGGATTGTGCATGGTGTTAGGGGTTGTACATGTTAAGGCTTGACCACGACCAGTGAAACAAGTTTGCTCTTTTATTTATAATGTCATCAAAGGTACACAATTAGTCTGACTTTCAATGATCCAGTCCCTTTTTTTTTGACTCATCGTTGTTAATGCCTGTACCTCATAGGATTTAGCACAGTTCATCATTGTTTAGGCTATATGTGCAGCGCAGTTCTAATGAGTCACTTGTGCTGGTATGCCTGTTTAATCTTCTGGTTTGATATCTTACACTCTGTTGCTGAGCTTAACAAAGCTTCTTATTGCATTGCTGCTAACAGTGATTACCTTGAAGTCTTTGCAGTGTGAATTGTCATGATGTTGCCAGCCAAGACAGAGAATAATCATCTTGAATTAGTTTACAAACTAGGTAATTCATTTGTCTTTGAACCTTTCAGACCGAATCTCAATGGTATGGTTTATTCATGCATTTTTGTGAGTCAGATCACGAAATAACACGAATACAAGAGGAAATCAAAGAAATTACCGATCACAAATTGATTTCATGTTGATGAGAATACAAAAACATCAGACGTTCCAATTTTTACAGTTTAATTACCGTGTTCTAACATGTTAGGCACATGTGTAATCCAACTGAATGTATGAGTTGGATTACATGTGGACCTACCTTAGACAGTGGCTAGGCCTAGCCTTATTACATATAGGCCAAGCCTTTAAACCTTGAGTTGGGATTTTAACAAGGTTTGGTTGTCGGATTTGCATTGGATTTTTAAATATGATTTTTGGGTTGGATTTGGATTTGAAAAATATAAATCCATTTGTCTCCGAAAAGGACCCAAACTAAACGTATGATGCTGACTGTCATGATCACGATATGCAAATACTACATTAAACTACGATAATGTGTTCAATGTAGGCCTACTGTGCTTTGCTGGCCCCTCAGTAAAAAGCAAAGTCTCAGCTATATTTTCGTGTTAGGTGGAAAACTTGATCCTTAAAATGTATCATAACCCCAAAAGGAGACACAGTCAAAACAGGAAATTTGCGGCAATAATAATCTTCACTGAAGCAAAAACGCTCATTTCTTTCTGTGCAAACAAACTGGGTTTTCATTGAGATGTTTGAAGATTTTGTAATAATGACTCTGGCTCGAGTATCGATTCGGTAATAATTATGATTCAAGTCAAGTCATTTGTTAAAAAACGTGACTCGCCTCGAGTCTAAACAACAGCGTTGCTCGACGTGGCTCGATTCGAATCACAAAAATCGTGACTCGAGTCGAATCGAGTCAATGTCGCGAGTCACCCTGTCAATGATGGCTTGTAGTGTGGAACGTGAAGTTAGCCAATATGGTATATGCTTATTTGTACACGTCCAGAAGATTGACTTCCTCGGGATCAATGTATACTGCAGGGGTCACCAACCTGGTGCCCGCGGCACGAGGTCGCCCGCATGGGCCACCAGGGTGGCCCGCGGGCTTGTTATGAAAATAGCATAAACATGAAAACGTGTTCAGTAGGGCAACCAAATACCAATAAAGTCAAAATTTTTCTGCCGATTTTAAAGTTTATGAAACGTCCACAAACCAAATTTCACGCTCATACCATGAGGGAATCTCAAGTTCTTAGGCCAAAAAAAGTCAAATTAATCATTAGGTCAAAATTTATGGTTGGGTCAAACTTTTCTTGCAGTACTGTTTTTTTCTTTTTATCGATATTTTATTAAAACTACCACAACAGATTTTGATGTGATTTTGCAAGTTTTGTTACAATTCTGTAATAATAATGGGTTTGTTACAATTTCAGACGTAATAGTGTTGTTTCGCCCGCTGCTGGACGATTGAATATTATGTCGGATAGGCGTGGTAAGGCAAGACAGCGGTTTAACAGTACGTGGTTTGGCAAACGCTCAATCCATTATGCATATAGTGTTTCAACTTCATGATGTTCTCAAGTTTGACTCTAGTTCTTAATGTGCTTATCAATATATATAATAAAAATCAGGGCCAATGGAAACGATATCAACGACATATTGCAAAAGTTTCTATAACGTTTCGACGGAGTTATTGAAACGTTTGCAACATGTCGTTGATATCGTTTTCATTGGCCGTGATTTTGATTATAAAGCTATTTAGTACTTCCGCTTTTCGTTTATCAATATATTATCCCCGAAGTTAAACAACCAAGTTTTTTTTAATTTTGATATATAAAGTGCATGAATACGTTTCTCGGCTTACCTCAACGCCCAAGGCTGAATCATTTTGCAGTTGCAAACGCAGAAAATTTATAGGTCAAAATAAAATCAAAATTTGTAAATTGCAAAGTCAAAATTTAAACTTTTAGGTCAAAATATTGGTTGCACTAATGATCAGTGTCTTCACATTGATGAATATTTTGATTTTTATTAACATAATTGCAGCCGTAATTGAAGACAAAATTAGCAAATTTTTATTTCAGAAGTGTGTGTATCAAACTGGTAGCCTTTTGCATGTTTTTGTACCAAGACGTAGCTCTCAGTATCAAAAAGTATGGTGACCCCTGTTATACTGTTTAGTGATTGTTGTGAAAATATGTATTGTGCTAGTCCATATAGTCTTCTTGAATTTTGCACTGCACAAAAACAAGTTACTTTTAGGCTTACAACCAAATTTACATATTTGCACATCCTGCTGTTCAGACAGAATCTAGTTTATATTACAGTTACAAAAGTTTTTTAGCAACTACTACTAAGCTTGCCCTGACAGAGTAGCGCAGTTAGTGGATTACGGATGCTGACCTTGCTGCGTCAACGTAAGCCTTGGTCTACTCTACAACATAGGTGTAGAAGCAGGCAATTTTTGGGGGATGAAAATGATACTTTGCCCAAATTTCCCCAAATTTGACAAACCGACTTTTATGTAACAAACATTCTCCTTACATATTTTCTGTACTTGTTGGTAGATTTTATTTTCCTCTACCATGTTGCCACAGACTTGAAGATAGACAATTTGGTACTTAGGATGTGGTTCTTAAATAAACCAACTGAAAAACTACGCTAGACTGCACAAGAACATTGTCAGAAGCCAGCTGGCTCAGCACTTTGAGCACCTGCCACACAGTTCTGAGGGTTGGCATACTATTCCCATTCTAGGGTATAAAAATAAACAATATCAAATTCCTCCCGATAACGTAGACATATAAAAATTTGACAACTTCAAGTTCCCTCCGATAACGCCATTCCTCGTGAAATAGAAGCAATTACTCTCATTTCCTTCAAGCTGTTTAATTGTTTGCATTAAAGTAAACTTGTCTAATGGGGATCATAAAACGGAGATCGGAAACTGCATATTTCCCGAGGAAATGATAACTTTGAGTTAAACGTTTTGTAAGAAACTACACCAAATTATCAATTTGTTTGTCCTACTTCAGTTTTGACTGATCTTACCGGAAATGATTATGACCTCATCTAAACTGGCAAAACTATAGGTTTTGTAAAGAAAATCCTAATACACTTTTAACTCCTATTTTTCGGGCGGTCACTGTTTCTTAGTTTGTTTATTGTATCGCGTCTTCACACCCACTCGCAACGGAAAAAACTTAACTGCACATTGCACTAACAAGGAAAACACAGATACGTGAAAGAACGCGAGCATAGATACATGACGGTGATAGAAAAGCATACACATAGATGGCGCCAACACGGATGCTATGATGTCTAACACCGCTACGTAGTGCTGTGATTTGTCCCAAGTAGACCTATTCACAAAATGTATGTGGGGGTGGGAGGCTACGGAGGACCAGGGTCATTTGGGCTGCAGACCTTCCCGGGGCGAATCTAGTTATAGCGTAAAGGGAATAACTGGTTGATAGAAGTAAGTAAAAGCTTGTCGCTCTGCGTATAAGGTTTTATATGCGCAATGCGTTTGTACGATTAATGACAGCAAAATGCGATGTGGGACATTTTAAGCCACTAAAACAAATTGGTTTAATTTTGGCACACAAACTTTTTCTAGTTTTCGCGTATATTGTAAATATTTGCGACAACTAAACATGGGAATGCGTCATGACAGTATGGGCTAGTGCAGTGCTGCAATTTATGGCACAAAACAGACTGAGAACGAGACGTCCAATCGTTCGTTCGTGAATGGATTTCAGTCAATGTGGTGACGCACATATGGGCACAGAAATTTGTTTGATGCTCGATTAATATACAACTGGTAATGATCACAATGTGGTTGGAGACTAAAAGCATCCAAATACATTATAAGAGTGTCTAATGCAGAAAATATACGGTTGATTTTGTAGTGAACGCAACACACGCAAATTAAGTAAGAGATAACAGCAACACCTCATGGGAGTACTTACGTAGTAATAGCAACATAGAATAATTTCCTATGGTAACTGCATTATATACCAACAAAGAGCAACATAACTGCACATGGGAGTAAACTTAACTGCACATGGGACTAGCAAGGAAAACACAGATACGTGAAAGAACGCGAGCATAGATACATGACGGTGATAGAAAAGCATACGCATAGGTGGCGCCAACACGGATGCTATGATGTCTAACACCACTACGTAGTGCTGTGATTTGTCCCAAGTAGACCTATTCACAAAATGTATGAGGGAGTGTG
>Ga0210059_1016180_pt1 | contig 10790 bp, 4 predicted proteins | sample Ectturendosymbi2_FD_188042 | JGI IMG/M metagenome (GOLD analysis project Ga0210059, IMG submission 188042) | Ecteinascidia turbinata endosymbiont from Florida, USA - Sample 2 (SPAdes) (version 2) | ecosystem: Host-associated > Tunicates > Ascidians > Unclassified | place: Key West, Florida... | reverse complement strand
GGTGAAGTTTGTCAAAAAAACGCAACAACACCCCCCAATTGTGACGTCCCTCCCAGAGAACCCCAAACACAAAACGGAAAATTTGTTTCAGTCGGCGCTAGAGGTCTTGCTGAATCCGCAGGTGGTTCGAACACCTGTCTAGCTCTATTGACTGGCGAGTTATGGCTGAAATAGTCCGAGATGATATATCGGCTGTTGCGATCCTTAAAGGGTTGAAATAATAATCAACCAACGAATGAAGCAGTAAGTGGAATCTTACCAGCAAAGTCAAGGATGGTTGCCGTCCATACCGTGTTTTTTCATTATTGTGCAGAACTTCTACTGGATCAGGTAGGTTTTTAATACTACTATCCTCTCCAAGTTCGGACGATACGACCTAAGAAAGTAGTCTTTCCATTTTAGCAATTGGGTTGCATTTTTTCTACAATTTAATATTTTTTTTGGGTTGCATTTTTCTATAAAATATAAGTATTTGAAAAAGTGTTGTACATAAAACCGAACATTTATTTTACCAAAAACAACTTGTTGAGACAGCAACAATAGGTTTTACGCAATAAACATTCCACATCCTTGGATACAGTGGCGGATCTAGAAGGGGGGCAGTTTGGGGAATTTCCCTCCCAAACGGCTGTGGCGCCCCCTTTAGTGGCGCCCCTTTCACACAAATGCGCCCCATTTTGGTGAATATCGAAGTAGAAACATAGGCAGAAGTACTCAAAACTAAACTGTTTTCGACTTCATTGAACCTTACGATTTACGGCCTTTCACCCAACCTCTATTATCGCAAAGTATCAACAATGCAATTTTTTCGTAAAAATGCTATTGTTACGTTATTTCTTACCCACGTGTGAAATTCCCACTCCCAGCCTTAATCAGATTAGGTGATCACATTCACACATGCGATTGTTTTCGTTTGCATAATTCTCGACTTGCTGCTGGGCTGTGCAAAATTGGTCTGTTTTGATACAAGTGTATTTTGAATGCCCGATGGCAGCACTGAAAGGGAGGGTAGTGCTGAAAATAGGAATGCAATATGGCAAACTTATAACTGACGCAAGACTTTAGAAGCCTCCAAAACGAAAAAAATAGTTTCAGGACTGTTGCCAGTAGTCTACGGTCCAATAGTCTGAAGTAGGTCTGCATCGAAATTTTGCAACATAAAAGTCAGCGAATGAGTTACTTGTCGGAACTAATGCCCTGACTGAACCATGATGCAGGGTGTGAAAAGCTATCTACGTTAGCAAACGATTTTCCGCCATCTGGCAAAAACACATGGAGCGTGCTCAGTTAGCTAAAGCAGTTATGATGACCTGAAGATGCAGTTGTGCAACACCTCACTGGAGGGGCGTACCGGGGCAAGACGCAATTTTGGCGCTCCCATATTAGAACGTTCAATCTTTCTGAAGCAAATGTACTGTACTGAAGAAAGCAATTGTGACATTTTTGAGACATTTCAGCGACCCTGCAGTGATTCGATGCCCCATAGTGATTTTGCGCCCGGGGAATTTTGCTCGCCTGACCCCTCGTTATGCCCCTGCCTCACAACCTCAACAGGGAAACACAGCGCCGGTTTCGATTACTTGTTGGTAGCATGACGTGCCTCAGCAAACCACGGTACGAAGCTCTAACGCAGAAACTTTGGCAAAATCCCGGCTAAGCAAAGCTTGGTGGAATGAATAATTGGCTTTGCGCGATCACGACAACTTTTGCTGAACGGTTCAGTATTTGCAGTCCAAAATTTTAGGGGAGACTGCACCTTTCGCCTCCACCTGGTTGCAACAGCGACTGATGACTGTATGGTTTTGATTCTCTTGTTGCAATTGCAAACCCGTAGGCAGCTCAGGCTGGCCACGAAAAGACAAATTTGGCGGGGTTAGCGAAATCTGTCTACGGGTTTGCAATTGCAACAACCGACAGCAAAAAGCCTACCTTATTGGTTAAATCAGGGTCGTCAAACTTTTTTGTTTGTGGGCCACATAAGCTATTAGCTATTAAACATTAGTTCCACGGCTGGTCATCTCACGTAATGTGATCAATGGCGCAACTAGAGGTTTGTGCCAGGGAGAGAAAAGTTAGTTGAAATTGGGCCCACTGACCACTGTAGGTGTCCACCTCCACTGTCGAACACTCGGATAAATCATGAGAAGTGACAGTGAATCCAGATGTGAATGGCTTTACTAAAACCCTAAATCACCGGCGCACACTTGCAAATACACAAAAAAGCAAAAACAAAAAAAAACTAACATCAAAATATAAGATAAGGTCATTTTAGCTTTCCAGAGGAGAGTGACAACAATTGTAGCCGACAACAATTGGTTACCTAACAATTTTAGCAGACAACCTTGGGTTTTACACAATTAAGACTTTTGGCGCTCCCCTATTTGACCCCCCCCAAAAGCCTGGTCTGGATCCGCAACTGCTTGGATATTACAGACGTGTACAAAAACCTTCTCCAAAACCTTGATTAAAACCTTATATCTTGTGCGGTTTTCTGAGATCTGAGATAATCATTTGACTCAGTGAATCACTCCGTATTGTTGACAAAAACCTTAAACATTGCGGTGGAAGCGGTAAGGCATTTAAGCTAATGCAGTCGTATCTCTCCAACAGAAAAACAGTACGCTCAAGAGAATAACAATACATCATCTTTAAAATTCATTATTTCTGGGGCCCAAACCGCTCGATTTTAAATCCATTGTTCTTTTTATTATTTCTTTTTATTATACCAAATGCTGTTTTTATGAAAACTAAAATTTTCATAGTTAATACAGTTTTTGTTCAAAGCGACAACAATCTGGGAAAATACAAAACTCGATTAATTGTGAAATGACAAAGAAAATGGTTTGGCTAACTGCAAACATATTCTCACTAAACATTTCCAAACCAAAATATATTTTAATTACAAATATACTACTCGTACACACAGGAATCTTTGTAATAAAGGCAAAGGTTAATTATATTAAAAGAACTGCGATTTACTAGTACCTTGGTGTAATTCTAGATGAAAATTTGACTTGGAAAGAGCACTGCAAGTAGTTGTGTCGTACTATATCCAAATATGTTGGCGTAACGTATAAAGTTAAACATTATGATGAATAACCCAAGCATTGCGTATGTTGTATGACAGCTTAATAAACTCACGAACACAGTATGAGATCACTGCATGGGTAACAACAGCTTTAAGGCATCTGCAGCCAACATCGGTTGTCTTAATCCGCGCCATGAAATGATACGCAAATGAAAGTTTGACTAGCAAAGTTACTACCATTTATAAAACGCAAATAATTCTCCAACTAAGAGATATATACATTTCTTGAAGTGAGTAAATTCATGTACCAATATGCAAATTCTCTGCTATCCGCTAAATTTAACAATAATTTAATCTTACGTTCATTCATATAATATAAGAAAAATCAAAACTCGACAATTTGGTTTACCAAAACCACATTTACACTCAGGTGCTCAAATGATAAAAGACAGTGCAATAGAGTCTAGTCAAGAATTCCTTTAGAGATAAAGAATAAAACGTGTTTGGCACTTTGTTCAACAGAATGCAAAACATGTGCAGTACTCGAGCACTAGAAACATACTTTGTGTGCTTTTCATTGATGCACATAAAGCATGTGCATTGATTTAATTATTCAACACTGTTATAATGGAATTAAGTGAATCATGACGTAATGCCGTTATATCTTATATCGATTGGCTTTTTTCGCGTTCAGTAAATTTGGTTGCATCAAACCTTTGCATGAAATAGTGGGATGCTTTTAGTCTACAAGAGAAAAGCTAACAATGTGCCTGCCAAACTGCAAACGAATTTCCGTTTCCATGCTCGACTCGTGACATCGAGTGAGACTTCTTTTTCGCACTACATCTTTGATCGATTTGTTCTCAACCTGCTTTCAATTCTGTGAAACCACTGGAGTGTCGAACTAGTTTGACGCATTTCCTCTCTAGCTTTCACGAATATTTTTAAATAAGTGAAAACAACAATCAATGTGGACAATGTTGAACCATTCAGTGTGACAATGCTGAACCATTTTTTATGGTGGCTTGATCTTGCCTGCAACGCATTCTGATTCGATAAACCATACAAAGACATTGCGCATATTAATATTTATATCTAGAGCAAAAGACTTATACTTACTGCTATAAACTGTCTCCTTTACACTATATAGGTAGCGTCGTCCTTGGGAGGTCTGCAGCCTAAATGACCCTTGGTCGTTTAGCCTCCCACGCCCCTGTTATAAATCGATCTACTTGAAAGTCATCATAGCACTGCATTACGATACTCGTGATGGCGTCATTCATTTGCATGCCCTTTATGCTTGTGTTTCATTGAAAAAAGCGATTAGCTCCATCAAGCGTATACTTTTCTGCTACCGACACGCCGACACGTATAATCCTCGTGTTCTCTCGTGTGTTTGTGTGTTCTTCGTTACTGCGATGCATGCTGTCGTCTAGTGTGTTGCGGGTTGGAGTGAAGACTTCACACAATACATCAAAATTATGACCTGATAAATTCAAAGCTATTGCTTTTTGTACAAAAATCAATTGCAACCACTTTGCCGATATAACTGTGAATGGTTTTGCATTTGCCAGGAAGCGGTTTAGTCCAGAAGTTCTTGTAAGGAATTAATTTGCCGGAAATGTAGCCATAAAATGATTGCAAAAACCAAACAATTTGATACGAACCATATGAGCGCATGAGGGACATAAAAATAAAATGCAAATGAGACAATTACAGCTATGAATACTTAAAGCGGGAAACGAAGTGCCAAGATTTAAACCAAACGTATTCCGAATTTTTTTTATTAATATAATTAGAAGTACATTTTCGCCAAAAAAGTTTTTTTACGTGAGTTAGTGCAAATGTCATAAAAAACACGAATAACTTGGGACAAACGCAACATGAATACTTCATAAGCATTCAAATTGCTTTTCAAACTTACCGGAAAGCATTTGACACATATATAACCTTGCAAAAATTTTTGCTGGTGTACAGTATTTTATTGACAACATGTACATCTAGAAAAAACTTGGACCGAACTTTGTATCAAGATTTAGTCTTCTTTTTTCATAAATCAAACTGTTCGGTTGTGTGACTTTTTTAGACCAAAACGTTTTGAAAAGTCTCCTTCACAAGCATCATCAGCTATGCTATACGCTTTCGTGCTCACCCAGTTAACTCTGTGTTCGGACGGAAATAATTCTCCTCCTTTGTAGCAAAGAAAGGTCGTTCGTAATTTGGATTTGTTTGATTGCAACCAGGCTTCTTTTACAGCAACTTTTGGTATTGTTATGTTGATGGCATAAACACCGACATCTTCATCTTCAGGCCGAATCTCAGGAGCATACCAAATATCCTCTGGTTCTTCCTCAGCAGTTTGATCTGATACCTAGTGCATATTATTATTACTTTTTGTTTCAATGGAGGTCATAATTGTGTTTCATAGCAAGATGTTGAATAGAAAAATCTAGAAAAGCGTTGATGTATTTTGAAATAATGGTCCCGTTTTCACAGAAATATTTGACCGTGTCAAAATTAAATCACTTCAAAGTTAAACTTAACAGATGCATACGAAAGAACAGAATGAAACGACTTTCATTGTCACCGTCTACAAATTTACACCTCGTAGATTTCTTTTCAGAAATTGTGTTTGGGGAACAATGCAGTAAGTGCCAACTATTTTTAAAAACATTTAGGCGATGAAACCTAGCTGTCTACGAATACATAGTTTTTATTTGATAAATTTTATTTGCATAACAATTCATTAAGTGCCAGTAACATTTAAAAAACAGTTAAATGATAAAACCTGAAGTTTTATTGTGTCCGTTTCGATCTCCAGGACTGGTTTGGAGGAGTTTGCTAAGACGACTTTTTTAGCGAGCGACGTGACAGTCTTGACAATTTCTTGTCGAATCCGAATTTCTTTTTGTCTTTTCCTTTTTTCCTCTTGTTTCAATCGTTCAAGTTCTTCTGCACTTGGTGATGGTGATGGCAAAGGTTGCACGGGCTTAGGATCGACAGGTTGGGGAACAGCAGGGTCCACAGGTTTGGGGTCTGAAGAGTCTGCTAGATCAGCTTGATACTGATTGCTTTGGTCATCAATTACTTTAAACGCTTTGACAACATGCGTACTGACACTCAGCAAGTTTTCGAGTAAATTTGGGGATATCTGAAAACAAATGCACTTCAAAATAATTTTTACTCTCTTGTTTTTATAGTCATTGTTATACTAGCTAGATCATCGTGTTCGAACTACAGGCCCGCAGGCCAAGTGGCCCGCGGACACAGGGGCGCACGCAGGGGGGTGAGGGGGATAGATACCCCCCTTAACGGAAATCGCTTAAATACACTTTTGTTGCTGACATTTGGTAAAACACAAAACAATTCCGCACATGAATACAAAGCTATATAAAGATTTCGATTATAACCAGTGGTGCAGTGATATGTTACCTTGTTACGTTACGAGTGTTACACTCCAATTGCAATAAGCAAATCGTCCTAAGACTACAGGAAACCCTCGCTGAACGTCGCTTTTCGATAAAGACGTTGCGATTCATGAGTCATAATGGCATTGAGAGAAACCGCTTCGTACATGCTATGACGTTGAAACTCTGCACGTGTTGCGCAATGCGTTATGATTGGAGTTGTTCCTCCTGTAGTTCGAATTTCGGGTACCGTGATAGTCAGAAGAGTGCGAAGACAAATGGATGTTTGTAGCCGTACAACGCAAGCGAAAATGGAGTTAGTCCAGAGAAAGAGACTTGCAAAAGAGATAGAAATGACACTAGCTCGTGCTCAGAGTCTGCCAGTCAAGTATTCAGGAGTGAAAATGATATTGGTAACTTCGTTGGAGTTCTCCTGACTGATACTGATCGACGAAAGGTATTGTTTAATTGCTGGTCCCCTCCTTCAGGTTTCTCGTTTGTAGCAGTTGGTGCTCGAAATCGAAGCTTTCAGAAGCAACGGTTAAACGAATCTACATGCTTAGCGCACAGTAATATTTACAATGGAGCTTTTTGCAAATGGTGTGTTGTGTTTGCTCCTCAGACTGTCAGTCGTAGCGCAAAACCTCCCGGCTCATTAGTTTCGGGACCGCACTGCAATTATAAAAAGGCAAAAGAACATTACAATAATCACCAAAACTGTCACTATCATAAATTATGTGCAGCCATGTTCGATAAGCCATGTGCAGACAGGTGCCGGCAAATCCTGAAATGTACGAAATACTTTAAACAGCAGTCGACAGAAGGCTGTCGAGGAAAATCTAAATCATCTTTCCCATATCATCAGAACAATTGAATTTTGTGCTTGCCAAGAAATACCACTGAGGGATCACAGAGACGCTGGTGCATTTTCACTGAACAAAACTGATTGCAATGACGGAGTTTTTAAAGCTGCCTTAAGACCGCGAGTGGAGGCTACTGACAAGCAAACATCTGACCTCTTTTTCAAGGCTCCCCACATCGCTTCATATTTAAGCTGGAGAGTGCAAAATCAAATTATATCTTTGATGGGTGACGCCATACAAAAACAAATACTTTCCGATATTTCCCAATGCAAATACTTTTCGATAGTAGCAAATGAAACGACTGATGTAAGTCAAACAGAGCAACTTAGTTTATTCGTTCGGTTTATCAAAGATACCAAAGTGTACGAAGAATTTTTGTACTTTGTTCCAGTTTCTTCAACAACAGGTAATGATCTTGCATCTACGATTCTCACCCAACTATTTCAACTTGGACTTAATCTGGAACATATGCGTGGCCAAGGTTATGATGGCGCACGTAATATGAGCGGAAAATATTGTTGTGTCCAGGCTAGAGTAAAAGAATTGTACCCTTTGGCCATGTACACTCATTGCTGCAACCATGTTCGCAACTTGGTCAGTAGTACTTCATCGCAGTTGCCAGTAATTAGAAATGCGATGGCAACTATCTCGGACGTATGCGTTTTTCTGTCGCGTTTTGCACAACGCGTATCAATATTTCAAGACAATGTTGAAAGAGAAGTTCCAGGCTCGGCTTCTTCTCGACAGAAGCTGAAACCAATTTGCGCCACATGCTGGGTAGAAAGACATGACTCGATCATAATTTTCGTGACACTATTGCCAGCAGTTGTTTCTACACTTGAGGAATTGCAGCAGGAAAACAAGCAAGTGGAGGTTGCGACCAAAGCAGCAACTTTGTTCAATTCTGTACAGAAATGCACATTTTTAATCGCGGTTTTAGTTATGCAACACACTTCTGGTATAATCCTGCCTGTTTCAAAACTGCTGCAAAAGAAAGAATTGGATATATTTGCAGTGATTGAGCGCACTGATAGTGTGCAGGATACTCTCCGACAAAACAGAAGCAGTTGCGAAAACCTTTTTCATAAAATATTTGACCAAGCTAAGAATGAACGTAAAAAATATGATACTCCGCTATTGATTCCCAGACGATGCAAAAGTCAAACTTTCAGAGATAGTTATCCTTCTCATGGCCATGAGCATTTTTTTCGGGAAGCCATGTTTGTACCGTATTTATAGTGGAAATGGAGGATAGATTCTTTGATCAGAAGCAGAAGTGCCGAAGTCTTTGGGGCTTTATACCTAAGTATTGCGATGCTTCGCCAAACACTGCTCAAGATTTACAAAGGTTACTGGAAATATATCAGGAAGATACTCGCCCAGAGCAGCGGTTGTTCCTGAAGTGCAGCGTTGGGTAAATAAGTGGAATACGGAAGATGTTAGCACTGTTCCTTCGAGTGCCATCGAGGCACTCTGTGCTTGCCATGCTGACATTTATCCGAATGTCTACATATTGCTCACAATTTTAGGCTCTCTTCCTGTATCAACTGCTACAAGTGAGCGCAGTTTCAGCACCATGAGACGTCTTAAAACCTATCTAAGACCGTCGATTGGAACTGAGCGAATGACAGGACTTGCACTGCTTTCCATACACAAAGACCGCTAGATCGGGAGAGAAAAAATTATGAATGACTTTGTTGCCAGCAGTAAACGCAGATCTGATTTCGTGCTTTATGAGCATGTATTGAATTTGTGAAAGAGGTTATTTTACTAAAGCGAAAGATTTGAAATGAATATTGTACGACAGGCAATTACTTTGCCCATGGCCCTACAGGTAGGACCAACGCTTAAGAAACTATACACATTAACTGTCCGTCGGTGTATTCGTGCTATGGCTATTATTCCGTTTGCCGTGACTGTTTGCTTGTAAGAGAGAGTGAAAGATGTCACGTGCTTATTTGGCCAAACAGGCATGCATGGGTTGCTCCAAGAACCTCCTAAAGAGCATCTGTCCCTGTCCATTCTCTCATTTCAAAATTTCTACGGCGGTATCTGTCTGTACCTTGCGCAACTATCTGCAAAGTTGGCGATATGTCGGCTAAGCTTTGTTTGCTGTCACTGCCTCGAATATGTTAGATGATACACTAGCAATTCGCAAACGCTTGTGCTGCCTTTTACGAGTATGTGTAGAAACTGTTGTTTCAATTCTGTTTTGGTGATTTAACAAAGGTATTTTGCTTGTAGTATCGACTAACAACCATATAGTGTGGCTGTGAGATAATTCTACGATCTGTAGTGGTACTGCAGTGCATTTTGCTTGTCTGCGATGTTGAGAACAGTGCTCTTGATAATATTTAGTGACAAATAATAGTCGACTGAGACACCAGAATTTGCTGGAAGTGGTATGAAGTAATGCTACTAAATAACATAAGAGTGCTTTTAAAAACAATATCTCGGGTTACTGAGCACGTTACAAACGTCAACAAACAACGTCAAAATTTTGCAGAAAAGTGCCACACCACATCGCATCGTACTTTAACAGATTAACAAAATCACGGTAACGATGGATAACGGGCAGGGCCGGCCTCAAACCGATGCGACGGCATTGGGCCCCGCGCCTCAGGGGGCCCTGCGTATGGTGGTTGGGCAGGTTGTGTATTTTTGCCAGATAATTGCGCACGAAAATTTTAGAAAGGCCTATAAATCTCATTGTTAGCAAATAGTTATCGTTTGAATGAATGTTGCACACGAAGGCTCACAGACGTTTTCCACAATAATCTGGCCACAGGTATTGAAACGGGAATATTAATTTCGCTCAAATGAGCATCGTCAGTTCCACAGAATAAAAAAGTAAAAACGTAAAATCTGCAAAGCAATGAATTAAAATGGTAAGTCATTGAAAAGTTACAAGTAAGCATGTTATTACGATCAGGCAGATTCTAAAAGAACTCAGTTCAATGGTAGAGTAAGAAAACATCGTTTGAATGAACGGTGAATTTCCTCTAATTATTATCGTACGATATCAAACATGCTCAATTCTGATGCTGATCGTTATATCTGCGCTCCAAAACGTCCCCTTCTTTATAGATATAATTTGATTGTTACTAGTGCCAGTTGAGACTGAAGTAGATCCACATACTGCTAAAAAGTGTATAGTGACTCAAATCACTATAATGATTCAACATGCAATGAACAGGTCGAAACAAGTGTCTGTCTTATTAAGTTCGATGGCAGTTCTGCTAACGTAACGTTGTTCAGTTCTCGAAAGATTATTCTGTTTTTGGAAAGATTTTAGCAAAAATTGCGAATGCCATTCAGCACACTTGTTCCTGTTCATCAATATATTGGGCGGCTATATGCTTCTGTTTCATCAATCAACCATGCGCATTATATATTGCGTTTGATAAATGTTTCTACAACTGTGACGTGGTAGTTGAAACATCTTTGTACATTACATTTCTAACTCATGAAAAGAGTTTACATTCCAAGGTC
>Ga0210059_1016179_pt1 | contig 10790 bp, 8 predicted proteins | sample Ectturendosymbi2_FD_188042 | JGI IMG/M metagenome (GOLD analysis project Ga0210059, IMG submission 188042) | Ecteinascidia turbinata endosymbiont from Florida, USA - Sample 2 (SPAdes) (version 2) | ecosystem: Host-associated > Tunicates > Ascidians > Unclassified | place: Key West, Florida... | reverse complement strand
TTGGACCAAATCATTTTGGAACCTGATCCACAAACTTTTAGCTGCTGCATATAGATCTGGAGCCAAAAACTTCAGATGCCTGGACCTGGAGCCAGAGCCTGAAATTTGAGTTCCGGCTTCACAGCCTGGTTGCAACCTCTCGGTCAGCGCGGCGTTGAATGCGCGATGCACAACGAACGGGATGTGCGCAAAGATTAGCATCCATACGTAAGTGATGCGGTGATACCGATAGAGTGACCTCTGATAATGCTTGTGAACCTAGAACTGTTGATTGTACTGGCTAATGGTGACGACGAGAGTGGCCTCGTCGGGTCATCTCTATTGTTGCTTGCTGCCACAGTGTGACGCTTTGCGCGCTTGCCGCTTGGGTTCTCCGATCCCAACAAAATGGTGCTGTGACCAGGTTGCGAAGGCAATGCCAGATGCAACGCTAACAAAAAGAACGTGCGATCGGTGCGGTTCGTTGTAACAAGGGGTGTTGTTGCAACCCTTCGGTCGGCACGGTGTTCAGTGCGCGATGCACAACGAACGGGATGTGCACAAAGATTAGCACCCTTGCGCAAGTGGCGTGAACAAGCAATGATAGCGTGATCCCGATAGAGTGACCTCGGTGGTTGACCTCTGATACTGCTTGTGAACCTGATGTACAGTTGATTGTACTTGCTAATGGTGACGACGAGATTGATCTCGTCGGGTGATCTCTATTGCTGCTAGCTGCCACAGCGTGAAGCTTCGCGCGCTTGCCGCTCATACTCTCTGATCACAAGATCTGTATTCAAGAAGCTTTTCTCCACAAAGGCGGCGAAGTGAGGATGCGTAGTGTAACGTGAAAACGATTTCCTATTAAAAATACTTGCTGCCTGATTCAACTTCCTTTGTGGAGACTAGCTTCCTTTTCAAAACGTCAACGGGTGCTAACTCTGGTGCCACTGACTTGATAGAGACAGGATTTCAGTTGAAGATATCGACAGTCAAGAATCAACACAAAAAGTACAGAGCAGGAAGACCTCAACAACTAAGTGGAACTTCTCGCCACAGAATGTAGTCTACGGTAACATTTCGTAAGACGCACCGCACCTGTTACATATATGTCGTTTCCCAGAGCTGTGGTGGCGTAACCGCCTCTCAAACAGTCCTCAAACCTCGCAAGCGCCCTCCACGATTTTGCCACAGGGTTGTAAGAATCGATCGCTGCTGCTTCATCGCAGTTGTCGTCGCAGCCGCCAACTATGATTAGAAGTTCGGCGATCCCTGAAGCAGCAACACAGCTTGCACGTTAAGGAAAGAGAAGTGCGGTCGCCGACATGGCACAGCGACTTACAAGTTAAAACAACCTGATGCAAAAAAGCTTCCAAAGTTTAGAGCAGCTGCCTGATCGGTGACCATCAGTTAAAATCAATATAAGAGATGATATAAGTGCTTAAGAACACAGCACGGCCAAACAAATAACACTAAACTCATGAGCAGGTTTCGTCCTTGCGTTTTGGCGTAACTGCAGAACAAAACGCAGAATGGCGCGCATGGATTGATAGCTTACTATCGAAATAAATGACACGGGCTGCTCAAAGGAAACGTAAACCGCATGTGAACGTGGCAAAACCGCTATTCCAAAACCTACGTACTGTCACAACACGGCATTGCCACATAAACACACTTTGCATCAAATAGACCTTGTCAAAACATTTCGACTACCAATCACAACAGCATCTAACGATCTCACGAGCTGCTGAAGGACACACAGAGAACTGGGACGGAGTTTGCGGATCACATGCTGCAAATATGAAAGGCAGACCAAAAACCGCCGCCCCACCTGTGGCCGGCCGCGGCTGCAAGCGAATAGACGCGCTGTCCTGTCGATCCAACATGCAAGTGTGAAACTTTCTTGTTTCTCTGATAAGTTCTTGACACAGGGCGGAGCGCCTAACAATGGGATTGGTCTCGATATTCGCCAGAAGATAAATCCTCCTGATGAAAGGGAGCCGCACACACTCCATCAACCTGCAGTAGAAGCCCGAAACAAAAAATAGAAACCACGCGTTTTCCCTGAATATTGACGCGAATGATTAAAAATGCGTTTTGCGCTCGATGGAATAAAAAGAAGCAAAAAAAGATGGGCGTACGAATGCGCGTTTTAATGCTCAGTTGACGTGAATACCTGCAGAACGAATCTGAACGTGCTTGGACGTTGTGCCGGAGCCACAGCAGCATGATCTCGTACACATTTTCTTCTTTGTACACATGGAGGTCAGCACTACTCACCAACTGCAAAAATATATCAGCTCAACAACGGTATAAAATATCACTGCTGGTGCTTGATATGTACTTTTAATGGTTCGGAAGGCTTCGGTCTCTAACCCAGGACCTCTCAACACGGCTAATTAATTCGAGCATGAACATGATCCAGTGGCAAGAAGTGTCAATTCAGTCTGAGTCAGGTATTAACTAAAAGTAAGTCGAGTTAGAGTCACACGTCGTCAACTGACAGGAATAGTCGGCCTAGATAACTCATAACCACTGTCAAAGTATCTATAAGTGAAAAACACAACGCAGCAACAATCAACGTGGATGGTTTTGACATGATTCAAAGTCAAGTGAAAGGCATTCAGTGACAAATAAAAAGTTAGGCCATTCTCAGTTTTCTTATAACGTCACTGAAATCTAAATATCAAGTTGTCGATCTCTGGTACTTGTCAATCATGGCTTGCTGGCAACAAAAACAAAAATTGCTATTTTTACACGAAACGCGTGCGCTCTGCGCAGTCACATTCTGAAAAACCGCACACTTTCAAAAGACTATTTTACGCAGTTGCACATGTATTCGCGTCAAGTTCAGCAAGGTCCCATTCTTGCTTCTGAATCATACCTGTCTCATAACATTGTAAGGAAGTGCCAAGAAGTCGTGATAATCTGAGACAGCGACAATGTTTCTGGCAATGAATGTCAGTGCTAGATCAACCAGTTTCGTGCATGACATGTTTTCGGCAAAGTCTCGTATGTTAATACAGTTGGAAGGATGGAGCCGCTTTGCCAGGAAGTCACAGCAGGCATCACGCACTGTCGGAAACTGCAAACAGTCAGCACAAGCTATTAATTTCAAACAGCGTTTCCACAAAAATCGCAGACAAACTAGAATCTCTTGTGATATTCGGTCAATGGTACGCCTCATTTGGGCAACTGAAGTTAGCGCCAACACAAAAAATGACTGATTAATGAGATATTTAGCATTACATGGTTGCAGAACTTCACAAGAATCATTAACTTGTGTAGCAGTTGTAACATTTCACAAAGGTGGGTGGGTCTACCCGATATCAATAAAAACTAGTAGTAGTGATAAAAAATGTTTGTCCTAACAAGAATACACAGAGCTATCGAATATAGAAAATGTAAATATGGGGAAATGAAAAAATAGGAAAAATAATATTTGAAAGTTAGACATACTGCAAAATATCTGTTTGACCACCGTAATGTAGGTTTAGCATTAGTGATGTGTTAAAGAGTAAGAAAAAAATGATACTACTGTTTAAAACATACTGTGAACAATTCACAATGTATATTATATGTAAGGCTTAGCCACATAATTGCACGATTATTTTCCAATGTTTTTTTGCAAGCGCACCTTCTTTGGGTGTTGGCAGTAGATGTAAGTTGTGACACATTTGTGTTCTTTTTTTAAGTTTCAAATTCTCATTTAGCCACACCAATGTGCACCGCACATTGCACAGGAAATAATTTTTGGCCACAGTACCTCGCTCTTATCCTGCTTTTTTCATCTCTATGCATCAATTTTGCGAGTGTGAGGTCTGCTTTAACGGTATTTTAAATGTCGTGTGACCAAAGGTGGAATTTTAATTATCGTGCCAAGCGTAGATACACCATCAGAAATAAAATATCTAACCATAATTCCAGACAGTGCTGGGCATTCATCTGGGGTTGTTGTATGATCAGTAAATACAACCATTGTTATTCTGCACTTTCGCAATATACAGGACTTTCTTTTATTTCTTGTCGTGGCTGGAGGTTGATGAGCCATGTTAGCTCATCAGCTTTTACCTCAGCAAATTTATAGTCCATTGACTAATCTGGGCGAAACTTCATGAATAGTTCAAAAACGAACGAGTTAACCAGAAAGATGTCTAGAGTTGGCATGAGTTACCCTTTGGTTTCTCTTTCATCTGACAAAGCAATTGATACACCTTTTTCTAAGCCCCAACCTGTAAATTTCAAGAAGGTTTAATGACATTGAAAATATTTTTAAAATTTGGTTAATAGTTAAGCTGACCAAACCCTGGAAAAAAATATTGTTTTGTACTCCAGTTGTGCTTCACTTAAATAAGTGCAGTTAGAGTTAAATTAACCGACTTCTATACTTAAAACTATTACAACGATCAATAAACACTAGACACCAGGAGACCAAAAACTTTTAGGATATTCAGGCGACTACTCTCAACAGTTTACCTCTACTTTAGTTGTAGAGCGATCCTGAGTGTTTATTTTTAATGTCAAATTTAAAGATACTTTGATATGTGAAAAAAGTTAAAATCTTGCCAAAATCTGTTGAAAATATATAAAAGAAGCATGTTTCAAATCAGTGAAACACTTGTCATGTAGATATTTACTGACTGATGAAAAAAATTTTTAGTTTGCCAGAGGATTAGACTTTTTGGGCTTAATAATTTTTTTCCTCCTTAGAACATAGGCCATAAAAACGATGATGCATAACACTGCTGGGCCAAGCTAGAAGCTGGCTAAAGCTTGCATTAAAAACTGTTTATAGTCTCCTTCAAGATTCAGCAGTAATGCACTTGCAACTTGAACAAAAGCTCTAGACTTTTGAGAATTTCCACAAAACCTCATGTTTAATATGACATGACATTGCAGGTGTACACAACAACGTTTTTACACACTATGCTTCACTGGATAAGGCATTAGTTAGCTAAACGTCTTCAAAAGAACATGAAATTCTCCATGCAAAACTGCAGTAACCATTCACAACCGTAAAACTTGTTTTAAAACCCTGAGCTAAATAATTGTTGTGTTGTAACACTGGCATCAGATATCAGGAAATTTGAGTTAAGTGGTATCCTACTTCCAAGTAAAAAATGTGAAAAGAAATGGATGTGAACTTCATATAATTACTAACAGGAAACTGACATCAATGTTCTAGATACCACCAGGCAATAACTGATTTAATATTCAAAATGACAAACACATGAAATGAAGGATAAACACACACCTAAATGTAATTTATGTGAGTTTGTTGTTATCTATAAATTTTGTCCTTTGTGTGCACACAAGGTTTTCTTTTACTGTATCATGTCACAAATTTTCAGTTTACTACTAGCCCCAATGCTTTGAGTATGGGTTTGATTTGTGCAAACTGCGTATAGTCAAATCACTGCTGATGTAAAAAACACAAACTTAAAATACAGTACTTGAAACAAGTCTGCTGCTTTGAGAAGGTCAGTAACATTATCTTCTGTTATGGTCACACTGCCACTGTAGCAAAAGTTTATCAAGCTTTCCATAGTCAGTGGCTCAACATCAAAAATAGTGACCGTTTCTGATGAACTCTCCTTCATCATGCCAGCAAACATACTCCTGAAAAGTATGATAAAGGTGCAAACATCTGTGTTAGAAATTGTACAAAGAATTGTTAGCAGACAAAACCTACATTTCTTTAAATGCAAACATACAAGAAGAATTTTATAAGCTCACAAAACTGTTTCAAATTAGCTGACAGAATAAAAAAGTTAGTTTCAGGAATCAGCACCAATAGTTGTTTAAAACAAATAAGCAATTATTGACAGCTTGACATCAAGCATCTAAACTTAACATTTTTATTACATGAAATACTAAATTATTTATTGCTATGTCAACAAACAGCAAACAAATACACAACTGCAAATATAATTTAATTTATAAACCAAAGTTTGTTCTCTGATATTGCACCCAGCTGTCAAATTTTACACTTCAGCAAAAGTTTTCTGATTTGCAGTTTTACATTTTATACAACTTAATACACAACTAAGTTCAAAGCACAAACCTGAAATAGTTACTTGATGCTGCAAGCACCACCCTGTGGCATGGAAATTGCATGTCTCCAACACAAATCATCATATCAAAAAATTTTTCATTTTGACGCAAACTGCTAAGGCCTTGTAGCAGTTTATTTGAAAATCCAGAATCAGCAAAAGTTTGAACAGAAGTTTCATTTCCAAACATAGTGCTAGTAAACCATTTCACAAGGGATAACAAGTATTGTCCAGTAACTTTGGTTGAAGAAAAGAAATTCACCACAATATAATTATAAAAGAGAAATTTTATCTATAACAACAAATATGACCATTGTGTGAACTATTAAACTACAGTATGTAAAAAAGTAAAGAAAAAAAAACAAAACGAAAGTGGGGAAGGCTAGAGTCGAACCTAAAACCATCAGCATAGTAGTAGCCGTCACGCCTAACCACTACAGTACACCACAAGATCCACAACGTTTGAATGACAAACTGACCCTTTTATCAGGACAGGCGTATCCGTAGTCACTTCCGAAGTTAAATTTTCACTATGTAGCAGAGGTGAGTGGATATTGATTTTCTAACTACTGATCCATATCCGATAAATTTCATAATATCCATATCCAATCCTTATCCAAAAATTTCTCTTTCTGAAATTTAGTATCCGATATCCATCCGTATTCGAATGCGACACTGGTTAAATACGAATCCAACAGGCAGTGGTTATAGGTCCACCAGTAGACCTTCTATTTCTGTAACCTTATTCATCGATAGCCTGTAACATGACACTAATCCATGACAAGCGTGCAGTAGGCTGGTCTACACCCAGACTGGAAAACGTGGCAGTTGTCGACGAGATATCGTGCGTGACAAAAAGATTTTCAGGCGTAACACGCGTGACAAAAACTTTGGCTCGCGAGTCGTGACGTTCACGCGTGGCTGCTTTTCATTGAAATCGTAATGGTGCGTGAAACCTTTTTCCAAAAAGATTTTACGAATAAAAACCTTTATCAGTTTTTTGAGCATCTCCAGTGCCTCCTGTGTCCAGTGGCGTTACTAGAGGCTTGATCCAGGGGAAAACTGAGCTGAAAGGGTCCACTGGTCATTGTAGGGGACCTACTAGCCAACACTCAGAAAAGAACTTGAGAATTGAATGTGATTACGGGTGTAGCCGGGTATATTTTAAAACCCTAAATAACCAGAAAATACTCCGAAAAACGCAAATAAGTAACAACCTACTGAAAACCAAAAGAATACCAAAATGAAATATAAGCTTATGGAGCGGCCGGTGTTTAAATGTAGCTTGCCAGGTGGGGCGATTCTCCCCTCTTCCCCCTGTCAGTTACGCCACTGCGTGTGTAACCTTGACGAGTCATACATCTGGATGATGTGTAACTGTTTGTCATTCATCAAACAACATATTCGTTCCACTACAAAGCTGCATTCCTGTCACCACGAGGGGTCTTTTGTGGGCTAAGCCCCCCAAACAAAACTTCAAGGCCCCCCAAATTGAAATAACAAGCACTACAAATCGGGAGTTTTTGTCAAAAATTAAGCTCCCTAAAGTAAAGACCCTTATTGAAGATTTTCTGACGACGGTTCTGCAAAGTTCGATGAAAGACAGAATAAAGTTAGTTATTGATCTTAAAAGCACGTGGATGACAGATCGCATCCGATATTTTCCCGTTGTTCAGAAACAGAATTTCACCAACATTTTACATCCCCGTCAATGTGGAAAAGATAGTTGCCATCCACCTTTGAAGCAGCAACTTCCTATAATTTCTTTCTTGACACAGTGAATTAGTTAGATGTGATCTACTGTATTATTCACCATTACAAGCATTTCTAATAGCATGACTACTGTTAAAATAACCGGCTGGCAACTTTTACTTAGAAAAACAGCAATTTCATGTGCTTTGGCAGTTTTCCTAGGTGAGGGCAGGGCACCTGAGCAATATTTGGTGTTGGAGTTTGGCCTTAACTTAAATCAAGGGTGTGGTGGGGTGGGAACGGCGTTCCCACACCTATTTTTGCAGCACTACATCCTTGCTTACCTGGCAAAAACGATAGCCTACTTTTACATTCAAAATTGTTTAGGTGTGATTACGACCACTACAGTACTGTTGCGTTTGGCAACGCACGAATAACTTTGTGACGTTAAGAATGTGCTATGTTTGTAATTAGATATCTGACTGCAGTAGCTAACTTGGGAGTTATCTAGTTTTCAGTGAGTTGTGCTGTGGAATGATTTGTATACGGCACGGGTCTCTCTCACTGAGCTGCCATATGCATTAGTAAATAAATGAGTCTTTGCTAAATATAGTGATATCCTTCGTTAGTTTTTAGTCCTTGTGATTTTCTATTGTGCAAACACAACTGCATTTCATATGCATGACTGGAAATTTTTGGAAGGGGGTCGTTAGATTAAATTGGGTTGCAAAATGGCTCACTGTATGAAAAAGGTTAAGGGTTAACATACCCCATATACGAACCACTGATCTATGCAATAAATTTTTTTTGCGACCATACATTGACCTTCTGAAGAATGGTACCGTGGTAGATGGAAGTTTGGTTTGGAACCAAGGTATGCATAGGGCTACTGTTATACATTATGTGTGAATTGCTGGGTAGCTAATAAAGAAGGACAGGGTCCCAGGCGCAATTTTGATGCAAGATTTTCACTCTGTTATGGAAAAAAATGTTTGTTTTCTTGATACAGCTTAGACCAGTAGTTTTCAACCTGGAAGTGTCGGGCCCCACAGAGGTTGTGAACCAATTGTGGAAGGGTCGCCAGAAGGTATTTTATGTAGCCTACATAGCTGTATTACATTTGCTTTATCCGAGTTTAGATAGGGTCGCTGTGTTATAGTGGGTTGCTACAATGGGTCGCGGTACAAAAAGGGTTGAAAACCAGTGGCCTAGACGCTTCAGTCAAAATAACGAGCGAGGTTTGGACCCACTCCCCACAGTATTGCTGTACAACGTAAAACTAAAAATACATATGTGGGTTCTGGGTTGCGGCAAAACGAGAAACTGTCTTTGAAGGGATCAATATCATAAATTCCCTAGCAAGCAAAATATTTCAAGCGCATGTTTTAACTCGCACTGGAGGAATCATTTGTAAAACCATTGGTAAAAAAATGTTGACTTCTCTTGCATATTTGATTGGAGATTGTGGATGAATGGCTTTGTTCACACGTTTTTGAGAGGTGAGTGCTGGTATCTTTTCAACGAAATACAACCTCAATATCTATACGGAAAACAGTTTCAAATTGTCGTATATTCTACAAATAATTGAATAATCAAACATCTATATAGGGTATACTAAATATATAAGAATGACTCCAATCTAAAACGTATAAGATTTCCTAGACAACCTGAGCTATTGTTGGCTACTTTAGCTAATTCTTTATGAACCGGTGTCAAGCGAAATTTCTGACTTGCAAAATTTCTGACTTTACGCCATGTGCGCATGCACAGAATAATATCCTACTTATCAAATACGCTGAGAAAACTGATGATTACAGCTTAGGGTTCGGTGTTTAGGTAAGTGTGTCGGGTTAGAATACTGATTAGGGTAAGAAAATCAAAAATAATTAAGATCTAAGATTAGGTCCAATATTTTTCAGTGGTTATAGTTATTCCCGTTCTGTACCTTGTTGTGGGTGTCCAGCGTCTAACCAAAAAATTTTAATTTACACATCAAATATCAAAAAAGTAATTGCCAAATTTTATTCCTTTGCTGGCACAAGCACAATGGCCGAAAAACAATAATAGGTCAGAAATTTCGCAGAGGTCAGAAGACACCGGATAACACGTTTGCATGCATTTTTCATACAAATTGCATAATCCTAGCCCAGTAACGCATTTATTGCCAAAAAACGAAACTATGTAAAATAGACACATTCAAAAATCTTTTGAAGCTTTCAAATTTTATTGTTTGAATAAAAACAAATGTTTGCTGTTGTATTCGTCAGATAAGTCTTCTGATGTATCGTGATGATTAGGACAAATTCTTGTGTCCGGTCGCTTCCAAAATGCAGGAATAGGAGCTAAATTTCGGTGTTTTCGGAACTTTTTGATAATGGTCCGAGTACACAAAAAGCAAAATAATCACAAATAGGGAAAATCCAATGACTGTTCTACTTGCCCATTTCCAAATTATAGTCGATGTTATCGAGTACTATGCATCGGCACGAACCTTTGTAATGAATGGAACAGAACTGTGTGCTTCGGTCTTTGTGGTCGGATATGTACCAGACATGCTAAGATTATACATTTCAAAATTTTGTTAGACTTTAAAAAATAAATCTAGTGATACTCTAACTGTGAAATATAGCTTTTTGGAAAAACTTTTTTAATTGATCAAAATTCAGCAAATATGTTTTTCTGATGGCTTTTACAAAGCTCAGGTGCGGAATTGTCAACTTATATCAACAATTTGAATTCTGCGTAGTTAGTCTGGCTCTATCAGCTTGAGCTTACTGAAAAACGTTTACATTGAAATATGGTTTTCTGAGTGAAAAAATGTATGGAGCGTGACGGTTTTTGCAGAAGCGTGACAAATAAATTGAATTATTTCTTGCCGCGTGACACTAAAGGACACGAAAAAAAATCGTGCGTGCGTTTGCCACGGATTCCAGACTGGGTCTACGCTTGGTAGAAACTTAGTAAACCTAAACCAGTGGTTCCCAACCGGGGAGGAATTCCCCCCCAGGGAGGAATTTCATGAGTTCAGGGGAGGAATTTCCACTTTGCAGTTAAGTTACCTATTCA
>Ga0210059_1016178_pt1 | contig 10791 bp, 3 predicted proteins | sample Ectturendosymbi2_FD_188042 | JGI IMG/M metagenome (GOLD analysis project Ga0210059, IMG submission 188042) | Ecteinascidia turbinata endosymbiont from Florida, USA - Sample 2 (SPAdes) (version 2) | ecosystem: Host-associated > Tunicates > Ascidians > Unclassified | place: Key West, Florida... | reverse complement strand
ACCGTGTCGTTTTGCACAACTTCTGGCGCGCAGAAGTCCGGGGTGCCATAAGTTATCCTCAACCCTGAACATGCCAATGAGGTTTGAAACATTCTAGATTTATGCAAATATCTATCAAAAAGTACAGGAAACACTTACCTTCTCCAGGTTTTAGCTGCCTCGAGACGCCAAAGTCAATCAGTTTGATCTTTTTACTCGTTCGTGTCACAAACAAAATGTTATCTGGTTTTAAATCCAAATGAGCCACTCTCTGGGAGTGGATGTATGCGAGAGCTTCACATATTTGTCTCATAAGGTATGCACACGTGTTTTCCGTCAGGTTGAAACCCAAGCTGGTCACTCTTTCCAGCAAATTACCTCCAGAAACGAACTGAATGATCAAACTCATCTCCCCTTTCACGTCAAAAACCTCGTGAAGCTGCAGAACACGAGGATGCTGCAGTTTGCGCATGATCTCCACTTCACGGTGGACAGGAACTTTATCAGCTTCATCGGCAAAGCGGCAAATTTTGATTGCCCAGTTTTTGCCTGTGCTTATTTCACGTGCTCGATGAACGACCCCAAAAGCGCCGCGGCCTAATTCCTCCATAATCTGGTATTTATCCAAAACGCTTGCTTGATGGATTTGGGTTTCCCCGGCAACGAACTTTTCAGTTGCATCAACCATGTCGTCATAATTGGCTCCCATCATTTTATCTTCTTTTGTCGTGACAGAAATAGAAGCTGGCGAGGGTTTGCTTTGGCCGTATTCATTCTCTGCTTTGACTCGAAACTGGTAACTTGTCTTACCCGACAACCCAGTGACAGTGTAGTGGGTCGTGCCAGTTGATGATACTTTCATCCAGCGGTCACTGTACGCTGTAGATTTTTCCACAACATACTTCAGCACGAGTTTGCCACCATTGTCAGATGGCTCTTTCCACGAAAGCTTAAGCGAATCACGAGTGACCTCACTCACCTCCACACCATCCGGTCGAGACGGCACATCACCAACCTGAAGTTCAACTGTGCCCTGCTGCGTTCCGAACCTGTTTTTGACTGTGATGTTGTAGAAGCCAGAGTCACTTCTTTCTGCATTGGTAATGGTCATTGAGGTGAACGAGGGAGTGGTAACGAAATGACGGTGTGAGTCTGGATTGACCAGTTTGCCTGCTTTTGTCCACGTCACATCTGGTGTGGGCTTGCCTTGTATTGGGACTTTAAGCGACACAACTTCATGGACTTTGCATGTGGTCGCTTCAGTCATCATATGCTTCGGGATGTTGACCTGTGCTGGGAGTTGCACATCAAGGCGAGCTGTGACTGACACAGATCCGCCTTGGTTGATCGCGCGAACAGTGTAAGGCATTTCATCCGCTGCTGTCACCTCAGATATCACCAACGAATAATGGTTTCCTTTTCCCTCGTGCATCTGGTGCTTCGAGCTACCGGATAGTTCTTTTCCTCCTCTGTACCACTTCACAACAGGCTTCGGATGTCCAGATATCTTGCAGCTGAAGGTTGCATTCTGATTGGGCTTCACCACAAGATCTCTGAGAGATTCAACTAACTTTGGCCCAACAATTCTGATATCATCTTTAGGTACCACTTTTTCTGATATTTCTGAAGGCTCTGATTGACCAGCAGAGTTTTCCGCAATAACGCGGAACTCATAAACGAAACCTTCGACCAATCCAGTGACGTTGCAAACAGACTGCGTCAGTGTTTCGTCATTCACCCTCATCCAGCGCACTCGCCTGTTGTCTCGACGCTCAACAATATAGTTGGTTATGCGACTTCCTCCGTCGTGTTTAGGCTGTTTCCATGCCAAAGTACAACCTTCTTTGGAGACACCACTGACACCTGGCTGGCTTGGCTGTTGAGGAACATCATGAGGAGGCTTGGCTGCAATGGGCGCATCTGTTTCTTGTGGCAAGGAAACGCCAAAGCAGTTCTCAGCAAAGACTCGGAAGTAGTACGCATGCTTCTCCATCAATTTGCTAACCCTGAAATGGCATTGCGTGGTGTTTGAAGTTACCAAAGTCCATGTGTCCTCTTCTCCATCTATGTCTCGTTTTTCTATGATGTAATTCGATACAGAAGCGCCTCCATCATCATGCGGAACTTTCCATGACAAAACCATGCTAGAGTATGTCACCTCAGACACTTGGATGTCATGAGGTTTCGAAGGAACATCTTGTACGTTGGCATCGATTGCGTAAGAGTTGCTGCCATGCACGTTGCTCAGTTTAACGGTGTATTTCCCGCTATCTTTCTGTCGGATGGGGTTTTTAACAACCAAGTGAACGTAACTGTCAGTAGTCTCCATCTCATGAAACTCACTCTTTTCGATTCGTTTTCCTTCTTTAAACCACGTTGCATCGGCTTGAGGTTTTCCTATGTATGGTACATGTATGCGCAGTGTTTGCTGACTTCTGGTAGTTACTTGGCCTTTGAATCGCGAAGACCTTTCGTCTAGAATTGGTGAACCTTCCACGACCAGCGATCCTTCCAAGTCCAAAGTGCCAACATCATTTTTAGCAAACATATGATATGTGCCGTCATCTTCATCAGAAACATTGTCAATACATAGTGAGTTTGTCTGCCCCTCTGACAACATCTTATGTTTTCTACCACTCTTGATTTCTTTACCATGACGAATCCATGTTACATCAGGGAGTGGTCTCGCAGTCACGGCGCACGACAACGTCGCATTCGACCCGCGGATGGCTGTGACAGTCGCAATAGGTTTTACAATTTCGGGTCGTTCTCCTGAAACCTTCCTTGTCATCACAGACGTTTCCATCATCCGAGGTCGTGACCTTCCAAGTTCATTAACTGCTGAAATTCTAAATTCATAATCTGCACCTGGATCAAGTCCTCCTACTTGATAAATTCTATCACGAACGACGTCACTGCTGCTTTGTTTCCATACGCTCATTCCAAGTTCACGATGTTCCACGATGTAGCCTTGAATACCCTTCCCACCGTCAAACACGGGTTTGTTCCATGCCAAAGTGACAGAGTCTCTAGCAACGTGATGAACTTCAATATCTTCAGGAGGTGATGGCTTGTCAAAGGGATCTTTACAAACAACAAGTTCCGTTGCAACAGAAGGTTCGCCTTCACCAACATCACTTACAGCTATAACTCGGAATTGGTATTCGGCATCTTCCACCAAACCTTGTGCCACGAAAGATAGACTTTTGGTTAAAACTTTGTTAACGCGAACCCATCTATCTGACGTGGCTTCTCGTCTCTCCACAAAATATCCAGTGACAGGTGATCCTCCATCATCTCTGGTACGATTCCACGAGACAGAAACGCGATCTCGAAAGATTTCGTTTATTTCAACAACTTGAGGAGGTTGGGGAGGAAAGAGAGGGTTCCTTGGAACCACAGCTTTAGTGCATGTCAAAGCATCACCATATCCAAAAGCATTTTCAGCGTATACCTTGAAGTAGTATTCAACTCCTTCAGTGAGTCCTTTCACTACAAAGTGGTTTGACCTTATTTTAGAATCGACGGTCAGCCATGCGGTTTTTCCTACTTCTCGACGTTCCAAAACGTAGTTGGTAACCTGACTTCCACCGTCGTTAAGAACAGGCTTCCACAATACTTTCAATGAAGTTGCTGCAATATCTCCAAACTGCATTGGTCCTTCTGGAGCGTCCGGTCTGCCAATCACCTTCACATGTATCTTAACTTCTTTTTCTCCCATTTTGTTTATAAGCAAAGCTTGGTACTCCCCAGCATCGCGGCGATCCACATCTTTTATGACAAGTTCAGCGATATTTTCATGTAGAGCCATCATGCTTCGGACATTTAAATCCACTTTGTGACCAGTGACTTTCTTCCACTGAACTTGTGGTGATGGCCGACATTTGAATGGTATCCGAAGCCGGATAATGCCTCCCCTTCGAGCAATTACAGTATTTTCAAATTCGTCCAATACTTCAGGCGGACCACTCATGTCTTTTATGATCACTGGATCTTTGATCTCGGCAGGCTGACCTACTCCACCTGCATTCAGCGCGAGTACACGTAAGTGATACTGTCCTCCCTCTGGCAAACCCTTTATTGTGTACTCCGTTATTCGAATAGGTGTTGCGTTACACCGCTTCCACCAGGTGCTCTCATCGCGCATTTCCAAATAATAGCCGAGTAGTTTGGACCCACCTTCAAAATCAGGTTTGTCCCAAGCAACTGACAATGTGTTTTTAGTGATATCCACAACCACTGGGTTTTTCGGTGCACTAGGTGGCGCCACTGGTTCTTGGCAGGTAGCTGATGCTGTTGCTTTGCTTGGTTTGCCTTCACCTTTTGCATTTATTGCAATGACGCGGTGTATGTACTCAACGCCTTCAATCAAACCTGTACTCACGAATCGAGTTTGAGACACAGGAGAGCGGGTGGCACGTATCCATCTCGACGCTTTGGGCTCCTTTCGTTCAACAATGTAGCCAGTGATCTCAGCACCGCCATCGTTCACTGGCTCCATCCACAACACAGTCATGCTATCTTTAGTCACAGAACTAATTTGTGGTGTTCCTGGAGCCCCAGGCAAACCAAACTGACTTCTTACGACCACGCATTCGGACTGGATTGCTTTGCCCGTTCCGAATCGATTTTGTGCCATTACACGGAAGACATATTCAGTATCCTCGTTTAATCGAGGCACCTTTGCTGTTGTTCGTGTCACAGTGTCGCTCACAGTAACCCAGTTAGGGCGCTGGGATTCTCTCTTTTCAACCACGTAATTGCTGATGGCCGCCCCACCATCGTACAAGGGTGCCTTCCAAGTCAAAACAACCGTATCTGCAGACACATCTGAAACCTCAAGAGGCCCTTGCGGCGGCGACGGCTTGTCTAATATTACTACGTGGATCGATTGGCTGCAAGCCCCAGATGTGTTGGAGAGCAGCAGCTTGTAATCACCACGGTCGTCTGCAGTGGATTCCCGAATTTCAAGAGATGCCTGTGATTCTGTTGAGGTTAGAGTAGTTCGATGAAGATCTTCTATGATTTCTTTGTCATGCTTGGTCCAAACAACTGAAGGAGCGGGGCGACCCGATATGGGTATGCTGAGTGCGATAGGGTCTCCTGCTTTGACAATCAGAGTCTTTTCAGGTAGATTGCTCATGTCGATGAATGGAGCCAAAAGATGTTCTTTGACGGTCACGGATGAGAGCAGCTCTCCAGGCTCACCGAGTCCACTTTCGTTGCGCGCACTAACACGGAAGTAATAGTCCAGCCCTTCCTTCAGACCCTTCACTTGAAAGTGCAAGTCTTTTGTGGCGCCAGCTTTGACCCATTTTGCAGTTCCTTTTTCCATAATTTCTACAATGTAGTTGTCGATGCGTGAGCCTCCGTCCAGTTCGGGCCGTTGCCATCCCAACAATACACTCTTCGCAGTAACGTCAATAACTTCGATTGACAGCGGTGGGGAAGGTTGCTCAGACATCTTGATGGCAGTTTCTGTTTCTCTCCCTTCACCTGCGCCAAACTCGTTCTCTGCCAAGACTCTAAAAAAATATGAGACTCCTTCAACCAAGCTATCAATTTTACAGCTCATTTTGGGGCATCTGGCGAGAACAGTGTTCCACGTTCGACGAGAAGCCTCTCGTTTTTGAACGACGTAACTTCGTATGGCACTTCCTCCATCTATTTCAGGGGCATCCCAAGCTAATGTAACTGAGTCGCGAGTCACTTCACGAAGCGCAATAGGCCCCGGCTTATCAGGAGTATCATACACTCGAACATTTATGCTCACTTCTTTTCTTCCAGCTACATTTTCGGCCACAACTGTGAACTTTCCAGCGTCGTATCTGTCGGTTTTGTCAATCTGCAACCTACTACTGCCAACATTGCTGTCAATATGTGATTTCGCCTTTAGATCTTCACCATGTGGTGTTTTCGACCACGTGACTGATGGCGCAGGACGTCCACGGACTGTAACGTCCAAGCTCAGAGGTTTTCCTGCATGGACGCTGACTGTCCTTCTCTGCATGTCATCCATATCAATCTCTGGCTCTTCGATAACGTCCTTCACCAAAACATCATCTGCCAGACTACTGGCTTCCTCACTTACACCCTGATCATTTACCGCGTAAATACGAAACGCATAGAGGTGACCTTCGGTGAGTCCATTTGCTGTAAATTCGGTTGTAACGATGTGATTTGATTTGTGCATTTTTCGCCAGGTTGCGTCTTCACCGGGAACTTTCTCACTTGCTTCAATGATATATCCCTTGACTGGGCTGCCTCCATCAAACAGAGGCGGCCCCCAAGCAAAACTCAAACTGTTTTTTGTAATATCAGTGACACGAAAATGATTAGGATGTGACGGAGGGAAAAGTGGATCTTGTACGCACACATAGCGACTGCTCGAGCTGTAAGGTCCTTGGCCCGCACCATTTTCTGCGGCAACACGAAATTCAATGACATTTTTTTCTTTGAGTCCGACAACACGAAAGCGCAAATCCGTCACTTCTTGACCTTTGTTACAACGCAACCATCTTTGACTTTGTTTGTCTCGTTTCTCGATGACGAAGTTGGTAATGTTCGATCCGCCGTCACTGCTCGGTCTTGTCCAAGTGATTGTAACGGAATCTTTTGTAGTAGCAACAACCTCAGGCTGGCCGGGTGCGGTTGGAACTACAAACTGATTTTTGGCAACGATGGGGTTTGATTCGAGAAAAGGTCCACGGCCATACTTGTTCACACCCGCCACGCGGAAGACGTATTCATTGTTTGGTATCAGATTGGGAGCAGTGCAGGTGGTGTTTGTTATCGTCTGTGGCAACGGAACCCAACTGACTCTACTTGTTTCTCTTTTGTCAACCACATAGTGTGTAATTTCAGCACCTCCGTCTTCTTCCGGTCTTTCCCATGCCAGGTTGCACTTTTCAGCAGTCACTCTACTAAACGTCAGAGGACCTTTCGGTTTTCCGGGAGTGTCCAGAACTTTAAGATTGATGCTTGCTTTCTTTTCACCACACTCGTTGCGCAGCAGCAACGTGTACCTGGCGCTGTCGTTTCTTGTCACTTCTTTAACAACCAGGGTTGTTAATGACGCGGCATCAACGATTGTCACGTGATCAGTGTCTACCAGTTCAGTTTCACCTTTGAACCACAATGCACTTGGTCGTGGTTTCCCTCCAATCAACGCCTCCAGCCGGAGATTGTCTCCAGCCCGGATATGGACCACATCTGACATGAACTTGCTGTCTAAGTCAATAGTGGGGGGGTGGTATTTCGGTTTGCATGCAATGGGACCAAAAACGTCGGAAAAGACACCCACTGTTCCAACAGCATTGCGAGCACTGACTCGGAATTCATACGATTCATTAGGAGTAAGTCCAGCTACTTCGAAGTTGCATTCGGTCACATTGGTAAAGTTACATTTGAGCCATCTGCCATCAGGAACATGGCGTCGATCGATAAAATAATATGCTATGCGACTTCCGCCATCCGCAAGCGGCTTTTTCCATTTTAATGATATTGAGTTTCGTGAAACATCTGTAACTTCAAGACCAAACGGAGCTCCCACCGCGCTGATGACTTCAACGGACTTGCTGGCATCACTTGGCTTACTTATTCCTGCAGCATTCTCAGCAAGAACCCGGAACTGATATTCAAGGCCTTCCAGCAGACCTGAAAAAATAACACAGACCATCATCACATGCAGGCGCGAAGCCAGAAAAAATTGGGGTTGGGACGAAGGGTTGTCTGTTCGAATGAATTACATGACTTTACACGTCCACGACAACGTTTTTCTCAACGGTTCAATAAATGCAGCTTTTTTCTTCCCACTGGCTACTCCCGTGATCAGAAGTGAATTTACAGTAGGCCTACAAAGTATCAGCCACAAACAAGGCTAAACTGCAGCACAAGGGTTTTGGTTATTTTTTTCATATCAGGGGTTTGGAGGATTTTCGATCAAGCAGCACTGAATGCAACTCGTGGTTTATGGCAGTGCTTCTCGAAGCGCCGACCGAAAAACGATATCAGTTGAGAAGAAACTTCCCGACGTCCACTTTTAATCACTTGCACAACAAAATCGTATCCGCGCAGCGAAACAAACCTAGCATACAAATTGTATACACTGCACCCTCAAAAAAGGGATTTTTTAGAGGTGAATTTTTGTTTGTGCGTAGAAAATGCCATGCGCGTGTTAGATCCGTTTTTTCTTCATATCAAGTCATGGTGTAGGAAGCCTCTTAACATACAAGGTTTCGGTGGTCACATTTGGCCAAACAGGTTTTGCACTTAAAATCTCATTGAAATGTTAAGGTAGTAAGGTGCCCAAAATTTGTTACACATCAGGTAATGATGGGTAGTATGGTACCCATATTTTCTGTATATAGGCTTTCAGGGACATTCTTGTGAAATACAATAACTCTGGCACCATTCCACTTGTCTCTGAAAATCAGGAAAAGTCGTTTCTAACATTTTTCCAAGTATATAAAATCAACAAAAAAAGAATCCCCAGGGTGGTGGACCACCCTGGACTCCTGAGCAAGGTTTTGAAAAAACAAAAAAACAAATTCGACGCTTTCACCAAACATCATTCTAAAGAAAATGTTGATTTTCAAGCAAACAAACTTTGAACTTGGCGCAAAACTGTTGGTTGTATAAACGACATTCGTACCTGACAACATTTTCCTGGCTGGGGTGTGGCTTTCGTAAGCAACGCTCCAATGAGGAGTTTTAACTTACCTGTTCAGTTATTTTTTTCAAGTACCAATTTATGCTCTCAGAGTATTAAAGTTACTCTAAATTTGGTCTTAAGTTAAAAGACGTGGTTGTACGTCGTGTATAACATTTCATAATCCAAATCAAAAACCTGTCGCCATGGTTGCCAGCTGTTGTAAAAGCAGAAGGTATATCTCAACAAAACTAACATATTTTGCGGAAATCACAAACCATAACACTGCCTTGCACATCACAAGCCTTGGAAATTTAAAAACAACCACTGTATCCCAAAGTCCTTTGAAAAAAGTCACGGCTAGCGATTTTATTACAAATGCAGTCAGGGTCTGAACTTCGTGAATATGAACTGCAAAGATGATCTTCATTTGTCACTAATTTCCAAACATGAGCAGTTGAATACAAATAGAAACAATCGTCTTTCCGAAAATGGAAAGAAATAAAAAATGAAAAATTGTTTACGATTTTTTGCTGAACTGAGATAAAACAAGAAGCACAGCCTGTGCCATACAACAAAGGCACGAGGTACAGCAGCTCAACTAATAAAAGCAAAATATCAAAAGTAATATAAAAACAAGAGCGATTGCTCCTTGCTGGCCGAGTCAATTCCGTAGCTCGCTAATTTTATTCATCAATCAGTCCACGCAGAAACAAGATGTAAACATTCATACTTTTTTATCATACAGTAATTGCTAGCAAGCCCGAAGTGTGTGGCTTTAATTGTTGAAGTTACAAATTAGGATAAAGAAGAAATATTAAAAATATAGCACCTTTGAACGTATACGAACAGCTTGATATTGACTTTTCGTCATCTCTCTGCCATAAAATAGAGTTCTTTTCTTTCTTTTCCACGCAATATCCGGTCACCGGGCTCCCACCATCATGAGTTGGCTCATTCCAAACAATGGAAACTGAATCACGTGTGACTGACGTCACTTCTGGTGTTCCAGGTTGTCGAGGAACAGCTTGAGATAAAAATTGAAGTTACTAGTCACTGTGGGACGGCGTGCGATACAGACCTTGGCGATATCAGCCGACTTACTGTATTGGTAATCAGCACGGCATATTTCGGATATTAACGGTTCACCAAGACCGTACTTGTTCTCAGCTTTGACTCGAAACTGGTACTCAGTGTATCTTTGTAGCTTGTTCACCTTCAAATGAAAAAAGAGGTGAAAATTGAAAATACTGGATGGAGTCGATGCTTTGAAAGGTTCAGACTGGACGCCGCACCGCGCAAGTCTCTGTGTTGTTATGATCTATTAAATGCTCGTACCGGAAAATAACAATAACTATTAGTTCTTCTACAGCAAAGAACCAGTCAATATTAACGCTGTTTAAATTATATATTTTGCTTTTTAAGTGCGGGTCAGGCATACTCAGCTCTCTTAATAAAATCAAAACAAAGAAAGGCATCAAAGAGCAATGCTTTCAAAAGTTTTACAAGCAAAAATAAAAACCAAGCAATTTGACACAAAAGGTGTTCGCAAACTTTGCATCTGTCACAAAAATGATAAGTTTATAAAACAATCGGAGGCGAGAAAAAAGACCGAGCAGGTGTTTGGAGCAAAAATGGCGAACGTCCGCAAATTTTTGTAAAAAACAAGTATTTGGTCGGTAATTTGAGTTGAAAGAACACGGCCCATGTACAAGTATGTATTTTCCACGGTGGGTGTAAGCAAGGATTCGATCAGCAAATTTTAATAGAAAATCGATTTCACGTAAAATTACGCATCCTCAGTCCTGAAAATTGCAAGCAAAGCTTACGGGTGAAAATTTGAAAGGCTGAAGTAACAGCAGAGAAAAAACAAACTCAAGACTACAATCGAAATTTCGTAACACAAGCTCATAAATCATAACATCTTAACAAACTGACTGACGTCAAGAATACTAGTGGTGGTAAAAAGAAACTGTGACTAATGAGATAAGTGTTTACTAAAAAATTAAAAATACGTTTACTCAAATAAATAAGTGACATCTAACTAGTTGATGCTAATGGCTGAAAAATTTCTCCAACTAAAAACTAACTCTTGGTGAAATGACTAACAACGGTAGAGAAAAATAGTAAGCCATGTGCGGGCAGTAAGTCTCTGGGGTACG
>Ga0210059_1016176_pt1 | contig 10791 bp, 7 predicted proteins | sample Ectturendosymbi2_FD_188042 | JGI IMG/M metagenome (GOLD analysis project Ga0210059, IMG submission 188042) | Ecteinascidia turbinata endosymbiont from Florida, USA - Sample 2 (SPAdes) (version 2) | ecosystem: Host-associated > Tunicates > Ascidians > Unclassified | place: Key West, Florida... | reverse complement strand
AAAAAACAGCAGTCTTCGGTTGCCTTACCAACACCCTAGCTCCTCCGCCCATTGCGCTAGAGAGCCGTTCAGCGGCTCAGACGGATCGGCCAGTCTAGTAAATTGCACTCGAAAAAAAATTTTTTGCTTGGGGGTTGCGTTTTTTTTGTGAGTGACGTCATAATTGGAGGACTTTTTGGCCACCTTGGCCCACTTTGCCTGACCCTGGGCGCCAACTGTTAGGTGGTAGTATTTCGCTGAAGTTTTTACTGGAAACTAGGTTACAGTCCGAGTCTTTTGATACTTTGGTTGACCTGCTGGGGTTTTGGGTTCAAAAGTTATGATGTAAGTTAGTAAAAATATTTGACTAATTAGCTAATTAGATAATTAATTAATTTGTTTATTTTAAATCATAAGTTTTGAAACAGAAAGGCAGAAAGTCGATCAAAGGCTCAAAAAACTCAGGCTCGAGCCTAGTTTCTAATGAAAACTTCAGCTAAACAGCGAAACACCTTGGCCTAGCAGTTGGGCCCTAGGCCAGGTAACATGAGCCAAAATGACCCTAAAACTACTTCACTTATGACGTCAGTCACAAAAAATCTGCACCCCCCAACCAAAAAAATTTTTTTCGAGTGCAATCTACTAGACTGGCCAATCCGTTTAAGCCCTTGGACAGCTCTCTAGCGCAATCGGCGGAGGAACTAGGGCGTTGGTAAGGCAACCGAAAACTGCTGTTTTTCAGGCCGAAATCCAAGTACGAATATACCGTAGGCCGGCTCTCAACGTGTTAAGAAGTGTATAATATGGATTTCTACGCAAATCTGGGTCACTAGGATAGTCAATCACCACGGCACGTACTCGTAGGCTACCCTGATATGTTTGCAGGCAGCCATTTGCTTACCACACAAAAACCGGTGAGCGAATATTATGTCATGGGCCAGTTTATTGGGATGATTGCAGAGTGGTCTGAATATTGCACGCTGCATGATGCAGTCGGAAGGCTGCGCATCATAAGGAACAGTATAGAGAATTTGTGTTAATCAATCAGAGACAAAAAGCAACTTGTGTTTCTGAACACTCTACATGCAGAAAACTAGTGTAGCAGCTTTTATGAGCAAATATTGCAAATATACTGCATATCAGCAGAAATTTGCCGATATGATACTTTGGCAACATCGAAAAATTCATCGGTTGATTTCTAGTCCTCAGAGAAAATGTGGTTTTATGCTGAAATGTGATATCAAGAGCTACTGTTCCACGACAGACCCCTTCCAGGCTAGATGTGCCACTGGTATGCCTGAGTTGGATGAGTTTTTATTCCTGAGGAAATTTGTTGAAGATTGCCTTTGCCCATAAGTTGTATAGAAAAAATCTTCTAGTCTGTTTTACTGGTGTATTAATTTCATGTTCTAGAAAATGCATTTTTGAAAAAAAACAGGTTTTGATTGTTGATCAATTCACTTATGGGCAATATAGAGTGTAGACGAACACTTAACCCAAACAGTGAAAAATGCTGCTTGAGCAAATAGCAAACGGTGGATGACACTAGCATTTGTTATTAATGGTGCTGTTTCTCAACACTAAAGTAATGAGGTAAGATGAAAATAATCAGATTAAAATACACACAGAGATGGCAAACTTTTGTTGCATTCTTACAGAGGGGTGTCTTTCAGTTCCTTGGACTTTATTTGCAAGCCATACATGCTTCAGCTTATTAGTTACAAATCTGCTTAGTCCAGATTAACTACACAGGGGTAAGCATAACAGATTGTTTTCCAATACAAGGGTTGTCACTACTTTTAATGGTTAAACGTTCTTATGCAATCAGTAGCAGATTGTAATGCCTTGCTTTGACATTGTACAGAAATGGTAATCTTAAAAGTTTCTGAGCAGTTTCAAGGCCTTTGAAATTTGAGTGAAGTCATAATGTGAAACATTGAGGATTGTCTACTCTAGAACAGGGGTATCAAACACGGGGCATGTTATGCGGCCCATGATGTTTTTGGAATTTTCAAGTAATTAATATTTAAGTTATATACAGTACTTAGTTTATTCACTGTTGTTTAAAAGTGCTCAGCCAGCAAGTGAACAAGTTCCTTTCAAGCGAAGTAGAGACTGCTGGAAATGATTTGCCTCTAACTCATGATACCTCTCTCAGGAAATGAGGTGTAAAAGCTGTTTCTAGTAAGGTTCAGGTACCACCACTGTTGCATCAGCATCATGATGCAGGCCCTTGTTTACTTTATAAGTCCTCATTTAGCCCTCGGAGCAATTTGAGTTTGAGTTCCCTGGTCTAGAATGATTTTAATTAGTCTGCAAATGTTTGTATATGCCAAAAAGTACAATGTGGTTAAGCAGAGTTTTTCATAATTTGTGGATATCATGTAACTACTTCATACTTGACCAAAAACACTGTATATGCTTGAAAAATTTTAGAATGGGCATTCAAACCATTGCGGTGCATAGTGATGTTGATCAGCATCAGATGCATGTGAAGATGGCTGATGAAGCAATTTGCATTGGCCCAGCTCCCTCTCAGCAAAGCTATTTGCGGATGGATAAAATCATTGAGGTATTTGCTTCTGTGGCTTTGGGCTGCAAACCGTCTGAAGAGGATATACTAGTAATTTCTAGCCTATTTTTACAATAGAACTTTGCTCTTATGTAATTAGCAATGCGTGCATTACATATTTTCCAAAATGAAAAATTTAGAGATGTTTTTCAGCATGGGCAAAACACTTTTGGGGAAAGTTCTAAAAATTGTACTTGATTTCAAGTTTAATTTGGCTTAAAATATGGTTATGGGCAGTTATTACCAAAAATTGGCACTTTTCACACAGACCGAATTCCACCCACATGGGACTTTGTGCTGTCTAAGGCAATTTGCCGAACAGTCTCAGCAGTCTGACTGAAAACCACATATGTCTACCAGTCGAAACTCACGGCACCGAGAGCAGGGCTTCTCAAACTATGGATTGTGACCCCATTTGGGGTCGCAAAGTACAATTTTGGGGTTGCAAAACAAATTGATTTGAAAAATCAGATTTAAAAGTTTCTGTTAACTTTACCAGGAAATAGCAGGCCTGCAGTGAATCTACTTCTGTATTTGTAGGGTCAATCCCGCATTTCATGCTGTCAGGTGTTTAGTAGGATGTCTGTCTGAGCTATCAAACAAAACACTCAACCAATCACAACAAGTTATGCATTGTTATGTCATGATAATTTTGATGTACTGACCAATAATGCCCCCCTTTCCGACACGAAGGCATTCTTTATGTTTAGAACTCTAGGTCTAGTCCTCTAAGGGCTAAGCTAACTGCTTTGAAAGCACACTGAGTAGTTTTAGACTAAAGTAAAGCTTCATGCACAGTTTCAGAAGTACTTGAATTTTGATTCAGGAAAAGTTTATCTGCAAACTATACACAATTGAAGTTTCAGGAGGCCACACACATGCCACAATAAGCACAGGATGAATTTGCGAAGTTATAAACTGAAAAAGTTTGCAACTGGACTTTTCAAAATAAAGTTTATGTGATTTTTTATAACACGAAATGAATACCGAGTCATTTCTGATCTAGCCATTCAAATACTCTTATCCGTTTGCACAACATATTTGTGTGATGCGGAATTATCAAGCCCAAAGACCGATACTTTTTGAAATGTGCTGAGAATGCCTGTCTTCCTGCGATGGCTAATTGTATTAATCTACAAATGGATGATCGGTGTAAACATCGTCATGTGCATCCATCCCATTAGTTGTGCTTTATAACTTCGAACCTCAACTGTTTTTGTTATTTTTTTCGCCTTACTGTTTCCATTACATGGTTGTTTCATTACTGTATAGTTACTTTCGTGAATTGTGTGCATTTGTATGATTTCGTCATGGACAAAAATGCCTACTGTGGCTTGTAATGGGAAGTTTACACGTATCATAAACACCTAGACTATCCATGAAGGAGGTCGCATAGAAAAACCTTTTTCAAATGGGGTCGCATAACAAAAAACTTGGAATGCCCTGGCCTAGGGAACCTGCTTTAACCGACAGCCTAAACCACACCACGCCTGTGTTGAAAGAAGTGACGAAGAAATACAACTTATTAACACAAAACAATGTGCGAGAGGCACACATTTAATATGTCACTTTGTCTCCAAGTCCTCTTTTTTCGGTGAAGTGGGCGATTTTTGGTCGCACGGAGATAAAATTTCCGAGGTATGGGTGGCTTAGGTCGTTGAATTTTCATAAATATACATCGGCAACCACAGGCAACCCGCAATTTTGCCACTGGTGCTTCATCTCTGCTTATCTTGACGTCCATTTTGCCCGCTCAGTTCTTTTTCGCTTTTTTATGCAAGTTTTCCTCTGCTCTGTTACAACGAAGTGTTTCCCACTATTTAATTAAGAAGCGACGAAGAATGAGTGCGAAGAAAATAGCGAAACCTTTCCTTTAGTTGGCACTACCTTTTAGCATAACCATTCGTCGTTATGACACCGCCTTTCCTTCAGACTTGAGCCAGATGCTCGCATCTTACGCGTCTTTCAGCAGCCTGTCTGATTCTATGAGTCACATCACCTGCTTCTACAATACATCGAGCGAGGTCTGCCTGCGACTAGAACAGGGGTTCCCCAGCTGGGTACATGTACCCTCTCTAGAGGAACTTTTGAGGTTAGCAAAGGAGGAAAAATATATATATATATTATTTCCAACTATTTATACATATATCAGTGAATATTATTTTCAAAAGTCACGTGCTTATAGGTAAATACGGTATATTAACTTAGAGACATAAAACTGGAGTCCACCTTTATAGTTCTAAAATCTACAAGTTCTGTTGAAAATTCAGTTGAATTTTGTTATTTTATTCAGCCTCTCTGTCATACAAATTTTAGGGGTACCTGCTCATCTAGAATTGCTGAAGGGGTACATGGTCAGAGAAAGGTTGGGAACCCATGTGCTAGAAAGTTTCAGTTTTTACGCAGTGGCTCGTTCGTGATCTCCGAACATTTAACAGTCGAACGTAGAGTCGTCACTAGGTGCTGTGACGTCACAATTCGCACGTCTGGAAAAATTCCAACCAGGCGCCAATGTTTGAGAAAAATGTCTATTCGTTGGGTAATTTTTTTTGCAAGTAATGTTTGTGTGCAGCTAACACGCACATTTAAAGTTTTGTGCCAATTGAAACGCAAAAAAAGCTATTTAGGAGGATCGGGCGCATTTTTATAATAATCTGACACACACACACACATGGCCTATGCCGTCGCGAACGCGACGATCTTAACGGCGAAGACACGAGAAAATCTGCGGAAAGTTCTTACACAACGCAATTGCGAGTATAAGATTACAACAGTATGACCGCACAACGCAAGAATTATCCTTCGAGTGGCTTCGACGATCGCCGGGCCATAGATTTGTTTGAGGTGTTGAAGAGATCGCTCATTTCTCAACAGCACACACTTGGTCTTCGACGAATATATTCCGATGGGAAGGTAGGAAGCTACACGACCGGACTCTGACGAAGATTGCATCCGCATTAGGGACAATTTTTACAAAGTAGATAAAAACCTCTCCATGTATTTCTACCGTATTCTTGGAGATTGCTCTCGTTGTGCTATATAAGACAACGCTGAAAATATCTATTGAAAGATCCATCGTGGATTGAATCTATTTATTTTTGTGATTTGGTCTTGCCGTTTCGTTAATTACTTCTGATTTATAAATATGTTGTTCACTATCTACTTTGTCTCTATAATTTTCCACGTTGAATTTTTAAAGGCAGTGGTATAACTCCGCCTGTTTGTGTTGAGAGACAATGCTCTAGTGACTTACTTTGAGCGCGGAGACATGACTTCACTTTATAGCCGTGTCATTAATCAATGCAATGTGTTGGTGCATTCCCATCCATGTGCATATTGCTGTGAAGCAGCTAGCCACTGTGCAGATATCACTGTTGCATCCTATTGAAATCGATTGAAAAGTTTTTGTGCAGATGTAAATTGTTAATAATACTTCAAGATCACCCCAGTAGGACAACGAAATGGTTTGGAACTAGTACGCCGCATTCCGCTAGGCGACTGAGCTAAACCGTTACGATGACAGAAAAAACGAAGGTAATCGATTGATCCATCACCACCTCAAGTACGGTTACGAAAAATTAGGCTAAATTTAATAAAAATAGGACGAAACTTACATATGTTTTGATATAAAAAAACTTTCAATTCTGTATTAAAAGAAACTTTCTGCAAATGATCTGAAACAAAAAATTCTGAGAGGTTATTGTTGCCGATCAGTGCGCATACCGACAATATACGGCTTTTGCTTTCATTCAAGTACGGCAAATATTGTGCAAAACTAAGTAAATATCCAACAAAAACTTTTTGAACCTCACTGATACTGTAATTTCCGTTATCCCACGCTTATGGGTAGATCTGTTTGACGCGCTCTAGTTTTAAAGACTGTCACTTAATCCACTGCGCTGTCGATAGCCCCAACATGACTTTATTTTCAGATAATAAGCCGAAATTCATACTAAACATTATTATAATTTTACCAGTGAATCTTCCAATGTCGAACCCTTTTTGAATGCATGTTCCTACTTTTAAATTCAGTCAGAACGTACACATCGCGCGTCATCTGGTTGTATTACTTGTGTGGTGTTTTGATACATGCTTGGAAAATCGTTTTCTTCAAGGTTGCAAAACATTCCGGAGCGCAAGCCATCCATCCAGGATACGGCTTCCTGTCAGAAAACGTTGAGTTTGCAGAGCTTTGTCTCAATGAAAACGTTATATTTGTTGGGCCTCCTTCCTCGGCGATTCGTGACATGGGCATTAAGAGCACGTCAAAGAAGATTATGGCAGCAGCCAGCGTACCCATCATTCAAGGTTAATCGTGTAAAAGACTTGTGTTTTTTTCAAGCAAGGCGATATTTTGATGTGTAGCTTCCAGACGATGGCTCAATGCTGCAAATGCAGGAGGGTAGAAATCCTGCTTGCTTAACTGTTGCTGATGTGGATAGCTGTCAGTTACTCTGCAGTTATTCGAGGTGTTTGATTCTGAAACGCAACGTAGCTTACCAATTTGTTTCAAAAATGTCTTAATGCATTTTTCTAATCATGAGTACAAAGAAGCTATGGTGATCGTGGGTTGTTGTGCAAATATATCCAGAATTGGTTTCGGAAAACAGGATGATTGTAAACGTCAGATCCTTCATAAATGTTTTTCCAGACTTTAGATAAATCACTCCAGTTGTGTTAGCGTTGAGCTGGGATTTTAACTCATCAGCCGATTGCTGGTAGTGTGATAGAAGTTTCGGAGTGATTTATGTTTGGGATTATGTTAGCGTACATTTGACTGACTCCATTAGCTGATATATCCAGACATTAGTGGCACCAGGTTGTTGCACTAACAGTTTCGCTCATAAAGCTTTTTTGTAGCATCACCTTCCTGCACACCAAAAAAAGAATACAAGCGAAATGCATGGAACGTCACTACTCTATCTGTGTTGTTAGCTGTTAACGGCGTGTGCTTAAAAGTTCTTGCCACTGGATTCAGTTCCGAATAAGAGCTCCTTGTGCTTTGAATTTTAGAATCCATGATAAAGTCAGGATGCTACTTGAGCGAGAAGAAAAATTTGGCTATCAAACGTTTTGCTAAATTTTTTTATGCTTTAATAACTAGATCGATACTGCAAATAAAACGTTGCCCTTTCGAATTATTAACAACTTTTATGCCAGGTTATCATGGAGAAGACCAATCGGACGACCGCCTTCTTGATGAAGCACGAAAAATTGGATTTCCAATAATGATTAAAGCTGTTCGTGGTGGGGGAGGGAAAGGAATGAGAATTGCGTTCGAAGAAAGCGAGTTTGTGGATCAACTAAACTCTGCGAGAAGAGAAGCCATGGCGTCTTTTGCCGATGATGTGATGCTGATTGAGAAATACGTTGACCGACCACGACACGTTGAAGTCCAGGTCAGCTTTTTTCTGGTTTGCTTTGAACGTAATTCTCGACTGCTCCTTTGTTGCTGCTTACTTCATTAGTTGTTTTTAAAGCTCTCCTCTGCTTTTGTTGAACACTTGGTGCGGCCGGCTAACTGTACAGAGTTCCCTAGCAGTCTTTGTTTACGACATGTGTTGTGAAGGAGTCAGAAGAGTCCTCAGAAGGTTGTGCGTTCAGATTTTACGACAAGATCCTGCCACAAAAAAAGCGAGAGTTAGGTTTGGACGAAACGAAACCTGAGTCCCTTGGAGCTGCGCCCGCAAAGAGTCCATTTGGTAGTATGCACTGCCGTTGCAGATCTTCGGAGACCAGCACGGCAATGCCGTCCACCTGTTCGAGAGAGACTGCAGCGTGCAAAGGCGTCATCAGAAAATAATCGAAGAGTCACCGGCTCCTGGCATCGACCCTGCCACACGTCTCAGCCTTGGAGAGGCTGCTGTTCGTGCAGCGAAAGCGGTCGGTTATGTTGGTGCAGGCACCGTCGAATTTGTCATGGACCAGAAAGAAAACTTTTATTTTATGGAGATGAACACGCGTTTGCAGGTAGTATTACATTGCTAGTGCGTGGATTGTTTTGGATTCTGTTGTTCCTTGTATAGCCCACGTAACGGAAAACTGTACTTACGCGACAAGACTCCCTCCTACCTCATGCCAAGTCTGTGGGCGCCTAGTGCAAGTATGCTCCACTAGGAAGTTGCCCCTTCAGCGCCCAAACGAAAAATGCTTTGAGTCCAAGCGACTTCGCAGTGAAATAGTTCCAACACTACGTGCGTGACAAATGGGTCAACTTATAAGTTCAGCCGAGCACTGCGATGCGTTTTACCACCTAATGAAAACGCTTGAGTTTAGAATGAAAGCGGACTATCGCTTTTTGGTAAATGTGAAAACTCACCACATCGCACCATGTGGAACGGAAAAAATTAGTCCAATTAAATTAAATGCTGGTTGGAACCCATGAGAATAGCTGAGATTGACAATTTGGATTTAAAGCAATGGTTTTTACCTGACCTGACAACCCTGGCCCTTGTCCCCCTGCAAATCCCGTGTGTTTGAACCCGATATGACAGTCGTTATACGCAGTGTTGCACTTCTGATGTTTTAACATCAGATCTGATGTTTTGAGAGAAATTTCTGATGTCTGACGTTTTGGCGACAAATCTGATGTTGAGCGGGCTGTTGTTTTTTTCCACAATTCTTCTCTTTCTGGGTTGAAAATAAGTTAGATTCATATATATTTTTTTAAGTTTCTTTCATCAATTTCTCAAGTCTCAACCTCATATGTGTTTGGTTGTCGTTTCAAATTGAAGGCGCTCCAGACCAAACGCTGCGTTGAGAATAACATTTTATGTTACGCACGAACGACTTCTCCATTTAGTGACGGCACTTTTGGGCAGTGGTTCTTAACCGTTTCTATACCACGCCCCCTTCAAATTCGCAATCGTCCTTTGATTCAAGACATGAAGTAAGTTGTAAAGACAAATGTATTTATTGGTGAATTTATTGATACAACTTTCCATGTTGTAGAGCACGTAAAAGCTCGCTCTCCCCTAGAAATTTATTGACGCCCCCGGGAGGCGTACCCTCCGCTTAAGAACCACTGCTCTAGGCGTAGGACAATGAGGTTCAGCGCGCTTTTTTAGGTATTGGTAATGGGAGTATTTAGCTCAGAGGTTCTTAAAGTATTGCCTCATTACCCCCAGGGGGTATTGAGATGAGATATTGGGAATATTCAACATGGGTATTCAACAATCGATGTATTAACACCCAATCATTACATTCGTTGTAGCAATCTTGCAACACTGTACCCACATGATGAAGTAGAAAATTATTGCCGATGAATGTGATGTAGCCTTTGAATTGACCTTCTTCCTCACTACTCTAGTGAATATTTATTTATCAGTTCTGTTTTGTTTCTTACATTTTTTTTGTTATTAAACTGTTGAAAAAGGGTGTCCGGATTGACGAAAATTTGCTTTGGGGGTATTGAGGCGTTGAAACTTTAAGGACCACTGATTTCGCTTGTGTGAAACTGTAATGTAAAAATCTGATGTTATCTGATGTTGAAGAAGGCGACAATCTGATGTTGACTAAACTGACCCCAGTGGCAACACTGGTTATACGTGTGTACTCACATTTTTGCGATCAGTTAACTGCTCCCCTCAATTCCCCCGAGCAGGGTTTTTTAAGGTTTGAATTCGAAGACCGCTAAGACACTTCGAGAGAACACTTCAATTTTATCTTAATACCGACATGGTCATACAGCGGGGTTCTGCTGTGTTTTGAGAGACCGACCACCTTTTAAGAAAAAACTACTAGAGATCGACCTATATGGCTTTTTTGAGGCCGATACCGATATTTCCAAAATTTTTAAGTCTTGTTTTCTGCTTCATTATCAAAAATATGATGTATTTTATGCCTTACCTTTTTTTCAATACCTTAAAAATCAGGATTTATAAGCTAGAATTTTTGAAATTGCAGCAATTTCAATACTTGATAAGCCTAAATTGTTAGCATATTATACGCTGTTTACAATGAATAAACACTGCCATGGATAAAAAACAGTGTTAAAATAACAAAGCAATAAGAACAGAACACTGAATGTAAGAGAACTGCCTACGGTGTTTAAACCTGAAAAAGCAAAAACAGTGTTTGGAACTTGAAAGATGCTGATCAGTGAAAAGGAAGTACAAAATGGAGCATCAAGTTAAGGAGGTTAAAATTAGTACAACACTGTATTCAATTAACCATTGCCAAAAATGAAAATATTTCCAAAACAGCAGTAACTTTTTTGGTCTTTGGTAGTATGTTTGTTA
>Ga0210059_1016175_pt1 | contig 10791 bp, 4 predicted proteins | sample Ectturendosymbi2_FD_188042 | JGI IMG/M metagenome (GOLD analysis project Ga0210059, IMG submission 188042) | Ecteinascidia turbinata endosymbiont from Florida, USA - Sample 2 (SPAdes) (version 2) | ecosystem: Host-associated > Tunicates > Ascidians > Unclassified | place: Key West, Florida... | reverse complement strand
GGTTTCGGCTAAGTCAAAAGAACTCACCATTGGCAGGTTAGTGAAACGGAGTAAGTAAATAACTTACATCAAAGCTAATCTACAATTAAACTTTCTTATTCGGGCATAAGATAAGTTTACATCAATGGCGCCCAACAGATTTTTCTTTCTTTCTCTGCTTTGTCAAAGCTTTTTTTGAAGGAGGAAGTGTTACAAAATTATGTTAATTTTGTGGGGTTAAGGTTTTAGGATGCTTTTAACCCTGTGCGAAGCACAGGAAAATTGTCCAGAGACTGCTAGATGGGGCCATTTTTTAATAAAATTGACCAACTATAAAATAGGACCCTTTGTAGACCAAATGCAGTCGCCTAAATCCAAGCCACTTCCGCCAAATTTCGCCTAGGCGCTGGCATCATAGCGTCACAAGGAGTAATCAAATATCAGGCGTTTCGATAGCTGAAGCGAGCAGACACCTAAAACGTCGATAAGCTTCACCAAAACGAAACGCAAACATTTTCGGTGCTAGGATTTTAGCCCCGGTTTCGGCCACCAACGAGGCGTGGAGGCAACGTTGGTAGAAAGACCCTTGCAGCATGCGTGTTGCATAAAATAAGTCGTTCTCCCGGAGTTGGCGGTCCTCACAAAAAAAGCTGCAAAACTCGCCCCTAAACAGAACGCACTTTTTCCGGTTAGGAAATTCGCACCCCGTCATGAAGCATAGGACCAAAACAGGCTGTACTTCTCACACCGTCTCGGAATGAAGTAAGTGGCGGTGGGGGCAAGGGCTAAGGCTGGCAGGATTAACCTATCAGCCTTGGGAAAGCCGCTGGACGTATAGGCCGGTAGCGACAGCAGGATTCTATTCCATTGCTGGGGCCGGTTTGTGCGACCTTGGGTAGCCGAACTCAAACCTTTGTGAATAAAACGTAATAAAATCGGTAAGAAATAAAAACGGCATAAATTCTGGAACAGTGACACTGTAGGCAAACAGCTTTTCGTGTGAACAAAAGAAACTAATTGCTAAAAGATTTGTTTTGTGGGGAATGAAAACGGGCAGCGAAACCATGTAAAAATTAAACCATGAGTGGAACCCTGATAAGTTTTTTTAGGACTGTAGACACTTGTGGAAAAACCTGGCAAAATTTCTGAGTGCGAGGTAAGTTCTGGTAAAATTTTTCTTACTTTCGTACTTAGAAAATTTTTGGAAGAGAAAAGCAATGGTTAAAATACTTGGAGAAAAATCTAATAAAATCGTAAAAAGTGGACGAAGTTCTGGCCAAATTTTCTTTAGTTTTGTACTTAAACATTTTTTTTACAGCAATGATGTGAAAAAGCAGTCGGTGAAAAACGCAGATTGTAGTCGAAAAGGTCGTCAGAAATCTGATTTAAGTTGCGCGGGAATGAAACGAAATTACGCTGTAACGAGCGCAAGGTAAAAACTGGGTTTTCGCTGGAATAACATGGCAATTGATCAAAACAAGCTAGCTAGCTAGAAAGGGTCGTAATATTTAGTGCGCAGACGGAAACAATTGAATTACGTGTCAGACGTTTGTTTGACAGTGACCGCAAGGTCACAAGACATAAGTGCGTGCGTTTGGCTGGCACGCTGACCGGGAAATTGCGGGGTTTTAAGTGTGCTTTCGTGAAAAAATTATCTCGAGAACGGTAAGTGGTAGAAACGCCAAAATTGGAGCGAGTATAGAGTTTTCTGCGCAGATAACAAAAATGTTTTCGAAAATTTTTTACCTCAAGTAGAACAAAAGTTATGGGCAAATAACGGTAGAAAATCCGAAGAAAATTAGCAGCGGCGAAGTGTCTGTCGCGAATGGAGTTGCGTTGTAATAGCGCAACTGCGCCGTGTTGTGTTGACAGTGAAGAGCGAGGTTGCATTGCGAAAAAGGTAGTTCGCAGTAGAAACGATGTAAGTCCCTGTAGAATTGCGCGCTTAGCATTTTTTGTGACGTAAAATGTCACGGGAACCGTTGTGCGTAGTCAACAAGTTGTTTTGAATCGTCATAATGGGAAACAGGGCGCAGTTAGCCGCTGTTGTACAGACAGGAGTAAATAAACGCGGTCGGAAGTAATTTACCGGCCGTGGTGCCGTGGGTGCCGCAACATGTGGATAGCAATGAAAGTGTAGTTGCTAGTGCGGGTCAGCGAAAGGCCGGCGCGACGGCCAATGCATTTTAAATGCTCGTTCGTGGCAAAAATTATTTTGTTGACCGCTGACGCCAGGGAGCTCAAATTTTGAGCGAAGTGAGATGTTGCTGAACAGATAACGAGAATTTTTTCGGAATTTCGTTAGCTGCTTTAGAGTGAAAGTTACAAGTGAAAGGTGCTGAAGAGTCGGTACGAGTTGGCAGCCGAATGCCGGCTGAAAACAAAAAACTGCACCGTAGCGAGTGCAGACGCGCCACGATGTGTTGACATACGAGAAGCGGTTGGAAGTAAATTACCAACAGCAGCGTCTCTGCCGCGGTGACGTGTGCGAAGCGGCAAGAGCGCAGCCGACATTACGGGTCAACACAAGGTCGACGTAGTGGCCAATGCATTTCAGGTACGATTTGTGAAAAATGTATTTCGTTAACCGCTGGCGCTAGATATTTCAAAATTGGAGCGAAGCGAGTTGTTATTGAACAGATAGTAAAGATGTTTTCGAATTTGTGTTACGTATTCGCGAACTGAAGTTATGAAGTAAACAAGTTAAAAAAGTGAAGTCAGTAGCGACCGAGCGCCGAATTGAAAACAAAGATGAGCCGTAAAAAGCGCAGGTGCGCCGCGGTGTGTCGCAGGTGTGCCGCGGTGTGTCAGTGACGTAGAGTGGTGATAAGATGAAAAGCAGTTACGATAAACAGGATGTTGCAACGCAGTGTGGTACGACAGTAAACAATCAGCTGCAATCGAGCAGATGCGATTGAGATGTAAAAACATTACAATGTCCCTTTTTCAGCTTGAAGTCTGAAAAAGGCGAGACGGCGAACGTACCGGTGCCAAAGCAACACAAGCTGTTATAAGTTGTCAATATTACGGGCTCACCAAGTGTGCGATTACAAGAGGCAGAAAATCTGCTGTGTAAATTGACGGTGAGAAATTACAAGCAGAGCATTATTTGCTCCTGTCATTAATATGTGAGCACATTACATATCGGTGCAATTCTTTCTGCATGCAGTGTAGCAGGGCAAGAAGGCGGCGACACCATGGCATGAACGTTCGTGGAGGTGATCCAGAGTTCATTTGGATCGTGCGTTTGTGGAAAGGACATGGAGACTTGGATGTGTACGTGAGTGGATGCCGTTGTTGAACAGGCTGACGTCATTGGAATGGAAGTTGTTCCAAATTGTTGACCTGGAGGTCCGACCGGTCTATGTGTGAAAATCATGCTGATTGGTTGGAAAACTGGGAAACTCTGAGGGAATGTTGACGGAATCCGTGCAGTCATGGATCGACAGGGGACTCATTTGGGGGACCTGGTGCAGTAAGAAAGTGACATAACAATCGTGGCTACAGCATTGGAATGCTTGAGTAACAGTTTTTCTGTAGCCCGACCACGAGCGAACACAATAAGTTTATTAATATAGTAATAAAAAATTGCTGTAAAGTTAAGTAAATGTTTTAAGGTTAAAAGTTTATAAATGTAACTGCGCAGTTAATCATTGTGTAGTGTGTAGTGAGTAAAAGCGGTCAATGATTCGTGGCGCGGATTGTGAAGGCCAAAGAGACAGCCAAAATTGACAGCAAAGGCTGAAAGCTAAGCTAACTTTAACACAATGTTTAGATTAAAATGTGGTAGTCTCAAAAGGCTTAGCATTTGGCGTGGCGAACCATTGGTACCGCAGTGTGACTTAGGAAAATGAGGGGCTTCGGTCTGAACGCTGCTCTCAAATGGAGAAGCCACGGTGCTAATAAATATAAAGCGAGCACAGAAACAACGGTACGCCATTGGGGGTAAAAACAAAGGCCCTCTGCGTGAAGATCGAAGCAAGTAGATTATTTGTTGGGCGAATAGCAAGCTAGAAGTCTGGCGACGGCTAGGAAAATAACTCGCCCTAGGGATTGCGAAGCAGAAAACCGGAAACGAATAGCGCAGCACTGGCCCATTAGCCGCGGGCCAGGTTAAGCTGACGGCTGCTTTGCTGAAAAGTAGAGAGCAGGAGTGCACGACCGATTGAAACACTAAACTGAACACTAGAAAACAGAAGCAAACACACAAAGCTAGTTAATTGAACACGCATTGTGCACACACAGTATGAGCCAAGGCTCGACAAGGCCGAAGGGTTAGGAGGTTGGCAAAAGAGGACGTCATCCTACGTCGCCCCTTATGGTGAAACTTGACAGAGAAATCATGGCAACAGGAGCTGTCAAGGCCGCATACAACCGAAAGTGGTGAAAAGCGACCTGGGAACCTGTGCTAGGATTGCTCTGTACTGTCACCTAGTTTGTATTTCGTTAGAGAATGCAAAGACATGCGCGCCAATCTGAAGTCACAGTGAAGTAACGAATACAAGAAGCATGAATGAACAATAAGGAAATATTTTTCATGAGTGGATATCTAAAAATGCTAGGGTTAAGGTGAAATAATGAATGTTTGAGGACTTAATCAAAAGCGGAAAAATAAAACACTAAGGGATAGGATACGAACGAAACAAAAAAAATAAATACTAATGGTCAGACGCGTGAAGATTTTCAGGATTGAAGATTGGAAAGGTGAGAAGCTAGTAAGCCAGTTAGGAAATTTTAATACTGCAGGAAAGGCAAGTCTAAATTGCGCAGTGGAAAGAATGCGCTACTGTGAGTTGTAAATTATAAATAACTAAGAACCTTCTAACTCTAAAAATAGGTTTAACCTCAAGAAGGAAGTGATCACAAGCGATAAGATATTTAAAAAAGCACGAAGATACTGAGAAGCAAAATAAGTTACTTTTAAAATTTAAATCGGTTCATTATGAAAGTTATAGGTCAATGTGCGAAGGCAATGGTTAATGAGGATTAAAAAATTTAACTGTATAAAGACAAAAGTCAAAAAAAGACAAATAGTTCATCTCCGTATAGAAAAACAAAACGATAAGTGCGACATAAATTGAAAAATATGTCGGTTATTTTCTCAAGCAATAATGGTAAGATCCAACAAGCTTGAAAAGCGTTAGCTTAATGGTCCTACAATTTTTGGATAGACTTAGGGTTGACTCTAGGTAGCTTTGCGAAAAGAACGGATGATTTAAAACAGGAATGGACCAACATTCCCATTTTATGGGTGAAGCATCTATGCATAACCACCCATAGCTGTCAGAACGTTAGCAAATAGTTGGCACAAGTGGAACAAAGATACATGAGAAGCTAACCGCATTTTTTTTTAGATTTTCCATGCGTATTAGCGAAAGTATTAAGAACGATAGGGCTAAGGTGTCAAAAGGTAAACACACGTTTTGTGATTAACTATCATATCGAAGAACGGTAGAATTTTAATAATATAATCACCAAGGCAAGTTAAGATGAACGAAAGTTCAGAACAACGCGCGGAAAGCAAGTATACCTTGGAACCTGCTAATTAAGGGGAAGTCCAATAGGGGAAAAACCATGCACAAGTCAGAGACGGTCAGGAAGTTGCAACCATACTAATAAAAGATGTTGACGTCTTTGGAAAGAGTAGTGTACAACCTAACGCTTGCGCAGACGTAATTGTTGTTTTAAATGATATCAAAACAGAGAAAAAGCGCTGCAAGATGCAAAATCAAATCATGCGAATTAAAGTCAGTTGCAGATGGTGACTCAACAATGCGCTGGGAAGAAATTCAATAAGTGGCAACATAGCAGCTGTGAGTTTAAATTTTAATCAGGAAAAGAGGCCTGATCATAGCTGCAACAGACAGGGTTGTTGAGAAGCACCGCGGAACTTCAGGTACCCACTAAGACACTTCATTTCACGGGTTAGCAAGTCCAGTAAAGCAGAAAGACGCAAAGAAAAAGTTACATTTTTCTTTGAAGGAGGGAGTAGAGCATTTCATGCTCGGTTTTTAAAACTTTTTAACGCAAAAAAGAAATACAAACCAATGTTTCGAGACATATTTTGAGTATAGAGAGAATTCAAGTCGCTACATTCTGAGAAACGTAATAGCGCTATACAGAAAAGTATAATGTTAGATACGAGCAAAAGTTTTAGGACTTAATGCAAGCCTGAACGGAGTCAAAAGGTCGTTACATTTTAAGAAAACTGGAAATGTCGTTTTATCAAAGTATTTTACTGACGGGCGTCAAGGCTGTAAGCGCAAGATCTTAACGAAGTGATATCTTTCGAAATAAAACCGCAGTTACCTTTAAATCAGTTGAAAATCAAAGTCTGAAAATAAATTAGCAAATGTAAGCCAGAAGGCGTGTTGTTAGTAGAATCTTACCCTTGTTGAAATTAGTTTTTGTTGTTCCATATTGTTCAATGCGAAAGGTTATCGCTCCGAAATGTTTTTTAACTAATGACGCTATGTTGTGAAATCCTGATACCTTACTTAGCTAGGTCAAGGGTCGATGCCCTTGCCGTGATGCCTTTGTGCGGAAGAGTATGCTGAAAATTGTTGCTCAGCTAACCTTGTGAAATTATGAGTTTTGTGATAACGCGGTGATAATGGGAAAGGCAAAACGCAACGAGAATAGAACGCAATAAAAAAAAAACTCCGATATCCTATAGGTTGAGTAGCGACAAAGGCTATGAGTTCGAGAGCTATTATTTTAGGAACGATACATACAAATGTTTTTCAGATTGTAGGCAATTAGGTCGTTGATAAGTTAATAATAACGCAGAACAAATTATGATGAATGACATTATGGCAAATCGAAAGAGTGCTCAAAACTTAGCAACGCCAGCAGGAGAACCGCAGGCGAGTAAGATAGAAGAGATACCACAACATACTCCAAAAGTCATAGAAGACGCTGAGGAGGTAAATTGTAACTCAATAACCAACTGGATCGGTAAAAAGGTTGGTAAGAAGAGAATTAAATCAACCATTAGTAAATGTGATGAAACTGAAAGCAAGTGTGCGGAAAATGGTAGCAATAAATCAATAAAACGATACGATGAGGAGGGCAACGAGTTCGCGCAACTTGTAGGTAGTACAGTAGGAAGAGAACACATAGGAGAAAGATGTAAGGAAAGCGACAAAAACCTAAGAAATTGGGCAATAGTGTTGCCTGACAACGAAGGACCTGATGAAAGAGGTAAACTAAAAAAGGTTATCGAGAAAGTTAACAACGTAGTTGAAATGTTGTTACCAGGACAAAAAATAAAATGGGTTGCGACTATGAGCGCGATAACACAAGGGGGGGTGTGGTCAGACGAAACGCCAATAATACAAATTGTAATGAGTAAACTAGGACATCATCCAGTGGTGTTAGCGAAACTATGTGAATTGACAAACCAAGGAAATGATGAGCCCAAAGCAAAGTTAGTAGTACTAGAAAGATTTTATACGTGGATGCGTGATACTTATCAAGATGTTAAACATCAAGGTTCAGTAGAGACCCCAATAAAAGTGCAAACTAGGAAGGTTAATGGGGAAAACGCCGAAATAAACGTAGCTACTGCAAACAATGACCGACCTATGATGATTGGAAAAGTAGGAGAAAGTTCACGGGAACAAGCGCAAACTGGTGAACTGAAGTATGATCTGACGATCAGTGAATTAGGCAAATTGGGAAAAAGAATAATACCGTTAACGGCAGGCAACGAAATAGGATGGGCCATAATAACTCGGGATTTAACGGAAAACCTAACGCTTAAGAATAAAAAAGTGATACTGGAAATAATGCTTAAAAAGCTTGGGCAACATGGGGATGCTTCTGCACAAGCAGTAGTTTTATTGGTTCAAACGGCCCGAGAACCTGACGAATATTCTGACCCATTAGAAAGATTTCATGAGTGGTTGCTAAGGAAGTATCAACTCACAATAAGGCAACAAATGGCCAAGTTTCGCTTACTACTGCAAAATATGCCATGGTCCTGGGAAAGTAACCCTGCTGATCGATTAAGGGAAATAATGCATGAGGTACATCTCACTTGGGGTGAGGCAGCACAGATTAACGCGTTTCAAGAGGAATTAAAAGCAATTATAGGAAGTAAAATGGAAGCAGATATATATTTAAAATTATGTGAAAAGCCTGTAAAAGAATGGTATAACGAGATGACCAAGCTGTGGATGACCTTACGAGTCAAGGAAATGACAGAAAAAGATGGCAATAAAACACAGGCTTTCGGTAAGCGAATGCAAAAATTAGATGAGACCGCGCCGTCAGTGAACACAAGTTTTGACGCACGGGACAATGGTGATGCAAAAATCTGTTTTAAATGTGGTTTAAAGGGCCACATAGCCCACAATTGCAAAACAAAAACGAATAACTTAAAACGACGAGGTTTGGAAAAAGGGGCGATTTCGACAAAAAGAGTGAAAACTGAATAAGCACAAGAAGTCTCCCTAATTACTATGTAAATAGGTGCGTCGTGTGCAAAAGTAATAGGAAGTGAAATGGGGCAGGATAAGCTCTGAGAAAATTTTGTAACCTTTGCTGTAATGAACAGATGTAAAATAATGTTAATATGGGTATATTTTGTGTTATGAAGAAACTCTGAATTACTTGAGTGCTGAGAAATAAGTTCGAACTAGCAAACGCTAAAATGGTTATTACATAAAAAAGCATAAAGTATGAAGCACGCAATAGCGAGAGTTCCTACAAATTAACAAAAAAATATGTGAAAATTGTGAAAACGAATAAGAAGTGAAAGAAAATAAGAACGGAAGAATGAACGCCATATGTGAAAAATAAGAAAAAGCAAAAAAATAATACGATATGTTTTGAGGATATGTTGTTGCAAGGAAACGATTAAAAGAAGCGAAATAGAGGATTGATAAAGGTGGTGAAAATCTCGTAATAAATTGTCAAATGCGTAAAAATCATAAAACCAATATGAAAATAGGAAGGGTACCCAACCGTGATGCCACAGTGATGCCAAGGGAGTGTCACTCTTGATGCCAAGGGAGTGTCACGCACAATGCCAAGGGAGTATTGTGACCAGTATCAAGGGAATACTGGTATGGCAGCAAAAATAAAAATAAGATAACGAAGGGAGGTCGCGTTTATCGGAAGACCCACACATACATAAATGTTTTGCATGCTACTGTTTGTTGAAGTTTTAATTGCAGTTACTGATGATTATCGACGCGTCTAACATTCCATTAGGGAATTAGGGATGATTAGAGAAAAACCAAAACTTGGTGATGTTTGATCAACCTTGACGTAAGATTAATGTCGACATGGCGAAAATTGGCCAAGTTATGGGGATAGCACGATATGTTTAATAAATGTTTTTAATTACTGTAGAATATATTAAGAATATTATGTGCACATACGTTAGCTCTACGTAAATTAGTCCTATATAAGTTAAGCTATTGATACTTTAGTAACTGAATTGATGACTCTAGCAAAAGGAATATTATTACAATTACAGCAATAGAAGTAGTGTATAATTAACATATGAAATAAGGAGAAACGTTATTTAAAATGGAAGAGCAAAATACACAAAGCTTTAAAAAAAGAAATGATGTGGATAATATTGGCAAGGTTAGATGAATTACAAGAAAATCAAGAGTGCATAAAGATAAAGCACGAAGAACTGTTAGTAAAAGCAGATGAATCACAAAGAAATCAAGAGTGTATAGCGAATACACTTTCAGGAATAGTGGAATCTTTTAAAGTTACAACTGACGAAAGCATGAACAAAAAAGGAGAGAGTAACGAAGTTTTGGAAAAATCTAAAGAGAGCGACAAAGAAATAACCATAAAAGTACAAGTAGATGATACTATTAAGAACAAACCCAAACGCAAAGAAACGAGAGCCTGTTTTGAGTGTGGAAAAATAGGACATATTATAAGAAATTGTTTCATACGTGCTAACAAACGAAATGGTAAAAAGGTTGGATACAAGCAAACAAGGGATCAAACGTATGTCAGTCCGTTAACAAGACTTCGTAGGAAATCTGATGACGAAGAGGTATATGGCGAGAATGAGGTAGAAGCTGAATATCAGGATGAATGAGAAATAAGGCCTATTACAAAATCGCGCGCGTAAACAAATTCGTTGTACAAAAAATCTTTCATCACAAGAAAAGGTAACAAATTCATGGCATGCAGCATGGTTAACTAACAAGTGCATGGACATGACAATGAAAGGAATGATCATAAGCATGTACCAAAAAATGTGGATATTGCGCATATGTGTCGAAGTGTGAATGACGTGTGAATGAGTTAAAAAGTGTGAATTAGGTTTTGAAAATATGAAAATACCATAAAAAAAGGGGACTATAATTCAACTTTTCTTTTCACCAAAATTGGAACAGAAAGATAGAACTAAAGAAGACACCGCATAGGGTTTACTAGGGAGTTCTGCTAGCGAAAAGATTTCGAAGTGTGGTTGTGCACGAACGCGAACTCGTCACTCGTTGTCGTGCAGAATCAGACGGAGAGGATTTGTTTGATGACGACTTGTGAATCAACTCAGAAAATGAAAGACGTTCACTGCAGAAACATAATTAATAGTCAGTGGGGGTCATAAAATAACATAAGTATCGGCCATAAGGAAAATGAATGCTTGGGAGATTTTTCTCAGTGACAGAATTGGGATATTCTGACACTAAAGGAGGGAGTGATGTTATGGTATTTTTGAACCATAACATGAATGCTATTTAATGTGTTAGTAATTGGGAATTGCAAACTGAACGTACATTGAATGTATTGAACGAGTATGTGTAAATTGTAATGAACCGTGATGAAGTG
>Ga0210059_1016174_pt1 | contig 10791 bp, 6 predicted proteins | sample Ectturendosymbi2_FD_188042 | JGI IMG/M metagenome (GOLD analysis project Ga0210059, IMG submission 188042) | Ecteinascidia turbinata endosymbiont from Florida, USA - Sample 2 (SPAdes) (version 2) | ecosystem: Host-associated > Tunicates > Ascidians > Unclassified | place: Key West, Florida... | reverse complement strand
CTCAGGTGGTTGCACACACTTGAATCAGCATAGAAAATGTGTTCAGCAAAGATGCCATCTTTGCCAGCTGCGCGATTCAGTGGTAGTTTGTGCAGCAGAGATTTAATTTTGAAGCTGTTGCACATCAGCTCATCAATCCCTTCAAAATTACTATGTGAGTTCATATTTTGATGTACAAAATTGCCAATTCCACAGTTTTTTGATGAGTTCAGCAATGCTGAAAAGTGTTTTCTCCACATGATAGTGACTGCTTTATTTCCTGTTTCTCCTCCCGCTGTAGATGGAAACCATGATTTTTTGCTTTTTCTGATGCTCTGCCAGAATTTTTTGGGAGATCCGTTCCGTAAAGCCTCAGCCATGGCATCAGCTTTGCAGTTTTGTTGGGACTTCCGACAAACTCTTAATGCATATTTGAACTCTTTTTTACTTTCTTTCATAATGTCAAATAGAGGTCCACTTTTGGGTTTATGACTGTCAATCCAGTATAAGTATGCTTGTCGGGTAGCCTTGTGCTTTTCTCTCACATCCTTGTTCCATCCCGGAACATAATGCTTTTGTTTTGGACTGTTAGTTAACACTTCACTTACTGCTCGTTTGAGTGGCTCTACTATGTTTGTGTAAAATTTTTCTAGCATGTCGATGTGTTTTTGTTTTTTACGCATAGGATTGTCACATGAGGTAAGTTCTTCAAATAAGGGTATTTTTGAGAGCCAGATCTTGCCTGTTGATATTTCAGTTTTTGTTCCTGCGTGGGTTTGTTCCAGTTCATATTTTTTTCATGCTGTGTCTTGTTATCACAGAGTGGGTTTGAGGGTATTGCTGCAGTTTTTATGGTTGCAGCTACTGGCCTGTAGTCAGAGAGAATGAATTGGTGTAATATTTCAATGTTTTGGATAGAGTCATGAGCAAATTTTGATGAAACTACATGGTCCAGCCAGCTGCATGTTCCATGAGTATCACTAACATAGGTGAAAGAATCAGCTGGAAGATTGATTTTATCTGATATTTTCAATTCAAGTTCCATGCAGAATTGGGATAGCAATACACCAAAATTGTTGTTAAAGTCTGGCAATTACTTTTTTGATCTGTGTTGTGTAAATTAAAACAGTTTGGCTAGATATCAGGTACCCACAACAAGCTATAGAACGAGAAAAACTTTAACCACTGAAAATTTTCGGACTTTGTTGTTGACCTCAATTATTTTTATTTTTCTCACCCCAACCCAAACCATACCTGACACATTTACCTAAACACGAATTCCCAAGCCCTAATAATCAGTTTTATCACCGCATTTGGTATGTAGAATCTTACTCTGGGCATGCGCACATGATGTGAAGTCAGAAATTTCGCAAGTCAGAAATTTCGCTTAGACTCCGGCTTCTGCACACCTCTGGTGCCAACTACTTATCCCTCTTTACTGTAACCAATGGGGTAACGCAAGGGGGAGTTCTGAGCCCATACTTATTTGCTGTTTACCTTGATGAACTTTCATTTCAGCTGGGATCAGCCAGTGTGTGATGCAATGTGGGAAATCTGGTTGTGAATCATCTGATGTTTGCCGATGATATATGTGTTCAGCCCCAGGCTGCAATGTCTTCTGAAGATTTGTGGTGACTATGCTGCTGAACACGAAATCACCTTTAATTGCAACAAAACCATTGGTGTTCTTTTTTGCCAAAAAAGTAGAAACAACTTGCTCCATCAAATGTTTTTCTAAATAGTGTATGTGTACAATTTTTTGACCAAGTGAAATATGTTGAAGGATGGTGATGATATTCAGAGACAAGTGAAATCACTATACTGTGCAACAAACAAACTCAGAGGCACTTTTGATCAGTGCTCTCCGGTGCTCTACACCAAACATAAAAAGTAAGAAGTGCTGGGAAAGTATTTTGCTCCTCTCAAGGCTGGACATGCACTAACAACGGTTGTGTGATGCCCTACCGCATGGGAATCCATTTTCTGTGCTCTTGCGAATGACGATACAGATGTGGTGAGGATTAACAGCTTTGCTCCTCTCAATGATGGTCATGTGCAAACACCGTTTCTGCAATGTGCGCTGATGTATAGCTAAACACTTTTTGTGCTCTTGTCTCTGTGAAATGTACCATGAGTCCGCAATAAAATATTATTATTATTATTATTACTATTAACATTTTGGCCAAATACCAACGGTGGTTTGTGTGTCTCGGCTGAAAGTGCTTCTTGTCACCCTATAGTGAGGGACGGATTTACGCATAGGCCAAATAGGCCATGGCCTAGGGCCCCGCGATTTCGGGGGCCCAGCGCAATTCTTTCTTATGACGATTCAATATTAACTACAAATTTGGAAACTGCACAGAGGCGTAACTTCACAATTTACCTTGAAAGGTGCGGAAACTCAAATGTCTACTCTTGACCCTTATGAGTACAGTAGCAACATGACAATATTACGCATCTTGGCGTGAGAGAGATGCAGGCCGTCTTTATGAAAGTGGTTTCAAAAAAAGAATGAAAAAGACAAACGATATTTAATTGATGTTCAATTTTCCACTGACAAGAAGCTCGCAATAGGGCAAGACCGTCCGAGAAAAGCAATATTTTCCGTATTGGATCCTACCATTGGTTGTTTTTACTAGATTTCGCGCAAACAGAGATTGCTTGTTGAAACTATATGTTAATCAAATCAGCAAGAAAAGTTTCTTGTGAGCTTTACTAGGAAATACATGTCTACATTGGGCTTACTTCATATGGCTAGCTGAGGGTGTTGCGACAATACTTTGCTGCTGTGCAAAACTTGTCCTCATGCTGTTAACCACCGACCTATGGCGTAAAGCAAGGCTTCTCAAACTATGGGTCGCGGCCTCAATTGGGGCCACGAAATGTAATTTCGGGATCTAAAAACCAATTGGCTTGACAAATCAGATATAACAATTTTTGTAACATTTACAAGAAAATTGAAAGTAGGCCTGCAGTGAATCTATTTCTACTGCATTTTTATTTTGAGGGGCAATATCCTGCTTTATGCCGTCAGTTGTTTACTATGATTCCTGCCCGAGCTATCAAATAATAATAAAAACCAGGCACAACAAGTTATGCGTTGTTACACCATGATTGTTTCAACGTACTAACCGATACTGACCTTATTGCATTCATTCCGGCACGAAGGCATGCTTCTGTTTAGACTCTAGGTCTACAGTACTCTACGGGCTAGGCTAATTGCTTTGAGAGCACACCAAGTAGTTTCAAACTAAAGTTTCATACACAGTTTCAGAAGCAGTTTTGACTTTGATTCAGGAGAAGTTGGATCCACAAACCATACACAATTGAGAACTTTAGGATGCCACACACCTGCCATGCCCGGGATGAGTTTGCGGAGCTATTAAACGATAAACGTTTGCAACTGGAACTTTCAAAACAAAGTTTAGCCTGTAGGCTATGTCATTTTTGGATAAGAACAAAAAATGAATGTTCAGTCATTTCTGATCTAGCCATTCACAAACTCTAAGACTTTTGCACACGATATTTGTGTGAAGCGGTATTCTCAAAATTGATAATCATCAAGTCCAATAACCGATCCTTTTTGAAAAACGTTAAGAATGTTCTTCGTCCTGCGTTTCTTGTATCAATGAACGAATGATTGATCTGTGTAAAAATTATCAAGTGCATCCATCCCATTAGTTGTGCTTGATAAAGTCTATAAACTAAATTGTTTTTGTTAATTATTTTTCACCTTGCTGTTTCCATTACGTGGTAGTTTTATTACTGTGTAGTTACTTTCGTGGATTGTGTGCATTTGTAGGATTTCGCCATTGACAAAATTGCATCTAGAGATTTGTAATCAGACGTTCAAATGTATCATTAACACCTTGGCGTCTGGGTGGTTTTGGCGATTTTTGCAAAAAAAAACAGCAGTTTTCGGTTGCCTTACCAACGCCATAGCTCCTCCGCCGATTGCGCTAGAGAGCTGTTCAAGGGCTCAAACGGATCAGCCAGTCTAGTAGATTGCAATCGAAAAAAAATTTTGCCTGGGGGGTGCGGTTTTTTTGTGACTGACGTCATAAGTGAAGTAGTTTTAGGGTCATTTTGGCTAATGTTGCCTGGCCTAGGGCCCAATCACTAGGCCAAAGTTTTTCGCTAATGTTTTCATTGGAAACTAGACTCGAGTCCGAGTCTTTTGAGTCTTTGATCGACTTTCTAGCGTTTCTGGTTCAAAAGTTATGATCTAAAATAAACGAATTAATTAATTAACCAATTCGCTAATTAGTCTAATATTTTTACTAACTTACATCACAACTTTTGAACCCGAAACCCCAGCAGGTCATCCAAAGTATCAAAAGACTCGGATTGTAGCCTAGTTTCCAGTAAAAACTTCAGCGAAATACTACCACCTAACGGTTGGCGCCCAGGGCCAGGCAAAGTGGGCCAAGGTGGCCTAAAAGTCCTCCACCTATGACGTCACTCACAGAAAACCTGCACCCCAGGCAAAAAAAGTTTTTTCGAGTGCAATCTACTAGAATGGCCGATCCGTTTAGGCTATCCATCAAGGGTCGCATAGAAAAACCTTTTTTCACAATGGGGCCGCAGAACAAAAAAGTTTGAGAAGCCCTGGAATAGAGGATTAAAACACTATATTTTGTATTGGTTGGAAAATGACACCTTCAAGACGGCATAAATAAGTTCTGTGTCCACTGAATGGATTGTGCTTGTTTGTTCAATACAATATGTGGCTAAAGTCGCTATAAAAAAGGAGTTTACATACAGGTTATCAGATCGACAGCTAGACAATATTTTCGAGGGCAGCAGCGCGGTCTCATATGAAAATGTATACATCCGAAAATCAAATCTACAAAAAACGCTGGAAATCACGGAAATTTAACGAAAAGAACTTCTGAATTACACGAAAGAGCTATGAATTCCAAGAAAAGACCGCAATGCCCTTTATTCCTGAGAATAATGTAAGAAAGGCTTTAATTTCTATTGAACATTTAAGGCAAATGTAGAACCAAACTCGGCCCAACAGAAGATTAATTTTTGAGAGGGCGCTACACATCAGAGGGGCATACGTTCACGCTTTTCAGACAAACGGACAAATACGGTAGGCCACACCTGTTTGGGGCCCCAAAACTAAGATGGCCTAGGGCGCCGCGATCCCTAAATTCGTATCTGCCTATAGTAACTGAGTTTAGGTTTAAATTTCAGTGATGGAGTCTCGAGACTTGGTCTCGGTCTCGAGACGTGTCTCGAGACCCGTTTTTTGGAGTCTCGGTCTCGAAGGTCTCAGGTCATGTCTCCGTCTCGAAGGATTTCGGTCTCGGTCTCGAGCTCTTCGTCCCGAGATCGAGCTCTTCGTCCCGAGTTCCATGTGCGAAACAATTCCTTTACAGGTTGCCTACACATGGGTGGCGGAACTATTTTCAAAGTGGGGGCGCACAAGTGCACATCAAAAAAACTAGAACATTTTTGTGATTTGAATCGGCAACTGCGACGCCACAAGCACTGAAATATGAAGTCATTAACTTTTTTTAGCATGTTTAAGCAATTTTATTCAAAAATTGATAAGCCCTCAAGTACTCTAATCTACATAACACGTCCCTATCTATCATACACTACACTGACTTGAGAACAGCAGCTGGTCGTTTTTTGTCTTATTCAAAAACAATTTATTTAACAATTTACTTTATCCAATACGAATTGTGTACTTAAACTTATTTAGGCAAAATTCGAAATTTGAAAGTTGGAAGGCTAGACCCTCCCAGAAAAAAAGTGGTGGAGCCAAGACCCATGCGGCCACCCAGGTTCCGCCACATATGAGCCTACGTAACACCTAAGTTTTGCTGGACATCCCTTTTGTGTTATTTCAGGTGAAACGTGGTACTATTTGCCAATTCACCGTTGTTCATTTTAATTTGTTTTATCTCAAATATATTTTCGAGTTGTTATGCATGTATAACTCTAGAATAATACTTTTGACATTAATTTCGCCTTTTAAATTTGATGTTAAACCTGAAAAATTTGATTGTGAAAACACTGAGCTGAGTGGCGTAACTGACAAATGTCACAAAGCAACCAGGCTTGCGGAGTCGGAGGTAATATATCCGTCTCCAATTCCGACCTTTCCAAAATTTCCGACTCCGATTTCCCGACACCGGCCTTTCCAAAATTTCCGACTCCGATTCCCGAATCCGACTCCTTTAACATAAAGGGAATGAAGTTTGGCCGTTAAAATCAATAGAAATCGTGGTGCACAGCAAGAAATCTCTGTTTCAAAAGAAATTGCACCATTTCAACAGGAATTCCCAAGTTAAGAGTGCGATTTTAAAAATGATCCAGTTGGACACCCGAAGTCGGAGTCGGACAAAAAATCTGACTCCGACTCCCAGTGTTGTTAGGAATCCGACTCCGACTCCACCCAAAAACCTCCGACTTCTTGCGACTCCGGCTCCGCAACCCTGAAGGCAACAGTCACCAGCAAACCCGTAACCAGCTTGAGACACCCGTAACCAGGGGGGCGAAGAATTTTTTGAGGGAGGCCCAAATTAAACATCGAAAGCATGTACGAAAACAATGGTTATACATACAATATGTCCAAGACATTTTTTCAGAGGGGGAGAAAGTTTTTCCAGGGGGGCGAAGCCCTCCCCTTAGTTACGGGCCTGGTCACCAGATGATTAGGTATGCAGAAATCACATTGTAGGCTAGATTGGTATATGGTGATGTATTCAAAAAGACTTGTGGTTCCTTTTCTTATGGATATCTTGAAATCGTCTCTAGTTGGCTTGGATATTTCTGCTTGAGAGTTTGATTGATGTTGGAAAGGCTATTAGGCAAACGATGTTTGGATAATCAAAAAGGTACCCAACAGCATGAAGGGGCTAACATGGGGAGATTGAAAGGATACATCTTCCACCCATCTGCAGTAAAAATAAATTGTTAATCATTTAGTGAAGGAGGCTAAGTTAATTTTGGCCTATTATTTTTTGCTACTTCCAGAGGATATCAATGGAGATTTGGTTAGGGGTAGGGCTGCATGTATGATGCCCAGTAGCTAAAGATTTGCGGCATTTTAAAGAGCAGAAATTTGCAAGAAAAATATTTAGCTGCCATACCTTGCAATATATATATCGTACCTTGCAATTTAACGTCGTTTTAGCGTTAAGCAACTTAAACAAGTCATAAAATCGCGCTGTAACCCACACTTCCTATAAAATACATGATAATCGATGTGTTCTACGTAAGAGTGATATGCATGTATGACCAATGCGATTCACTGCTTTGTGCACTCCAACTGACAGCTCTGATAAAACCCAATTGATGTGTTCTCCTATGTTACTGTGCTTGTTTATATCATAGTCTGATAGTAGTGCAACCAAGCTGAACTACAGAACCATGTCCAACAACAAAATTATGTTTATTAATTTCTAAATCACTTGTAGGGATAAAGCAAAGCGTGATTAGTGTTGCTTTGAAAACACCTCTAAAATACAAGTTTGGGATTCTGTATTTACAAAACTTCACTTCCGCATCGGCCCCGGTGACTATACTGGTTTTACATCAAACTGTCTCCCCACATTTTACAACAAAATTGCGCCCATGATCGTACCTAGCTGAACTCTTGAAAGTCCTTCAACAGCAATCAGAAAGAAGAAAGTGGGCAATCCAAACTTCGAAGTGGGAAGTGATGTAGCAGTCACCCTAGCTCAACTGCTACATGCAAGCAAGTAGAAAGGCAACACCAACGAAAGTGACACTTAAAAGTGACTTCCATGCAGTGGCGTAGCTGAGGGGGTCGGGGCGGCCCGCCCCTGGCGGCACTTTTATGGGGTCGGCACTATGAGCTGTGCTGTAGGCCAGGGATCGGGAACCTTTTTGGCTAAGGAAGCCATGAAACCTACATATTTTTAATTGTATTTCCGCGAGAGCCATATAATATTTTTCAACACTTAATGCAACTAACTTACTAACTAACGTGTGCATTTTTAAGCAAAATCAACAATTTTAAACAATGGCAAATGTCTGAATTTTTTCTTTAATAACATGCTTCTCACTGTCAATGCGACTTCTGGTGCTGCATGGTGTTGCTGATGGCTTTGTAGTCTAGTAGATGTAAAATTACAGAAAAAGTTTCATTCGTAACAATCGTGTTAAGAAAATATCAAGCGAACCAGACGCCGTCATCAAAAGATCCACATCTGGTTCGCGAGCCAGAGGTTCCCGACCCCTGCTGTAGGCTATAAACCTGTAAAGGCAGTATTGAAATAAAAGTGGTTTTAATGTCGGGACACTACTCGCAGTTGAAGGATGTTCTTGATTTTGAGTAATTTAAACTATGGCATTTGTTATCTTAGCCAAACAATAAACAATCGTGTATTAGGGATGCTGTATCAATAGGCTTTTAGATGAAGTTGCAACACGGTTCTCAACACGCTTGTCAACTCACTTGATGTCAAATTTACTGATTCACTACACGGTTGGTTGATCGTGTTGGGTCGTTGTTGACGTTTGATCGTAGCCCTTATATGACGTTATAGAGCTTAGTAGGAGTATGGTGGATGACTGTGGGCAAACGTATGGCTGTGGTGATCTCTAAGCTTTTGTAAGTGCTCTTAAGTTTTTTACCTGCGAGTAAAAGCACACTGTTGGGTTTAAAAAACATTTCTGTGTAAATCTAATAAATGTTTTGTTGGATTTGTGCTCGTCAAAATGGATTTTCGTGTGTGTGGAGAAATATAATCTAGCTCAAGCTCAGTATTCTTCAACAGGGGTTCCGTGGTACCCTAGTGTTTCGCATAACATGTAGTGGGGTCACGTGAGTTTTAAGGGTTCCGTGAGGGTTCCTCGTCGTTTTTTGGGGGAAATGATTTGTTGCTTCAGTATGTTGATGCATCATTATGAAAAATTTTAGATTACCGTGCTGCGTTCAGATTCCAAGTAGGCCAGTCAGTTGCACAGGACGTTGAGTGCAGTTAATAGCCAAAAAAGAAATATTGATAGTTGTTGTGTCTCTTGTTGTTCATTGTTGTGCAATTAAGAAGAACGTTATTGTTGCATCACAGTTATACGATGTTGCCGATGTACAGTTCACAGTAGAGAAAGAAGGCCCCCTTGAACTTTTGCAGCAGTGTTGCCAACCTTGCAGTTTTCCCGCGAATTTGGGCTTGATTTTTTTGTGGACTTGCGTTTTTTTTGAAGACTTTCGTGTTGCTTGTTTTTGGGCTTTTTTAAATTAAAATTGGCTTGTTTTCGCAGATTTTTGTTTGCGGATTGCTTTTTTTCAAAATTTATGGCACTTTTGCTGTTTCAATTTAATGCAAAACAAAGTTTGGGCGTGTTTTTGTGTAAATGTGCACATTTGGGATTGTTTTTTCGGATTTGCCTCCCTGCTTTTGTATTTAATTTGCCTGCTGTTTTCATGTTTTTTGAATTTTCCTACCAAAGGCAAGTTGGGCTTGATTTTTTCCGTTAAATTACCTATTCTAGGCTTGTTTACAAAGTTGCTTGCTTGTTTTTACAAAATAACCTGGAATCACTGTTTAGCAGTTTATTCAGAAGTATAATCTTGGAAAGTCTGTTCCAAATATTGTAATAATTCTGCGGATTTTCCTCACAATTGCCGTTAGTGTATGCTACCTGTGAGAAGAGTTTTTCGAAACTAAAACTGATCACGAATTACTTAAGATCTAGTATGAGCACCTTGCGACTGAGAAATCTTGCCACACTGTCTATAGAGCAACTATTGACAAACAATATAAATTTTGACATTGCCATTGAAGAATTTGCCAACAAAAAGGCAAGAAAAGTTACTGTGTAGAAAATTGCAGTTTTCATTTTAGAAATGAAGATGGTTCTAATTTTTTACACATTTTTAGTATTTTTCCCTATACGGCATTTTTGCTTTTTGTTTAACTGTTACTTACAATGTTTGAGTTTCTTGGTGTGTTTTTAAAGCATATCATATTTGAGCATGTGAGAGTACTGTAATATTATAATGGTGCACAAAACAGTTAATATTATACAAAGCTTTAAGAGCCAGTCACTGTGAAATATGTATTTTTATGGGCTTGGGGGCGCCAAGCTCAAGGACCGCCGCGGGCAGCCCACACTCTAGCTACGCCACTGCTTCCATGCGAATGGAAGTAAGACTTCTCTTTGGCTGAAACGCTGGCGCGATGACATCACCATCATCTTCCTCAATTTGCACCATTGAGGTTACAAGGTTCAAGCCCCCACTGAAGCGGTTCGATCAGACAACCGGGCCGTTCCGCTTCTTTAACATTTGTACGAAATCTCAGGAATCCGAATAGTGTAACTTTAACAGGAGTGGAATCTGCATGAAATTGCAAAGACAGTGATATAAAATATGCGTTTTTAGTTGTCCCGGAAAGCGGTTTGAAATTTGTTTGAAAACTAGCGTTTTTCATGTTTCTGGGCTAATTATTCTGAGCGGATTTGTTTAATTTTGAAAATTTTTTGCATTGCAATGGTTTCTTTTTCAAGGTACGTCTTCTGTACTGATGTAATTTTGAATCTCTTTCATTTGCTTCAAAGTAAAGTAGTTCGTTTTTGCTGATTTGCGAAGAAAAATTTTATCTCTGAACCTCGCATCCCCCGAAAAGTGCGGCTGGGAAAAGTGCGGCTGACTCCACCAGTTCACCTTCACCTTGGTTGCCCAATGGTCAATGGTCAATTGTTTCATATGACTCAGCCAACAAGCAGAAGCATCATAAAAGCCATCGCATGCAGTAAGCCAACCATTAGCGAACATTGGAGCAAATGAAAACACAATGGCACAATAGTTGATCAGTGTAAACA
>Ga0210059_1016173_pt1 | contig 10791 bp, 2 predicted proteins | sample Ectturendosymbi2_FD_188042 | JGI IMG/M metagenome (GOLD analysis project Ga0210059, IMG submission 188042) | Ecteinascidia turbinata endosymbiont from Florida, USA - Sample 2 (SPAdes) (version 2) | ecosystem: Host-associated > Tunicates > Ascidians > Unclassified | place: Key West, Florida... | reverse complement strand
GTACACCTCTGATACATGGTGAACTGAAAAGCACACACGCGAAACGACACGCGACTAGTAAATATCATTCGTGTACCAAAGATGAGCGGACTGTGAAATTTTTCAGTCCGAGTCCAGTCCTGATCCGAGAAAATTGAATCCGATTCAGTCCTGATCCGCAAAATTTTTGAAAATCATCAGTCCGATCCAATCCTGATCCGCCCGTTTGAAATACTGCATTTTTATTTTGCTTCATGAAGCAAAATCAATACTGGAGCTATTTTGCCTTCAGCCAAATACGATTGGTTGAAGGCAAAATAGTTCCAGCAGTGCTTTTGCCTCATGAGGCAAAGTAGACACAACCTTTTGGCATTTCCAAAATTTAACCAGCCAGTGTCTATTTTGCCATCAGAGGCAAACGCACTGATGGAGTTATTTTGCCATTAGGAGAATCTGATTGGTTGGATTGGCCAAGTAACAAGGATGATGCACTTGGATTAGAATGAGGTTCTTGTAACAACAACATGACCTAAAACCCTAAACCTAAAACCAAACCCAAAACCTAAACCCAAACTTTAACCCAATAGCTGAACCTAAAACCTAAACCCAAAACTTAATCCCTCAATTAAAATCCTATATGTAAGCCCTAAACAGAAACTTAAGCGTGCACCCTAAACATAAACCCTGCACCAGTGGTTTTCAACCTTTTGCAAGCAGCGACCCATTTTGCAATCACATAATGTAGCCTATCTAATTTACAAGCACAGGACATTCTTAGGTCACAAAGTTAGTCGTGTGCTGCCGAACGCAACAATAGCCTACTGAAAGGGCCATAATCACGCTTTTAAAACAATTTTGAATAAAAAAGTAGGCTATCGTTTTTTCCAGGTAACAGTAGCGCATCCAGAATGAAACCGAAGAAGAAGAGGCCATGGCCTCAACCGAAACAAACTTGCTCATGTTTTTGCTGGTGCTTTGTATCAATTTTCACCTGTTAGAAAATCAACAGAAGAAACAGTCGGACTCAGACGACGTCAGTGACTGACGACGTCATTGACTGAATCCTCTCGAACAAAATTATTGACTGCACTTCTGGCAGGTAATCCTATTATTTTGGCTACGCCAAGAAGTGATTTAAGGTACAAAATATAAAATACGAAAGAAATTATGAATATATTTATCAGAAGCTCTTGCTGCTCCTAGAAAAACGGCAAACAACCATCAATGTGAAAATCACTGCCCTAAACCTAAGCTTTTTCAAAAAGTAGATAAAAATAATTCCTATCAAATGTGTAATCTCACTAGCTATGTCAACGAAATGGTGTGAACAGAACCAACGAACATTCGCACAGCAGGCATAGCCACTAACCACGCAACTATGTTCACGTTGCTACTAGAACTCAACGTTGTATATTGACAAAGATGGTTACAGTTCGAATTGCAAAATAGTCTCAGTGGAACTTTTGCTATTCGAATTGCAAAATAGTCTCAGAGGAGCTTTTGCTATTGATGGCAAAATACACACCACCATTAAGCAAATCTGTGAAATTGGATCACAATTGAATTTTTGGTATGTTCATAATAATCACATCAAAACAACAAACATTTTCTCAATCCGATCCAGTCCTGACCCGCTAATTTTCAAGAAAATTGCAGTCCGATCCAGTGCTGATCCGGCCAAAATTTGCTTCAGTCCTGATCCGTGCTCATCTCTGGCGTGTACCAAGGTAAAGTTAGCTGGTGTTGCATTTGACTGCATTGCCTTGAACTACTGAGGCAAGCACAGGAGAAAGATGACAATTCGGGACAAACTAACAGGACACCAACCAGCAGCAATAGAGCTCCCTCGACGAGTTCACTCTACTAAAGTTGTGTAAATTTGGAGAAAAAACAATTGATTTTCCGTTTTTTGGGCCATGCTTATGACGTTGTTTTCCTGTTTTCGAGGTGTGTTTTGCATTTCAATGTGAATTTTTTCGTTGAAAAAGGTTTCCAACCTTTTTGATATTGCTTTCCCGTCCATTACAGTGAAAAGTATTATTTCTTTATCACCCCTTAACAATTCGAAACTTGTTTGACGAACCTCGCCTCCAATCGTAAGTGCGTATGGCGAAAGTGCGGCTAACTACACTACACGTTGGTCATGCGTGCCACGTCTGACATTTCTCGTGCCACGCACTCTATCTTGTCAAAAACTGCAATGCTTTGCTTCTTTCTCTGGCATTGGAGTGATTCAGTGTCAGTGTCATGCTTGGCCAGTGTTTCCAATTTAGCTGATTGATTTGTTGCTAAATCTAGCAAGATTTTCTTGCTCTTAGCTGTAAAATTTTCGATCTAGCAGTTAGCTGTTTTTCTAGCAGGACTTTGAAAAGAAGTGGCTAGGGAACCACCCATGGATCTTCTTATTTCAAAACTTATTCCATCCACTGTACCACCTCTCAGTCTCATGATGCGGTTCGATTAAAGCAGTCAGTTTGCAGTGATGGCGTCTCGAGTGAGATATGGTCTCGGTCTCGAGACGTGTCTGGAGACCCGTGTAACGTTAAGTCTCGGTCTTGAACGTCTCTCTTGTCTCGGTGTCGAACGATTTTGGTCTCGGTCTCCAGTCCTTGGTCTCGAGACTTTGCCCATAAGTTATGAGTCTTGCAAGAAGCAGTGGTTCCTTGTGTTGTAATGATTGTGAAGGTTTTTCTCTGAGGCAGCAACATGGCCTAGTAGTAGTAGTAGTAACTGTCATTGTATGACGTTAAGCATTTCAATAACCACAACACACAATAAACTTCTGCTGTTGCGGGCCTTGTGGAGTGTTGCCACTGCTGTTTTTTTTCATTAGAACTGTTTTTTTCTGTTTTATCTGGGGTTCTGGGGTGTTTATTGAAAATCTGTTTTTTTTGCCTCTGGTCAAGTTCTAAAGGTGTATGTTGTTTACTGTATTTTCCATTGAAGAATACAGTAGTTTCACAGGCATAATGTGCAGAGTGACTCCTGACTCTTTTAAGAGTCAGTAGCCTACAGATAAGTAAAGTACTTATATTTGATTCTAATTTAACATTCAAAATTTTACGTTCCTGTTACAATGCGCCTGTGAAACAATGAACAGATTGTCAACTACAGCATCTTCAAAACCAAAAAAGCATTCTAAATCATGTGCAAGCAGTCCTTGACATATCAGCGATTGATTAGAGTGGTGATCTGTGCTTAGTCAGTGCTTTATCTGTAAACCATTATATTTCAAACAATTTGGTTAAAAGACTACTGTAGCCCTACTACTAATATATAACAATGAATGCAATGGTTAGGGTATATAGAATACTGATGTAAGACCTTGAATGTATCCTGTGCATGTTTCAATTTGTGCATTTAAGTGAAAGTAAAAGAAAACATTAAACGTTTTTTAGAAAAAATCTTTAGCTTTTTCATGTTACTTCATACATTTGATTTGCTGCTAGTCTAGGCTACTACTTGTAAATTGTCAGTATGTTCAAAAATTGACTTGAGCCTGTTAAAAGCATGGGGTCATGGGGTCTCATCAAGTGTAAGTCGAAAGCGTGATGCAAATAATGCATATTATCTTAATTTTATGTGCCAATGGCAGTGCTGGTAACATACATTTCCAGTTTGATTTAGACTTTTTTTAAACATTATGTATGTCTGGGGTTTTTTATTATTTTCTGGGTTTTTTTCAAGGTAAAATTTGGGGTTTTTCTTCAAAACAGAGTGGCAACACTGGCCATGTGCCATGATGGTGGGATAAAGTGATGTGTACTGGTATGGTGCTGAGTCTAACCGACGCTGTTAGTTTAGTTTTGTGTTATGCTACGCTAGTGTTAAGTCAGTGACCTCTAAACTAAGACGATCAAGTTTTTGAACTGTGTGTTTGCTAGCCATGTAGCATATGTTCTTGATTTAGTGTATAACATACAAGACGTTACGTTACGTTAATGTCATGTGATGGGCGACATTGTCAGGTAAATCTAAAAGCAAAATGACTGGAGGCGAACCGAAAACCATGATTGGTATAGCAGACTTTGAACATTCCTATATGTGCTACCAAGAGGTTGCAGCCTGAGTGACAAACTCAGCATTATTATATTCGAACCATGTTATGAGAGGCGTATCCTTAGTCACTACCGTTTTTTACTTGTTTTAGAAATTTCTAAGCTTTTGTGTTTATATTTATGGTTTATGTTTAGGGGTTAGGTTTGGGGTTTAAGGGTTAGGTTTAGACTTAGGAAGTGACTATACGTCTTCCGGCGGTGATCTGATGTAGTTTGAATAAAACGCTGAGTATGTCGCTCTGACAGCACTGTCATAAGTGAAGCGGACACATACTTTGCAAATGTTTTTCGGTTTGGCTTTCACCATGGTGCCTTTCGTGTTGGTAGTAGTGGTTGCACTTCTCATGGAATCTCAAAGGCAGTGTCTATTTTGCCGCTAGGATGGCAGCAGCAAAAGCCTTGGTAGAAAAGAAGTAAATATAAGTAAAAGATAAACCTACAACCTAGCCTTAACCCTAACCGTAGCCCTAAGCTAACCCTAACCTATCCCTAACCTAACGCCAAGGTAACACTAACCCTAACCTAACTAACCCTAATTCAGACCTACTTAACCCTAATCCTAACCTAACAACACTTGCTGTAAAGGTAACACCTAAGCGGAACCTGGAAAAAAGCAAAGAAAAAAACAAAAGAAAATCGGCAAGGGGAGAGTCGAACCGGCAACCATTAGCACAGCAGCCGTATCACCTAACCATTACACCACAAGCAGGACCGCATATTCTTGACAAAGTGACCTTTTTGTTTGTATTGCGTCATGCCACGAGACCGAATGTTCGACTGGCGGCACAATAGCTCCAGCCGATCTGTTGCTACCAGCATCTTGGCAGTAAGATAGACACTACCTATTTCAAAAGTTTCCAAACTTTTCTGTTCATATTTACGGTTTAGGTTTACAGTTTAGAAGTGGCTACGAAACCACCCATTGATCTTCCTGTTTCAAAACTTTTTCAACCATACTGCCTTGCATAACGTGGTTGGAATAAAGTTGTCAGTTTATCATTCAACTAGCATTGATCTGGTAGCCTACCAGATAGGTTCCAAGTCTACTATGTTAATGGTTGAGGGTTCACCTCTCAACTTGGCACCTTACGTTTTCGTAATAGTGACAGCTTGGACGTTTCAATTCGTGGGACCAGTTTTTCTTTTCTTTTTCAAAATGTTACAAACTTTTGCTTTATGGGTTACATTTAGGGGTTAGTGTTAGGTTAGCTTTAGCTGAGCATTAGCTTAGTGTTAGCTTAGGGTTAGGGCAATGGCAAACTAAACGTAAAAGATAAACCCTAACCGTAGCCCTAATCCTAACGCTAACACTAACGCTTAAACGTAACACCTAAGCCTGAAAAAAGTAAAGAAAAAATAACAAAAGTCGGCAAGGTGAGAGTCTAACCGAAAACCATTGGCATAGCAGCCATAACGCATAACCTGTAGATTACGAGATCCACGCCGTTTGAATGGCAAACTGACCTCTTTATTTTAAATGGGTCAGGCCAGATATATCCGTAGTCCCTTCCAAAAAAAACAGTCCCATAAAAAGTGCAACCAATAGCCCTAAACCGTAAATCTGAACACAAAAACTTGGAAACCTCTAAGAAAAGTAAAAAAAAACAGTCCCATGAAAAGTGCGACCAACAGTACCAAATGGTAAGGTGCCATGGTGAGAGCCAAACCAAAAATCATTCGCACAGAAGTAGATGCGTCTGTTCAACTACCATGACAGTGCTGGTAGAGTGACAAACTTGGCATTTTATTCAAACCATGTCACTGCTGGTGGACCTATAGCAACTTCTTTATCATTATGGGTCATAACTTACTGTGGTGGGTCCAGTCCAAGTTAAGAGCCAAAAATGATGCATTTGGTTAACTAGCATATTTTCAAGTTAAGGTCCAAGTGTAAGAACACTGAAAAAGCTTGTTGACTGGGTTGTCTTGTCAAGCACCCATCAACAATCCTTAATTTTGTTTTCTTGGGATTTGAAGTTAATGGTGAAGTTTTGTTTGAATGTGGCCATGTGATGATGGTGTTAGATACAGACAGATTTGAATGAGTTTGAAGTGTGCTTGATACACAATTGCATTTTTAAAAGCTTTCGCTTATAGTGTACATGTGCTGACTACTAAAAATAGCCTAAGTGACTTAAATTTTGTTATCTAAGACTAATAAGGTATATCAGTGTCTAAATCAAGGGTGGGGAACTTATTTACTATCGTGGGCTGCATTAATTGTGGATTATCTCTGGCGGGCCTCAAATAACAAATTGTACTCTAACTTAAGTAACGAAAATTCTGATGTGGGCCATACCAAATGTTCACAAGGGCTGTATTTGGCCCGCGAGCCACAGGTTCCCCACCCTGGTCTAAATGATTGTATCCAGATTTTATATTCAAAGGACCAACAACTGCATCAGGCTTTGAAAACCATGTGCAGTTTTGTGCCACATGTAGGACTTAGTTTGAGACGATCACACCACTTGACACCATGTCTATGAACATATTTGAGTGGGAAGTGACTATCCCTGCTGTGTGAAAGGTTGTTGTTGCAGATCACACCTTCGTCATATTGGTTTTGTTAGTACAGAAGACACTTTTGATGTTGTGACATAAGATTGCATGTTTTCAGTTTTCACAATAAACTTTGGGATTGCTTTTGATGTACTTTCTTAAACTATTGAAAACTAGACACTGAGTTAGGGTTTTGGATTGGAGTTAGGCTTTAGGTTTAGGGTTCTAGCATTTAGGGTTTGGTGTTAAGGTTTGGCTTATGGTTAGAAAAATAATCACCACTTTAATCCTATATCCTGAGAAGCCACTGACATGCAAGAATTGGTCAGATATTTCGCAGAGGTCAGCAATTTCATTTGATATGGTTTTTTAGTCCTTCCAAAGCAAAAACTGGATACAGTTATTTAGTTAGACACTGCCTAGGATTAATTTTGACAGCATAGCACTGTTTCAATATTTGATTTGTTTTTGCTTAGAGAATAAACAATCGCCTTGCTTTATAAATAATGTCTCAATCAGAAAGTCTCCCTGGATTTGGAACTGACTCTAAGTTAGTAGAACTTTTGTGCTATTATATAGAATCATATTTTACATAAATCTGTTTCTGAGTTGTTGGGTGTTATTGTGCCTTATTGCAATAAATTCGTTTGTCTATGACATCAAACGCTGGGAGTGATCAAAGGCTGTTGTGTGAAATTTGGTTTATAGCATGTGTTTTCATTTTTACAAATGATTTTGACTTGTTTGTAGGAATTATGTTATTGTGCTATTTGAGCACAAGTGTGATATATAACATGAATCTGACACAAAAATTAAATTTAAATATATATGAGTGCTGTTTGTGTTTTACCACTTGTTTTCATGCAATCTAAATCAAATTTTACTGTCTTATAAGTGAAAAAATGAGCCAATTTCTTATAAGTTCATGCTAAAATAATTCTACTAGTAATTACTGCAATCAATTACTAGTTATAGAGAGGGTTGCCATTAATATAGATGCAAGCAAGAGCAAAATAAGTACAACAGTCAAAAATAAGGGCAAAGCTACTTTGTAAGATAAAGTCCTTCAAAAGAAGGATAAATCTTAGATATAAGAATGTTATGGCAATCTTTGGAATTGGCATGAAATGGGGGAGAAGAACCTATTTGCAGATTAGCACTGAATGCAAAATACCAGGTTAACATTAAAACTATCTATTTGTAAAATTTTGTTAAGAAACTAACATTCATGTGTTTCTGCCAGATTTCAACAGTTGCCACAATCACTGTTTTTAAGATACTAATGCAAGAATCATATCTGCTACTGAAAAACAGAAACCTTTACATTTGTTCAAGCATTCTGCCTGAACTCGTTTGCTGCACATGCTCATTTTTTGTGAAGCTTGCAACTGCTCTCATTATTCACACCTAGAATCTCGGATGCTCTGCAGTGTGCAATCACATTATCAGCCATAGTTCTATATTAATCATGAACCATTTCAGAAGCTTCTGTCAATGGTGGCCACATAACAATTGACATGTCAAGTTTAAACTGTTTCCTACTTTATTTTGTTTAAAGTACATAATGATACCATGAAGCGTAGAAAATTCAGCAACTACAAGAAAGGTTTATAGATCATAAAAAGTATAGAATTTTGCTCATAGTGTAATATTAAAAAACAAATTGCATTTAAATTTTATCAAAAACCACTCTATAATTTTGCAACACACATTTCTTATATCTGTTTGGGTTGCGGAAGATCTAACTACTAGAGCTCAATCTTGACAATATTGAAATTTTCAATCAGTTTGGATAATTTTTGTGGATTTGCTAGTCTGCATGTTTAACTTAACTTAGAGCAACAGCAATGAAAATTCTAACCTGTGTTTACAGAACTTCACAAATCTTTTGCAAGTCACAAAGCTTAGCTTTTCAAGTTCTATTTTTTAAGGAAATGAGTTTTTTGTATTGATCATTCTCTATTTTTATTTAGCATCATACAGGGTGTCTATAAAGTCTGGCTCCATGGTAAAAAACACGAAGTCTGGAACCAACCTTATCCTCCACTTAACAGTACCAACTCCATTCGTTCTTCTTTAGACAGAGCCATCATCATTTAAAGAAATAAACCTATGGGCAGGAAAAATAACCTAAGCACATAAAATAGTAACAACCATATGTACCCAGACTTTGTGGACACCCTGTAGCACTGTTGAGGCTGCTGTGTCAGCATTGTATGCATGATGCACCATGAGCCGGATGTGAGCCAAGAATAACACTTGCATCTAATGTATGTGGTGCAAACAAGCAGTGATAGAGTGAATATGGCATGTGATATCTATTGTTGCATGCTGTCACAGTGTGAAGTTTCGCGCTCTTGTTGCTTAGGCCCTCTGATCACAACAGTAGTAAATGTTGATGTCTTTGCAAGAAATACAGCATATTTTGTAGCACTTTGGTTTCAATCTTGTAGAAAAAGATCCCATAGATCTTGGAATTGCAGAAAGTTTATTCAGATGATTCAAAAAACAGGAGTAAAAGAAAAATAGATAACTGCCTGTTTGTGTTGAGTGGAAGGTTGTGTCACATATAAACAGGGCTACCATCAATCAGAACCAAAAATAAGGACAGCTGAGCAAAATTGGTTTTATTACCTAAAAGAAAACAATTGTTCCTGTTTGCATGACTACTGTCAGACAGGGACGCATCTAGGCGGTCTGTTTGGCTGTCAAGACAGACCCCTTTGCACCGCAGGTATTCAGCATTAAAGCCGATAAAATATCACACGCTGTCACTCCAGGTCTCTAATGCGGGTGTTTTGAAACAGGCAACAGTCTACATTTTCCTTGTAACGTTGCATAGTACTACAGTATTATGAAACAACAACGTTACTGCCTTATCTAAATAGCACCTGCGCAGTGACATGAAGCAATCCACGTTTTTGGACACTCAAAATTGATATTGCGTCGAACGCACATGTTTCTGAATTTCCTCCTCTGGCAGTGCCAGCTCTAATGCTGTCAAAATCTCATACACTGCCACGCACACGCAGGAGCTGTTTTGTAATATTTCGCTTCATGGCGAGAAGACAGTCTCCAATCACGATGTTTCGTTTTGCAGTTTCGGGCTAAATTTTATCTGCTGTTTACACCTACTAGGTTATGACAAGTAAGTTTTGGCTTTTCTCAGCGTCACACCAAGTAACGTGAGTTCGTTTCCACTGAAACTATATTTTTATAAGCAACTTCTCATATTGAAAGGCGCGACAGCTAGCCTCAAAAATTGTGGTCACATTATCTGAACAAAATATCAGTCAAGCTTCTTATTTCGAAAATAGCCTTTTTACAATTAAGCAATTGACGATGTTGTTTGCTGCGCAAGAAGTCCTATATTGATTTCGAATAATTCACTTTTACATTACGATGCAATGTAATCAGAGCAACTGCAATTCAAGCGTTCTTCTCCGCAATGATTTCGCAAGTATATTTATAACACCGCCATCTGTGATAGACAGCGCTCCACAGATACTGTTGTGCAGCTGGTTGTTGGCATCGATTTTATAAGTGTATGTATGTATGGATAGACAGCTCTCATTGCTGTATGGCTGACATTTTGTTGAATGTTCGACAAGCTAAGTACCATTTCAGCACCATATTCGTAGGAAAAAACAGCGATTGTGATGTAATAAATGCGCTGTGCCCGAAAGCAATGATAACTTGGAAATTTTTTTCTTATGTGTTTTGACAATGAGATCAAGACCACTATCTGTTCCAAATACAGTCAGAACCTGTTTGTCCCAACTCCAATCAACCGGAATCCCCGCTATCCGAAACAAATTGCTAGGAACAGATTTCTCCCAACGGATTTCACCTCTTTAATCCGGAAACCTCGCTGTCTGACACCGACTCGGAAATTGAGGAACGGACATGTCATATCAATAGAGAAAAAAAATGCTAAACTGGATGACGCCAAATGTTACTCAGCTGTTTATTAAATCACAATGGAGAGGGTGAAAGTCAATTTCGTACACACAATGAATGTAACAGTGGCAGACCCTGCAGGACGCACTTATAGATCTCTTGTACAGTTTTTTCATGTTTAAATCTCATTCTGCATGCATAGTTGCTTGTGTATACGGATCTGCTAATAAACAAAAACAACTATGAGAGTTTCATTTATTTAGTCATGTTTCACATGCAGTCTACATATTTGCTTAAGTTGACAGTTCGTCTGACTCTACAGTTTGTTTCTGTTTCTCCTTTCAACGTTCGCTTA
>Ga0210059_1016172_pt1 | contig 10791 bp, 9 predicted proteins | sample Ectturendosymbi2_FD_188042 | JGI IMG/M metagenome (GOLD analysis project Ga0210059, IMG submission 188042) | Ecteinascidia turbinata endosymbiont from Florida, USA - Sample 2 (SPAdes) (version 2) | ecosystem: Host-associated > Tunicates > Ascidians > Unclassified | place: Key West, Florida... | reverse complement strand
TGGATGAACACAATCCTTTAAAATCGAACCACCAAGCTACCGATGTAGCCAAACATTTATACACATATCCAGATCATTTCATGGACTTTAAAAATCCCGAAATCTTGGCATCTGCTTTTAACTACCGCGAATTATTAATTAAAGAGACACTTTTGATACAAGAACAACAACCCGAGATTAATGTGGACAATTTTTCCACCCCTTTATACCTCTTCAATACGTAGATTTCATGTCGAATAATTGGTTTATGCTTAGTTCTTATGTTTATACATATTGCGTGCATTGCTGTTGGTGCTGACGTAGACATATCGTACTGATTGTTGAACTTGAAAATGTTAAACAAATTTTTGCATCCTTCGTTTGCAGTGCTCTGTGAATGGTCTTTTGCTGCTGGTCTTGACTTATTTACGTGGATTACGAACTTGTGTAGGTCTTGTTTTAGCACTTTCTGCATACCTGTTGGTCCTGCTTTCACTGTTAGCGAATTTGACAGGGTTGACGGTCTTGGTTTTGCTTTTGACGTCTTTTGCGTCACACTGTTATTTCTTGCGTCACAGAGTCTTTTGCTTTTGAATTGCTGGCACTGCCAAGAGTTGCTTTATTATTTTTTTGACTGAAGATGGATTAAGATTAATCCGAAACGTCTCAGAATAAGAATGTATAGTTTTTTGAAGGCTTTTTTAGTGTTAATGAAACTGTTAAGTCTATCCCAATTTTATGCTCCAAAAAATATAAGTTCTGCTATGTCTGATTTAAGAAAAACTTAGTGCTATTCCAGAAGTTTACATTTCACAACATTCACACTTTCGTAACTTTAAAATAAAAATCTTAATCGAACAGTCCCCATTGCTGCCGGAGATGGTTCAAAAGCGACTGCCAGATGACTGTTGTGCTCTGCGAAGTCAACATTGCCGAATCTTCTTCGCATAGGGCGTGCACCAAAGATGTTTCTCGACCTGTCGGAAGAAATGGTAAACACGCAGCGTCACGAAATCGTGACACGCAAACTGTAACCCCTTCCGTTTGATATTTTCATAAAAGCATAAACAGCAAAGGCTGAGGTCTCCTCCGTAAACATGGGACGACCGACAATGTTTGCACAAGTGACAGTTAACCCACTTTCATAGTATTTACTTTCAAGAAAGTAGCATGCTTTTCAAAACTAACTTTTTAATGAACCTAATATTTTTTGTCAGACTTTTACAAAATACAGTTTGATAACTGCCCACAGATAAACACTTTTTTTGACATAATGTCTATAGGATAATTGATAAAGTAAATAATGGTACGACCATCTCTCATTGATGCTCCCCACACTCCAGCCAACCAAATGACAATCATCCATTTTTCATCTCTGTTTGGACAGAATTGCCTATTCAAATCACATAGTAGTAAAGTTTACTTTAGATACATCTGCATTGCGTCCCGGCTCTTTATATTTCGGTCATAACGCAAGGCGGTTTCCACAGAAAATATAAACTTTGACAGACGTCACCACATTGGAGTTCGCAAAGACAGTCAAGCCCAACAACTTGACAATTACACAGACAATCTCCTCTGTCGGCATTTAGTCCACATCACCTCACTAAATGCACTTTTCAAATTGAAACATTGCTCTTTGTGCCGCTCACGTGCGCTAGGGGCGCAGTGTTGGGGCCTCTTGGCGGCGTGTAGCAATCACCAGTACAGAAAACGACCTTCAGACGTTCACGCAGTTTTCATACGCAAAAGCGTTGAGGTACCACGCGAGCACACAGTAGACACACGAAGCCGGAAATAAACCAAAACGCATGTACCAGTGGAGAAAGTAGAATAATTTCCTTACCGGTACGATCTAGTATTTATCAATACCGTCTCGAAATTTCAGCTATGAATGTAAAAAAGCAATCAAGAACACGTCTACTTTTTGCCCATCCCCTATTGTACATCATAAAAACACAATGTATTGTGCATTTTTAAAATAGCCATTTCAAAATCAAGCAAAAAGTGTTATAGGCTACGTTTCACTAACTTCGAAAGTGTGTCAGGCAATGCAGCTTGAGTTGTCTAATTGTAAAACCTCCACCATTTCCCGCACGTCAAGAGATTACCACAACACAAATATAGAACATTATTTAAAAGCTTTCCACAAAGGTTGGTAGTAATTATCCTCTTTCGGCTTTTGACGAGAGATGCCACTTGTTGAGTGAGCTGCTCTTCTCCCTTTTCCAAGCCATGTTTTGACGTATGGATCTGGACCCCATGCTTGGCTGGGAGGTTCCACAGTGCTGATAAAGAGCAGGTTGGTGGCATTGTTAGTAGTTATCAGACTTCTTCTATCGTTAATAGTATTGTTCATTGCGGTAAACCAGGGTAGGCAAACTTTTTGGACGGAGGGTCGCATTTAAAAAAATGTTGCAGCCGAGGGCCACACACTCTCATTACAAAGTAGGAAAATTTTTTCAGTGTGTAGATAACAACATATTCATATTAAACAATTTTTGCATTTCACATTCCTTACGTTATACAGTCATAGTTAGAACAGAAACACAAACTATTTTCATAAAATTCTGAGTTTTTGTAAAAATAGTAAATGTTTCATAAAATTCTACAAGCGTAGTAGTTTCTGCAAGTGCCGGCGGGCCGCATGAAATGGTCTCAGGGGCCGCATGCGGCCCGCGGGCCGTAGTTTGCCCACCCCTGCGCTAAACCCTCGCTCACAGTCGGCATTGATAGAGTGTCACCTGCCACAAGCAGCTTGTTGAATTTATTACTACATCCTGTTATGATTTATTATTTATTACTACTACATCCTGTCAATTTATTACTACATTCTGAACACTACATCCTGTCATGCATTTCCCTACTTTTGGCCACAACAGACAACCACTTTGGCTTCAAGCCAAAACATGGCACTGACGTGTGTATTTTTCTACTTAAACAGACTGTGTCTTATTGTGTAAACAAAGAGACCCCAGTGTTTTCAGCTTTCTTACATGGATCTAATGCATTTTCTTACATGGATCTAATCCACTGTTTGCTAAATTAATTAAGCGCAATGTACCTATGTGCATAGCAAGACTATTGTTGAGTTGGTACAGGCAACAGACCATGCAAGTAAAATGGGGTACCAACTACTCATCACCCTTTACTGTAACCAATGGGGTAAGGCAAGGGGGAGTCCTGAGCCCATACTTATTTGCTGTTTACCTGGATCAACTCTCAATCCAGCTGGGATAGCCAGGGTGGGACGCACTGTGGGAAATATGGTTGTGAATCATCTAATATTTGCTGATGATATATGTGTGTTCAGCCCCAGTATTAGTGGGTTGCAATGTCTTTTGAATATTTGTGGTGGCTATGCTGCTGAACACGAAATCACTTTTAATTGTAACAAAACAATTGGTGTTCTTTTTTTCCAAAAAAGTATAAACAACCTGCCCCATCAAATGTTTATCTGAATGGAGTACGTGTACAGTTTTTTGACCAAGTGAAATATCTTGGTGTGTGGATAAATGCATCATTGAAGGATGATGATGATGACATTCAGAGACAAGTGAAATCACTATACTGTGCAGCAAACATACTCAGAGGCACTTTTGATCAGTGCTCTCCTGCAGTAAAAACACTTTATTTCGTGCCTATTGCATGCCAATGTAGGCTCGCCAATTGTGGAGCAAATGCACGCAGACCAGTATGAAGCGCATACGTGTTGCATATAACAATGCCTATCGAATTATGCATTACATACCCAGAAATGTTAGTGTTCGCCCACACCAGGTTAGCCATTGTTTCAGGACCTTTGATGCCGTACTAAGAAACAACTTGTATCGATTTTTTATAAGATGCACATCTTCATCCAACTTTTTTATTCGATCGCTTCAAATGTCTGATGCTTTTTACAAAACTTCATTTTTCCTCAATTATTCAACACTCCTGTATGGAGACCAAATGCAGTAGTTGTCCGTGATTTGTTTCGGAGTTTGCGTCTCATCAGTATTGCTTTTGTGTAGCAAAAATATGTGGACACTGTGTACACACCAAGCATAAAAAGTCAGAAGTGCTGGCAAAGTGCCTTGCTCATCTCAAGGCTGGACACGTACTAACACCGGTTATGTAATGGCCTACTGTGTGGTTTATCCATTTTCTGTGCTTTTGCGAATGACGATACAGCTGTGGAGAGGATAAACTGCTTTGCTCCTCCCAGTGTTGGTCATGTGCAAATACCGTTTCTGTAATGTGCGCTGATGTACAGCTAACCACTTTTTTGTGCTCTCGTGTCTGTGATATGGACCATGAGTCCGCAATGAAATATCATTATTATTATTAATATTATTATTATTAAAAATACTTCTTCCACCTATTGACTTGTATTCAATAAAACCATGATGAATTTCTTGGTTGTTGAGATGAAAGGTCTTACATAAACTTTTCACTTTGTTTTCGCCAAATCGAGGATGTACCCAGTTGCGTGGATTCAAAACAGCCATTTGACTAACAAGGTTTTCGTACTCCTCTTGTTGTAACAACACTAGCCTGTGCTCTGTTTGATACCATAGTGAAGAGCCTTTGTTTCATGTTGTCAGTTGCAGCTCGAATGAACTGAGCCTGGTTGATGACTGGGCCTCTTCCTTCTCTCAATTGCACTTCCTGAAACGACATTGCTTCTTCTGCACGTTGAGCCAAAATAGAATGCTCTCCCGGAGAAACAACATGGCTTTCTATTCTTCCTGTATAAACAGTTAGTAAGTTTTGCGCTTTTGGCAGCGTGGTACTTCTTTTTTGTAGTGTTTCTGACAAGTTTTAGTTCATTCAAGACATCCACCATTAGCGCTAAATTTTTGACAAAACTGGTTGTACACAATTTGCGAAGTAATCCTTGAAATCTAGCTTTTCTGTACTTTGTTTAGTTTCATCTTTTGAAGCGTTCTGAAAATGTTGGGCTAAGGCTGGAAAAGAATGCCAGACTGCCGACACCGCTCTGAAAGATGAAGCCATCCAACGAACAGCAAACATTTTTCCGATTCTTTTGAGAGTGAGGTGTAAATCATGGGCACAGTTACTACATTTTCACATATTCTTGAGTGACTGGCTATATAAAGAATATAAACATTGAAGAAAAGGCTGCAAGTCATTTGTGCCACTGGTAGCGTCTAGTGCATTGCCAACAGCAAGTTCAAGTCTGTGATTGAGGCAGTGTCACAATACGATATCAGGGAATTCATTTTTGAGCAATTTTCCAACTTCTGATTTTGTCCCCAACATTACGCTGGCTCCGTCACTGCAAAATCCAATGAAGACTTCTTGCAGCAACTCAGTGGTGAATTCATTCTTTCGCAAACAGTCCAAAATTGCGTCTTTAATATGTGAAGCACACAGAGTCTCCAAATCAACCAAATCCAGCGGTAAGCTAACAGGTGCCGCTTCGCCATCAACGCTAGTTTTTAGAAATACGATCAAAGTTGATTTCCAACCAAGGCGGGTAGATTCGTCGGCTAAAACATTTATCTTGCTCCTGCTCTCAATGATTTTAGTTAAAATTTATTTTTTTCATTTGTTTAAACTTATTCTAATAACTCACAAGGTCTGTAATCCATTTAAAACTCTGCTAACTCAGTCTTAAAATGTTCATGCTGTAGAATTTCCAGGCCTTTCTGGCACACTAAAAGACTGGATAGTGGTTTTGTTTTCTTTCGCTTACTAGATTTTTTTCTTTCGCTTATTAGGTCTACACCAAATGCACATTTCGACATTTTCAAGTTAATACAGCCTAGATGAGATCCCCTTATCCTTTATTACTTTGAAAAACAACTTACACCTTGCAGTACACGTAAATTTCACTCTGCTAATTAGACCAATAAGCTCAAGCTACAAAAATTGGCGTTACCCAACCCGTACATCAACACACATGTCTATTTCTGGTTAACGGTAGTTGAAATATTTGCTATGCATTGAGCTGCAAATCAGAATGGCTCAAGATTACGGTACTACAAAACAATTGAAGTCAAAGAACATACCCAGCTAGAACGTGCACAGCATTACAAACTGTTAACATTTGGCTCCACCGAAAATCCGTAGCCTTGGCTACAGTGCAGGACAGTTAATCTTGCCTTTACCCGTATTTTACTCATGAAAACCAACATGAAGAACGTCTCAACGAAAGTTCCTCCGCCCTCCGAACTGCGTGAAAAATCTGCGGTCCCCTAACATTAACAACACTAAATGGCTTGAGAACCTTGTAGATTTCGTTTGAACTGCTGCTCACACGCAAAAAGAAGACTGTCCTCCCGCAATCTGAAAATGGCTTCAGATGTTCTGTGTGATAAATCATACGTAATTCCCAACGCCATAAAAATAGAATCATTGTGATTCGTCACAACGCTTTGCACCGTACCGTATTTCACATATTTTCTGAGGTACACTCATTCTTCTGCAGAATGTTTTGTTAGTAACAACATGGCAAAAAACTTGAGTTGAACAAAAAGAAATAGCCTTCATATTAGTGTACTTGAAACTCTAACCGAAACGCCGTACCGGCAACGATTCTTTTACCAGAACGGCGTACCTGGCCGTTCCATCTTACTTTCACCTCTGCTCTTAGCATTACCAATTGTTTCTCGAATGTCTATCGTCCGCGGTCAGTACCACATCGCAGAGGTGATTGTTTCTTTGCTTGAAAGTCAATTTTTTCGAGGCATAAGAGTAGGCGAGTACTCTCGAGACCAACGTCTCCAGAACTGGTCCGTCATCCACTGTGTTTGCCGCCAACGGCCACAAGCATAAAGATCGTCCTTTCCGAAAACATCTGGTGCCAGAGTCGCTGAACCAGTTTGAAGCAGAAGATGGTTTGGTGTGAGGGGCTCGTCGTTGTTGGGGTCGAAGGTGACTTGCGCGAGAGGCCGAAATCTAAGGATAGCTTCCACCCAGTAGTGGTCTCATATGAGTGTGCAGGGTGTGCAAAATGGAGGGGTCCATTTTAAAATTACGCGCTCTGAGGGGCCCCCATTTTTTGTTTACGCGCTTTCAAAAATTTCACAACGTTTGTTTATGCTTGTACTGTATGTATTTTTTTTTAAATGATTACATATTATTCAGTACAAAACTTACGTTGGTTTGCTATATAATGCTGTGATTATTTTAATATGTTTTGCAACTTCAACATGAAGATGAGAAGCCAGACTAAAATGATGAAACATATATAATCTAATGTATGATCAAAGAACAAGGGGCCCCAGTCACAATGTGTGAGGCACCAAACCAAGATGTTAAGGACCCCTAATCAAAGGATAAGCAGGCTATTTATTATTTGATCATGGTTAAAGGGGCCCAATTGTCTTCAATAAAAAGATACGGAGCCCCTATTCAAATTTGTGGTTTTAAATTAAGAATATGAATCCATATTTTTCTGATTCATTTTGCTAATAGTTGCACGGTTTACCTAGTAGCCTACCATTCTGGTTTATAAATCTACTAATTACCTAGTTAACATTTCCTTAAGCAAAATACCAAGCAAAAAAAGGCGTAAGAACAAACCTGAACGTGGTACCACATTCAAATTAGGCCATTAAATAAAACCTTTTTATTCAGTACATACCAAAGATTTTAGTTTTGTTATATTAAGTTGTTTAAGCTTTTACTGCCATAAGTGCAGTGGTAGGGGCCTATTAAGGTCAATCAAGCCAACATTGAAGTCTGATTAAAATGTGGGAATCAATACTGCATGTTTCATTACTTTTAGTCAATTAATTTGCACAAGACTGTGTGAATATAACTAAAACAGTAAATGTTTTATGCACAATTACCCATTACAATTTTGAATTTTGACGTTCATGGGCCCCGTACAGTGGCGTGGCCAGCCCAAAAGTTTGGGGGGGACCAAAATGTTTGATTTTAGGCGAATAACACTATTTTGTTTGGAAAACGCTTCTCAAAGCACAAAATGTCTATGTTTTCCAAACATTTGTGGGAGGCCATGGCCCTTTTGGCGCTCCCTGGCTACGCCTATGACCCCGTAGACCCTTATGGGCCCTGGTGCAGCGCACTGACTGCACGCCCTCTAGTGGGGCCTGCAATTAAAAATTCTGTAACAAGTTTATAGAAAAAGTATCTAGTTTTTAAACATGGTCATTTAATTAACGACGATTACTTCAGGCCAATCTACACTGAGGAGTTGCCAGGAGTAGCCGCGCACGATTCTTTGTTTGTTTTGTTGCGCCCAGGAGTTGCCGTGCTGAGCCGTGTACGAGCGTAGAATTACCCGACGCAACAAAACAAACAAAGATCGTGCGCGGCTACTCCTGGCAACTCCTCAGTGTAGATAGCCTTTAGAGGTGTCGTGCCGACTTTTAAATAGCTAGTTAGTTGCACGAAACCAGAATCGAACATTCCGTGCAGTTATGACAAAACTGTTGCAGAAGAAACAAATCCGAGCCCGGTCAAACCGGTGCACGGCACCGTTTCATCATCGCAAACTCATAAACTTTGGCCTACTACCCATTGGAGTGAACGTTGCTTAAAATCACGAACAGAGGCTTGTTATAGTTAAAATACGCACGCTTAAGACCTTCCTGCATTAACTGTTATCCATATTAATCTTCTCCTGCTAAATCTTCTCCAGGCAGATGTTTAGAATACTAACCTACCCAGTGGCGGATCCAGAGCAGGCGTTTGGGGGGCAGTCAAATAAGGGGTGCCAAAACGTCTTCACGGTTCTTCGTGACAATTGTTGGGTATCACATAAACGTGGTTGTCTTTTGTGGGCTGAAAAAGTGGCAATTTCGTTGGTCGAACTATGCAATCTTTCATGGAATCACAATAGTTTTAAATCGCGTTAAATCATAATTCACAAAAAGTTTGAAGCGGGTCCAAGAAGACGGGCCCTGTTTTTCACAAGTCACACATAACTGAGAACATTGTTGGTGTCCCAAAAATGTTTTATCTAAAAATAAATGTTTCAAAGATATACCCTATAGCAGTGGTCCCCAACCTTTTTGTAACCTCGGACCTGTCAATGCATGATAATTGTACCGCGGCGAGGGAATATTCTATGATGCTTGCTCGTTTTCAGCAGCCCAAGTGAAGTTACCAGTATGAATCATTAGATAAGGCTGCTGCAGTACAGTCTGCAGCTTTCCTCTATCTCCAGCACTCTCACTTTATGCTCCAATACTCTCACTCTATCCACCCAGCAGTGCTTCCACGGGAAAAATGGACAAATTACATGCCCAGATATCTGCCCTTTCGAAAGGGGAGCAATGGGGCGGATGTGTCTTTTCATAATAATATCATAGGTAATTTTATTGTCTGTCAAGATCGAATTGAAACAGATTTACTGAAGTTATGCGCCCACCCAGAAAATTCGGAATGGTTTTCTGTAATTTCTGTTATTATTGTTGAGGTCAAATTGTTGCTGAACAGAAACAAGCATAACTGGCAATGATTTTTTGCTTTTTATAAGTTTCCACTGCGCTCAACTATTTTATTGCCCCCTGTCCTAACACTGCTCCAGCGTCCCTGGTTTCATATATTTGAACATTGGACTGCTGATGTCAAGAAAACAATATCAACCCTATTAGTCCAGTTTATAAAAAAGATGCGACACTGTTAAGAAGCAGTAGGGGCAGACGGGATGAGACCCTAAATTCACAAGAAATACCTGCAAAAGTAAAAACTCAAGCTCTAGGTCTCCACGATAAAGTAATTTTCCAATTTATTGTATACTATTATGAAATCTCCCCAAACAAGCTTAAAGGTACCCCCAATGCTGTTGGTCAGGCAATGGATCTGCTTCTATCCAGGCCAACAAACACAGGTGAGAATCACCTTATCACCAATTTAAAATCGCGAATATCAGCCAACACCGCATTTACCACTAAAAAACTAAAATTTGCACCAGAAGATTGTTTTCTACTCAAATTTTTCTGATTTACACCGAATGATTTAACCAATTAGCAACGCATTTTACTGTTGATTGAAGATATCGCTAATCATGCCAAATTTGTTTTTTCGTGGCCAGCGTGAGCTGTCTACGGGTTTGCAATTGCAACAAAAGGATCAAAACCATATGGCAGGGAACCTATTTACTATCACGAACCACTTATATTGCGAAATGTTGTGGGCGGGTCGCAAAAATAATTAATTTTATCTTAAAACTTTTTCCGTTGTCTTCCTGAGGAAAAAATGGAGAGAAAACTATGAGAATGAGCGAGAGACACGTCTCCTGACTTAATAAGTGTCTGTTTATCAAGGACTTCTGTGTTGATGCGATTCGATTTCTATCTTGGGTGACAAAAATTCTGATACAAGGGCCATGTATACACGGTCTGTATTCGTTTCCAGGCCGCAGGTTTCCCTCCCCAGCCATACGGCGATCAGTCACTGTTGCTAGGCACGTAACCGGGAGGGGAAGAAAGGCGCCGTACTCCCTCTCAAATGTGACTGCAAATATTGAACCAATGAGCTGAAACTGTCATGACCGCGTAAAGCCTATTCATTCCACCAAGCTGATAGCTGGCATTTTGCCAATATTTTAGCGTTAGACCTGACTGCTGAGTACTATGTTTTGTTGAGGAGCGTCCTGCTAATACGTAGTAACTCATTGCCACCCTGCGTTTTCCGCGTTGGTCTGAGGTGTTGCAAATTGCATTGTTAGGTCACAATGTTCGGTCATGAAACACGCTCAATGTATTTTTGTCAGATAGCGGTAAGATGCTTTCAAACATACTTATGTTGCCATAGCTTTTGACATGCTGCATTATGGTAAAAGCAGTGGCATTATTTCCGACAATGAACTCATCTACTTCTCTTTATGTC
>Ga0210059_1016171_pt1 | contig 10792 bp, 7 predicted proteins | sample Ectturendosymbi2_FD_188042 | JGI IMG/M metagenome (GOLD analysis project Ga0210059, IMG submission 188042) | Ecteinascidia turbinata endosymbiont from Florida, USA - Sample 2 (SPAdes) (version 2) | ecosystem: Host-associated > Tunicates > Ascidians > Unclassified | place: Key West, Florida... | reverse complement strand
TGCATTCACAAAGTGTAGGTTGCGTGATGAGCCCAAGGAACGCTGCTGATCTGGAATGGCCCCTGAGTGAAGGTATGCAAGTTAGTGCGCTGCCGCCTGTCTGAATAGCCATGATCATCTTGTTGAAGCGTCAAGCTGCTTCAATTGCCGCTTACGCACGTTTGTGGAACAAACAGTCACAATTGGTGAGCAAAAGGTCTGCCCGGAGTCGGAGTCGTTAAAATTATCTGCGACTCCGACTCCTCAGGTTGAAAATCCTTCCGACTCCGACTCCACAGCCCTGTTCGAAGCGCGGCCCGATTGCCCATTGAGAGAACGCGGAAAAGTTTATTGAAGATTTAAAAGGTACTTGATTATATGGAAGAGTTCAGAAAGAGCAGAGGAATTAAGCGTTGTATTAAACCATAACGTCATAAACTTGTATTTTACTGCAAATAAAAGCACTATGTATACGAGTTACTATGATAAAGTGTACTAGCTTCTATGATAGAGTTTTCACCTGTTTGCATAATTCGTCACTTTTTCTAATCTCCTTGAGGTGACGAATTAGGCAAATTCTACTGTAATCATGTAGGTTAACCGGATATAAAAGTAACGATAGTAATACGTTTTCCACATTCAGTAACTTTGGTCGGATATCTGTTGTTTTCAGATGCTGGCGTCCAAGTTTTACAAAAATCCCGAAATTATCACTTTAATAGAAGCTGTCGTTTACACGACTCCGAAGCAGCAAATGTTAAAAATGCATGATTTTCTTTATATATATATGCTCGTACTGTGCATGCGTGTAAATTTACAATCAGTCAATTGTCTAACTATAACTTAGCGCAGCGTATCTTAACCTTTTTCTACCTCAGCAGCCCTTTTGGTCATGCCTAAACAGTCCAGCACCCCCTACCACTGGCAAACACCTGTTACTATAAGGATAAAGACATACGTATTCCTTTTACCGCCACATACGTGACCTTCCTAGCACCCCCTGAAATTGATTTCAGTACCCCAGGTTAAGAAACCCTATCTTAGCGGATATTATCCGGATAGTAAAAATTATTGATATCCGAATTAACATGCCTACAGAGCAAATTTTCACAACTTCCTAATCAGAAACTGATGCTCTTAAAAAATCATATTGCATCCAGCTTGAGGAAATACTCGTGCTTGCAGTATTTTAGTGAACGTTGAACTCAAATCACAATCTTTCCAAAACCAACAACGACGCAATCTTTTTCAATGTTTTTATTTCGGACGGTGCAACGAGCTAATTTCTAATCATGGCAGGCTTTCCAAGGCGACAGTCACATGATCAAACAGAGCACCTAGATCAATAAACAGGCAATGGCTTGACTACGTCAAAAAACGCAAACGCAGGGAACAATCGGCAGGTTGTCGATATAAAAACTACACCAACAAATTTCCTGCTCGTTTCTCGTAAAAACTACAGTAGATGTATAGTTCTTGACAATGCTGCGGTTAATTTACAAATCATGCATTTTCTCGACAACACCCAATTTACTTGGCATCTCGTACTGCAATCTTTACGAATCTGCTGTGTTCATCCAGTAGAAGCCGAAGCGCCAAAACACCGAAGCTTGTCGAAAAAATAAGCTACAGTAGACTAAGAATTTTCACTACCAGCTGCTTTGCTCAAGACTTGACAGAACACCGTCTTTTCCCGGACGTAAAGCATGCAACCACCCTTTCAGCTTCGAAAAGCAAGTTGTATTCACGCCAGCACTAAGCTGCTTGACCGTCGTCAGCCGGTTTGGGGGGTTGTTCGTCCGGTTTCATTGCAGGGAAGAGAAGGACTTCCTGAACGTGGCACAACCGACGATGTTAGTGATTCAAAAGCAGTAGGCCAGACATAAACTACATTTGACACGTTTATCGAAAACTACACCCTGACGACAGAAGCACACAGTAGTCTGGGGAAGTTGTTTCCGCTTATCGCAAAAGTAGCAGGTTTCGTTTCGAAATCAAGCAAAGCGGGCAGCACTGACGCATGCGGTACTAAACATTTTATGTAAGGAAGCTTTCAAGGTCAATGACTGCCGCTATCTTTATGCAATAAAATCAAATGTAGGTGGAAACCAGTAGTTGAAGCTTGACCTTTGCTTGGCAAAAACACCACATCCAGTGGCGTAGCCAGACCAAAATTTGGGGGGCCAAATTGTTTGATTTTAGGCTAGCAACAGCATTTTGTTTGGGACACCGCTTCTCAAAGCACAAAATGACTAGATATTTTAAAAATTGGGGGGGCTATGCCCCCCTGGCTACGCCCATGACCCCATCACAACTCCATCAAACTTAACTCCACAAGCTTTAGCATAATAGGGGTCTTAGCTCGTTGCCCACCTGCCATACAAATGACTTTTTTCGCAACAGCTCACTGTACGATGAAACACGGATCAGTAAACGCTGGTGGTCAAACTTTGTACCAGTTATGATTCCTCAGTAAACTGTTTACATGTCGAACACGCACACCCACATAACACACCAGATCGGCCATACCACACTGGTTGGCTTACTCAACTTGCTTTGTAAATTTATCACTGTTCGTCAGAAAATGCTGCAATTGAACGAACTGTCAAGATCACACAACGCAAATAGTCCAAGACCGCTGACGAGCATTTGACGTGCAGGTCAAATGTTGTTGTTGATCCACAAACTTACCTTTATGTTGTTTGAGTCCGTGAGGAACATGGTGAACCTGTCAATGCCCATGCCCCAACCACCAGTAGGTGGCAAACCGTACTCGAGCGCAGTGCAGAAGTTCTCGTCGACGCACTGAGCTTCGTCATCGCCAGCAGCTTTGTCCTTAAAAAAAGTGGTTTAACAGGAGCGTGGTGCGGAGTTACGGCTTCAGCTGCACTGTCACAAGAGAATGTTATGATATCTCAATATTCTTGTTCTTTAGACCTGTCGTCGTCAGGTTCAGGTAACACGTGGAAAAGGCACGTATGGCTAACGCTCACAACCACACCAGCGAAAAGATGATGTTCACAGCCACTGCTTATCCAGGCGCAACGCAATCTTGTGTGCCTCACCTGTATTACTGCAAATTCGCCAGCCATGAATTTGTAGGCTGGGCTTGATTAAGTGACTGCCTTGGCCGATTTTCGCCCAACCTGTGCTGTTCGTTGAAGCATTGTCATTTCAAATGCGTTATTTGTAGGCTGCTTGCGGAGAAAACATGACTTGACTTGAATCAGTAGTTTTTCGAACAGGACAAACTGCAGACGGTCTGCGGCGACTCAACCACAACCATTCTCGACCATATCGTGAAACAACTAACTGCAGTGTTCACGTATAACTAATCACGTGATCGCGAACCCGACCAACAACGCCAACCTGTGCTTGCTGAGCGAAGCGTTCACGCTGCACCATGGGATCGTTCAATTCTGTGTAAGCGTTGCAGACTTCCTTCTTGTTGACGAAAAGCTCGAACCTTTCAGTCAAACCTTGTGTCGAACGATGCCTGAAACAGAATCGCACAGATATCCTCCACAAAGTTGAACTGAGCTTTTAAATACCCAAAGTTGTTTATACGACCACATTTCAAGTGAACTACGCGTTTGCGACAGTTTTCTTTGTAAGCCTTCGGAAACAAGTGGTTAATACAAGCTTTTTTCAAGGATAATGTTACTCGGTATGGACATGTAGGGACCCGAAATATCTGATTCTAGGGAATCGATTTTCTCGGACTCTAGGGACCCGATGATAAATTTCTCTGATTCTAGGAACCCGATTTTCAATTCTCGGGACGCGAAAACACCTTAAAAAACCTGGATTAATGGTTTTGCAAAAGTGAAGAATAAAAACATGGTTTTTAAGCAGAACTAACATTTACCATCAAAAGTACCAAGATATACTGAAATTATCCGCAATTCTCGTCGCAATTATCCGGACATGAAAAAGGTTTTCCGCGTTCTTTTACACACACTGCTTGCAAACACTCACTTTCACGCTATATATGCAAAAGAACATCTGGTGACGCAGAGCATTTTCATCAATCGAGTTGTTTTTGCTGAATTGCATTCGAACACAAAACACTGACCCCCATTGCTCAACGCAATTGATACTCACCATTTTGCTAACGGGCTCATTATCTGCGGGTGTTCAATGATAAAGGTCGGGTTAACGCACTTCACTTCCAGGTAGTCTCCTACGAGCTGAAAATGAGGAAACAAAGGTAAGTTTCACGCCAGCATCAAAACTAAGAGCACAGTGAGAACAGGAAGTACCAGTCAAAACAAAGTGATGCGATGCTGCTAAGGTTGCTTTTGGGTCAAGAAAACGGTGAGGAAAGGTCCTGAAATAAACGATGTAAAAAGCACTTTCGCCGGCATATTGCGATAAAAATACGTGAGCAGCGCAGGCATGAACGTCATCACCTACGTTCCAGCTTTCTGAAGTTTGTGCCAAAATTCTTAACAACTGCAGATTTTATTTGCTATGCCGTGGGTATTGTTGGGTGTATAAGCAAAGCTTGGTATTAAAATATGCTCTTAAGGAAAGTAAACAAATTCGACTTAAGCTGGGTTAGTAAGCGTCATCGCAGGAGCTCCTAGAAGTTCGTGTATATCTATCGGCGCTAGAAGCAGGGTTGCGACAAAACTCACGACATGCCGATTTTAAGAGCTTCATATCCGCTTTCATTGGCGCCAAATTTTCGCGCAAAGGTAACACGCCGCCCGCGTGTCTGGTCATTCGTCAGATGTTTTTTTCCGCTTCATGTTAAGCAAACAAACACTTCAGTTTCGCAAAGCCAAACGTTTATCTAAAACAAAGGAAACGCAACAGTCTCACTTCCGCTACGCTATCGAAACCTGCTTTGCCCAACTGGTCAAACAACGGATGCTCCCCTTTCATTGTGAACCAGAAAAACACAAGAAAATTGCTGTGCGCGGTCAAGCATAACAACCCAAGGACAGCACCTTGTCCAAAAGTCGAGACGCCGTTCTGGGCGGCGAGCACTCGATGCCGAGTTTGACGCAGATGTCATCCAACTGTTTCCTCGCATCTGAAAAAAACAGCATTACTTTTGAATCTGGTCCCGTTCTCAGAGAGCGTGAGGCCTCGAACGAAGAACTGAGTACGAACTTCCACTGCGCAGACCGACTCGGCCAAAGGAACGTTTCAATGACTTCTGCGCCGCTGGGGATGCTATGCTTGGACTCTTGTCTTTTCCTTGCTTGCGCGGCTTCAGCCATGGAATGGGCATCGCTTTAGATGACCGTTACACTGCGTTGTTCGAAACAAGCTCCGAGAAACGAAGCACGCAAAAGGGTGCGCATCTCATATGTTTGACGAATTGCAATGTTGCCGCGTTGGACATGTAACAAACTTCGCTGCGGAAGGCAATCGTACTCGTTCTTTTTTTTGGCATAAGTTGCTCCTATGCTCATAAACACCTTATCACCGGAAAAGGATAGGATAAAATTACCTTTCAATTCTGACGAAACAACACTTGCTGTTTAGCACAAATAAACAATTCTGCGCTCAAGCGCATATTTCATAACAGAACAACAGTTGGTGCAGATTGCCGCAGAAGATATCAGGCGCGGGAATACAGTTGCTCAGCGCGCACTGAGAACTGTTGCTGAGCACGAGCTTTAAGCAATTATGCAACCGCTCTAGAGTCCGATAAAAATGAAGCAAGGCGAGTTGCGGCAATTGTATGATTTATGGTAAATGTTACAACACTGCCATTTTTAAATCTATTAATACAACACTAATTCACCTGGTGAGTTGTTCAAGTACATAGGACTGTAACTTGCACAAAGACATGACAACTTCCAGAAGTCCAAATAATAACAGCAAAAATGTAGGGTAAATACGAGCGTCGTGTCTCCGTAACTTGACGTGATGCAAGCAAAGTTATCAATTTCATGCAACTACAGGTTATACAAGCGGTGTCCGCAAGCCTGTTTGTTGAATCGAATTAAAAGGGCCGGTCTTATCAGCACTGCGCACATTGAGCGGAAAGGAATTCCCACGAGCAACAGCAGGTGTTGACAAAAAGTTCTGTAACCGTATGTTGGTACAAACGTTCCAGGTGGCAAGTTGTTTTGATTCGGATCTGTGTTAGATGGTACTCACAAGAAAAGACTGTTAAGTGCTTTGTAAACCAAAATCAAGAATGTAAGGCTTAGAGCGATCCGAAGCTATCGCAGTAGGACAGCAGCCATGTGCTATCCTTTGTACTTAGGACTTGCTCGTCGTGCTGCTGTGTTTTCACATCTTTGATTCCATAAATAGTTTGTTTCCACTTTGTATCTCACAACCACAATTAGTACAACATTAGTTACAGGTGCAATCTAACCTGATGGTCCCTACAAAGGAGATCCATTCCGCAACCAGATACGAGTTTCGAGCATAAGCCGTTAGTACGCTCATTACAAAGGGAATCTTTCGATAATGTTGAAAACTAAGTAGCTTCACGCTAAGCATCACAAGAATGTGTGGTCAGGAAAACGAAAATCAGCAACTGAACGAAAACCCACTGAAACAAAGGCGACTTTCAGTCTTTGTTCATGGACCGCAAAAATCGCTTTCAGAAACATTACGCTGTATCTCTGCCATTGCTACAGCTTGCTAGGCCTATGAGAAATACAAAGTTATTCACGTCACTGCAAAGTTTGTTGTAAGATGGGAAAATCTGTCAGGCCACGGTTTCACGTTAGTTCTTCATAAAACATTATGCAAAAAGAAGTGCGATAAACGAGTTGGACGCAGAACACCTTTGAGGTTTACGCCTCAGCATGATACTGTATGTGATTTCATGCAAATTTCAGCTTGTTCGCACTTTCTTCGTAATTACAAGTTCACAACCCATATTGCAAATCCAATTCTTTCTTTAAAGTTCGAATTCTTTGGACGCGTAGATTAAAGCCGGGATGGGGAAGGCTGCCACGTTTCAAGGTCGACTGCGTTCACGAGAGTTGAACAATCACAACTTTTTACTTCGCCTAAAAACTCGAATTTGCGAGTACTGCGTCCACCTGTACTGTTCAGAAACCTGGTCCACCTACGGCCGTCTTGAACATTGTCTGAATGCATTCCACCTCTTTGCGGACAAATTGTGAAAATTTGGCAGTTTTTAGAAGTGGTTTGGGCGCAAATATTTTCTTTAGCCTTTCGTGCTAATTTTTTAAAATATGGTTGACTTTGCGCCTAAATTGCATGTGGTAGCACATTCCGGAATATACTCAAAATGTCGCCATGAGCACTCTCACAAGCACGCTTCCCTTCCTCACAGTTGAAGTTAACCAGTTTAGCATTCCAAACAGAGAATGGAGGTAGTTAACGGCACATAATGATGATTGTTGTGTAATCAATCGATCGAACTTCTGACCTGCAGTTTATTTCCTAATAGCACCAACTGAAGCTCACATTGATTCACTGAGCAGTACAGTAAGTTGATGGTGGGTTGTTGGGCACTGTGAGATCAGTCCACTGGTTGACATCTATTGCTGTATATTTAGACCAGGTATTTGCGATGGCTTCGTGGAATTGTGTTATCGAAAACATTTGGTTATATAAATAACTCAAAACCACGTCAGGCATAAAGCATGAAGCTTTGGCCGTTTATGACAGTTCACATGGCCACTGCACTGATGACTTTATACCAACCTTGATTCCACCTTCGTTGTCACCATTTTATTTTAGGCGTCTCGTAGCACGATCATGTGCCCAGCACTTCTGTGATGGAGCTCTATGGACATCACTGACATTTACAACATGCTGATAACGCGCCGCCTCTTCTGGACAAGTAATGTGCAGAGGTAAGAAGACCAAACAATCACCTTTACAGCACTCTGGCAGATAGAAATTATTCCACCGGTCGCCCTAAACTCCAACAGATATTGAAACGCGACATGACACGATTCAACATCTCACCTAGTGGTGGACTTAGGGTTAGGGGGTCCGAGGCAAGACTGAAAAGGGAAGCCGTCTGATGACGTCATTATACTCAGCCAACTGTGATAAGACCTTTTGATCAAGCTTAGGAAGGGGATATGTGGGCCAACCCCAGGACACGTTCTACGGTATAACTGACTTAACAGAAAATGCAAAAGGTCAGGGATTGAGTTCCAGGGAGGGACATGTCCCCCACTTTGAACAAGGAGGTAAACAATATCTTTTGCCTCCCCATCACTTTGTGATAAAAATTGATGTACTGTAGTTGCACAAATTTCGTGGTTACATTACTGTTGAAAACCCAGCATAAACACGGGGAACAAATAAGAAAAATGGATATTATCCCCATGGGCGTAGCCAGGGGGGCACTTGGACCATGGTACCCAAAATACATCGTTTCCATAATTTGCCTCCATTTTGCCAATTTTGCAAAAAGTTCGTACTACGGTTGAGTGGGAACATGGTGACATCGTCGAAACGCAAACAATAATATCATATTTGTGCGATACACACAATAACATGCATATCACACAAAGTTTGTATATCCAAAGTTTTCTGGCAAACTCGGTCCCTGCAAAAGAGTATTCACGATATACAACTTTAAAAACACTGAAAGTTGGGAAAACAAAGCTAGCAACACATGAAATTTAAGCGATAGAAAGCTGGCATCACCCTGCACTTCTCTAGTTTTACAGTTGCTGTTGGGGGCCCCTTTAAAAGCAGAGTACTTACACATTACAGTGGCTGCTGGGGCCCCTTTGAAAGCAGAGTACTTACTTATGATCTGCTTCGGAGTATATTACATGAGTGGATAATAAGTTTTCACAAAAAATAACGAAACTCTACGCGCGGAACACTTTGAAGGGGGGCCCGGGGCAAGTGCCTCGCTCGGCTCCCCTTAAACACACCACTGATCTCACCAGACGAGTGGAAGTCAATTGCATGCAACCTCGGTAACTAACGTGCTGCTCTTTCGCACGTAATGAGCAAATCCTGTCGGAGCCACATCACTTATGTCGCTCCCACCGCTGCTCTCGGTCGGTCAGTTCGGCCCATCGGTGCAAATCCATTGCATGGCACATTTATTCATTCTTTTGTGTCTACAAGGGTCCAGAGATTCCCTTGTGGTCAAAACGCTGTGCCTTGGCGTTTTTTTGGCAGAATGTTTCTATGCGTGGTTTGAGACTAGCGCAGTGGCGTGGTCGCACAATGTTGTTTATGACGTAGAAAAAAGCAGAATTATAAAAAAAAAACAACCAAACCTTCCGTGTGGAGCTCAGTCGCTGCAGGAAGTTTCATCCCGATCTCTTTTTCAAGGTCCGGCAACATTTTAAATCTCGCAAACGGTGGAGAGTAGTCAACTTCATAAACTTCGCCATCTGGGCCCTCAGGATGGTAAGAGACTTTGTATGAGCCGGTGATGCTTTTCACCATCCCTGCGGGAAACGAACAAACAGACATTCATATATCAAAACGAATCTCACTGAAAAAATCTACTCAGGGCAAAAAGTACGGCGATTAAAATGCTGATGCAGAAGGTAGTTTTCCCATTCTTCTAAGGATCTTTTCGAAGGCCTGTCTTTACGTGTTAGTGTGCAGCAGACCTTAATTTGTTAAAAATTATTTGGTTGACAGCATTTATTAAAAAAATGAGTTGCCGTGCTTTCCAAGACTATTATCAACACACAATCTAAAATATTTCAGGCACAGAGTTCAACTTCGAAGTCTTTCTAAGTAACTGACCATGTCAACTGAACGGGCGACGACAAGAGTGACGTCATTTCATTTCATGTGTACCGCAACTCCTCCACCAATTTGTTTGCATTGCATTAGCGTGACTCTCTTCTTGAATCAAATTTTCTAAAGCGGTCTGAACTGCACTCTTCTTCCTGTAATCTAGACTGATTATGTTGTCATAATCTATTTCACGAAAGTACATTGCTCCTGCTGCAGAGCCGTGGTGAGGATAGGAATCCTCTGTCGCCTTACGTGGCTCACCTGACAGCGTAGTTCAGTGCAGCAGCAAAGTGCAACAAATTTAGATTTGATTTTTACTCACAGTTTCTTTGTTACTCAAACAAGCGGTCTATACAGCATCTTTCACAGTAGCCTACTTAAGTTTTTCATCGAATCGTTGTTTGAATACGTTGCATATATCAGCTGTGGGTGATACGAAAAAGCAGGTAATTCCGCGTGTTTTGACATGAAAGAGGGTATTTATACACTTTTCTGAGATGCATAAGTTGCTGTAAAGTTTGCCTGTGGTCTTCGCTTATTTTTGGAAGGCATTCAGAATTAAGCTTTTTTGTACCAGGTGCACAGCCCGAAGAATTATAGAAAATTTGCTTTGTTGTTCTGCACTATGGATAGTTCGATTCAAGCGGGACCGAGTCGGAGGCCAAAGAAACAGTCATATAAGAAGCAGAAATGATCAGTGGATGGGTCCTTTTTGGGGAGATTTGGAGTCGCGAACATATATGGAAACGGCAATTTGTGTAATGTGCTCAAAAGAAATCGCTGAAGAATCACTGAAACCGAACAAATTGTTGAGACACATGAATACTCACAAAGATGTGGCTTCACTAACAGATGAGGGAAGGAAGCGTGTTTATAAGCAGCGCTTTGACAATCTCTCACAAAGAAGCAACGACTTGAGTTATTTTCATACAAGGCAGCTTATCTTGTTGCTAGAGAGAAGCGACCATACGTGGAGGGTGAGGCCAAATAAAGCCTGTGCTTGAGAGTTTCGTTGAGATATTTGAAGGTGAGGTCTTTCAGAAGACAGTCAGAGATGCCATTACTGGAGTTGCTCTTAGTAACAATACGATAACTCGCAGAATCGAAAGTATGGGGAAGGATTTGAGAGAACAGA
>Ga0210059_1016170_pt1 | contig 10792 bp, 8 predicted proteins | sample Ectturendosymbi2_FD_188042 | JGI IMG/M metagenome (GOLD analysis project Ga0210059, IMG submission 188042) | Ecteinascidia turbinata endosymbiont from Florida, USA - Sample 2 (SPAdes) (version 2) | ecosystem: Host-associated > Tunicates > Ascidians > Unclassified | place: Key West, Florida... | reverse complement strand
CAGGAAAAAATGAAAATGTATCCTGAAAACAAGATGATTTTATTCCTTGCCAGCTTGACTCTGATGGACCTTATCGCTGTTGTCAAAGCATTTCTGTAAATTTAACATAATCCTCTATTTATGACAATGGTACACAATGAAACAACATCACATTTTATTGTCATCTGAAACCTGGACAGGTAAATTTGAACTTGCTACACTTTCCTGTTAAAATTTAAGCCTTGAAACCTAGATTTAAATTAATACGAAACTCGAACACCTCTTTGTTGTTGCAATGTAGCTTCTTCCCCTCGTAGCAGAAACGGCTCTTGGGAAATTAAATTGGATAAACCATTAATATTTATGCTGACAATGTCTTTAATAATGTGTTATTGTAATGTTTTTAACAAGTATGTTTTTAACTACAATATTCAGTCTTCTTACTTAGCGCCATTCCCATGAAATATTTTCCTAGGAGAGTTTTGGGGTTTATAACCAAGTCTGAACTCTTGCTTACTTTGAAAAAACGTAATTTTTAATTTAAAACATACGCAAAATCTCTATTTCAATGATAATATCTTTCAAACCTTCTTTAAGTATTGGTTAAAACTTTTGTATATTTGTAATGGTTTTATCACAGAATTGTGCACAATTTTCAGCTGCGTTTCATTTCTGTTCAATTTGTGCCTTTAATGCAAACAAGCTTTTCAAAGCAACACTTGACTCCAAAGTTGTGTTTGAGGTAAACTATTTGCAACTCATAGAATTAGAACAAAGTTCGTTGGAAGCTGGTTGTGATGCAAGGGTGAAGGGAAAAAAACGTTAAACTGAAAAAATCATGGTACTAAATGAACTGCATAATTAAAATTATAAATCATCTGTGCACGTTGGCTGAATTACTTCTAAGACATGTCTTTTGTATTTCACAAGTCACAAACATGACCTTGGCGTTGGAGACTAAAGGTGTTTATTTCAGGTTACGTACGAAGTGGATGGGATTTCGCAGAGAATCAATTACAATGAAACATATACGTGAGTTCTGCATATTTTCATTCTTGTAGACTGCAATTACCAAAAATTAACGTAGCCCCTAACTTTTTTTATTGAACAATATTTCACGGTCCGGATACGTTCTCGTAATAAAATGTTTTCCTGGATATTGAAATACTTAACGGCCATTGCGACAGACGTTAAATACATGGTCATAGGCATTTTCGTAATATTTATTATCATCACTACGGTGGTGAAAAGAATGGGTTTTGAAGTCAAAAGGACAGAATGATGAACCAGTGATGACGTATTTATGAGACATTACTGAGTTATGAATTTGAAATAAATTGTCATAACGTTTAGAATTACAGCTTATGTAAATGATGCAAACATTAAATTTTCTTACATTGTTTTCAAATTTTTTGAATTGTGTGTTACAACAGGCGTGTTGGCGAAACAGAACAAATAATATTTTATTTTCGGCGATACATTGGCTTAAGCGCTTGCCGCTGCATTCTTTCATTCAATCAAAATTATGCCGGATTGCTTGATTTTAAACTAAAATTTATTTTAAACAAATTTTTTTCAGTAAATTGTTCTTCTTAATCTTTCCTTAGGAAGTTAGTCTTTTTCGATGGGTTTATTATAATCTAAGGCAGTGGTTCTTAACCTTTTTTCCTTAATTACCCATTTTTGTTTAGACCAAATATCAATTTCCCAAAATCTAACTTATCTATTTTGCTAGTTCAAAATCTACTTTAACTGCGTACTCAATATAAAACAATGCTATTTATCAAAAAGAACAATTTAATGCAAGAAGTCAACATTTATACAACACAATCAGTGAGATTTTTGCTCTTGTTTTTTGTCTACAATCAATGAAATACTGGGTGCGATTTTGGAGATAGCACAACGGAAATCTGAGTCCAGATCTAACAATCTGTTTCGAGTTTTTGTTTTAACAGCAACAACACTTGAAAATGCTGACTCACAGAGGTAAGTAGAGGGGAACACAGTCAACAATGTTAGTGGTTTTTCTGCAACTTTTGGATATGCTTTCTACATCATTCCCCAGAATTTTTCCAAGCTTTCATCTTCGAAGGAAGCCTTGAAAGTTGAATCATGAATCATATCCAAAAACTCTTCTTGAATACCTTCATCTTCATTTTGTTCATTTGGCAAATCTTCAACAGAAACTTTGAAAGGGTTCCTTGTTTAATGCCATCATAGGTGTGTCGTGTTCAACACCGGGAAAGTAACGATGAAATTCTTCAATCAAGCTGTTGAAGTAGTCAACAACCTCACTTTGAACAATGCTGTTTATACCGTTGGTCTCATTCATTTTATTCATCATTGGAAACACTGCTACTCTCTGTCCAGATTGTATTTTTGTTTTCCAAAGTATAAGCTTTGCAATAAAAGCAGCAATCTTATCTCGTAGTCCCAGTATGCTTGCGGCGACACCTTGCAAATTGCGGTTCAGTTCGTTCAAATGAGAAAATATTTCCCCTAGGAATGCCAACCTGTTTTGAAACATTACGTCAGCAATATCAGTCTTCAGTCCTTGTTTATGTTGGATTTTAAGAAATTCAATAACTTCTGGTAATAAACGCGCAAGCCGAATCAATATGTTTCCTTTTGAGAGTCAACGCACAGAAGTGTGAAACAACAGAGAATCATATTCAGCATCCATATCTTGGCATAATTTTTGAAAGAGTCTGGTATTCAGAGCACTCGCTTTTACGTAGTTGACAACTTTAGTAGCACAATCAAGTGCTTGCTTAAGTGGTTGTGACATAGTTCTTGATGCCAACGCTTCTCGATGAATAATGCAGTGCGTTCCAATTATTTTAGGATTTTTCTGTTTGACAAGTGTCAAGAAGCCAGATCGCACCTCGAGCATAGCAGGTGCCCCATCCGAGCAGACACTTCCAAGTTTGTTCCAATCTAAATTTTCTGCTGTGAAAAAGTCATCCACAAGCTTAAGCACATCACTAGCCTTTGTGGTTGTTTCCAACGGGTGGCAAAAAAGAAAGTTTTCCTCAATAGTTTTGTTGTGAATATACCAAACAAAAACCATTAATTGAGAGAAGTTTGCAGAATCAATCTACTCATCAAGCTGTATTCCAACACAGGTGAAGCTTTGATATTTTCGATGAGTTGAGATTTGATATCACAGGCCATATTTGCAATACGATGTTTAACAGTGTCATTGGACAAGGAGACCTGCTTGACCTTTGATTTTGCTCCCTCACCCAACAAAATACCAGCGCACTCTACAAGACAGGGATTTATCAGCGTCTTAGCAATGTTATGTGTTTTTTTGGTCTTAGCTACTTGAAGAGAAACTGCGTAAGACGCAGTCACCATTGCCTTTGAATGAGTCTGAAATTGTCTTGTACTGTCCAATTTCATTTTTTTAAGCCGGATGCTTTCATTTCAAAGAAGCTCCTGTTTTTGTCAGTGAACTGCGGGTGGGTGTTCGAAAGATGTTGCTTCAGTTGATACGTCTTCATGGAAGCATTAGAGAGGGTTTTGAAACAAATGCCACATTGGAGCAACTGCTCATCACCTCTCTCTATGAAAGTGATTCCATAGTCGAGAAAAGTATCGTTATATTTTCTCTTAGCTTTAGCCATTCTTTTCTCTGCAACTGAAAATTTAATTTGACAAAATATAGCACTCTCTGCTCAACACTAACTTTAACTGTACTCGGTATACTACTAGCACACACAACGCTGCCTTAATCAACACTCAGCTCTAAGTTGTTTTTCTAGCTTTCTCACATATAGACTACTAGCCAGCATAGCAGCACCAAAAATCTAACTGTTACGTCACAAAAATTGGTTAGGCCTACAACACGGGACAATCAAAATCACTATGTGGAAACAAATCTGAAAATACTAGATTGCTAGAAGGCATCGTAAAATGCTAAAATGAAAGCGAATTACGATTAGAAAGCTGAAAAAAGGAAAGAGCACATGAAACATTGTTTATTATACCAGTAATTCAAAATATTTAGGTTCAGCTGATTACCCACCTGCTGCCTTGTCATTACCCCCATGTGGGTAATTACCCATAGGTTAAGAACCAATGATCTAAGGTGTTCCAAAGCTTCTTGGTTTTGCAATAGTTTTATTTCGGTTGTGGTTTGTTGTTTACCTAAGCTTATGATGTCTGCTTTTATTTCGAAATTAAAAATTTTTGCTACATTGACAAAATATCTGAATGTCTTTTTCTTTCAAGTAACTTCACTCCACAGTTGAATCAAGCAAGGAATCAATCGCACATTTTTAATACGAAACCGATTTCACATAGCACTACGCATCATCAGTCCTTACCTCTGTAAGCAATGCTAACATGTGAAACATAGAAAGTCTAAAACAAGGGCAGAAAGCAAACAACCTCAGACTGTAGTGAAAAATCACGCAACACCAACTGAACAAACTTAAATTGGAAATCAAAGTCTTACTCAACTAAGTGCATTCACTGAAGCTTCAAAACTTACTGCAAAAGTAACATTAACTTAATGAATCCAAACAAAGGTGCGATGGTTAACACTATGGAACGAAATGGGACATTTCGGCGATGCCGTTCCGGCGACGCCGTTTCGAAGATGTCGATTCGGCGATGGACTTTTCGGCGATGAATCAGTTGATAAGAAACTTTGATAAGTAAATTTTTCAATTTTAACTCTCTTTTTTTACACGTTAACACAAGATCACAAATAAATACCACACAAATACCAGCTAAAGGCATCAGAAATTGAACTAGTCCATTTGGAAATTGTGGGCAAACTCGCGCAGATATCCGGTCACGCCATAACTGGCATATCTCTGAACCACTCGAAGAATCCTTTCATCGCACATTCTATAACGTGATAATTTCCTGGGTGGGGGATTTCCGGCCACCAAATGCTCATGAAAAGCATATTTCAAAAACACTTTTTTTCGTATAAAACATTTACGACCATCAATCGGCGTCGCCGAAATGTCCTAGATCCCTATGGAATACGTCGCTGTCAGATAAATACATTTGAATTTCGCTACTGGCAAGGCGACGCGTCCAATTAGAGGTTGTAAGAACACGCCGTATAGTTCAGAATATCGGCAGAATGCGTGAACAAACTTCATTTTGTAGCAATGGCAACCAAGCCTCAGCGTATGCATTTGAAACGCATGTGACTGACGTGAACCAAATGCCAGCACGCTGGTGGCGAAAGTCAAAGCAGGTCAACGCAGGGCACGAAGTCTTATTGTTTGTGTGTAAGCTTTCCTTACTTATATCTTTATGGGTTTTAGTAAGAAAATGAATACTTTGAAGGAGCAAAGTTGATAGTTTTTTTTCTTTTTTACTACTGTAATCTACTGGTTCATTCCATACGTTCACAAATATCATATTTCGACTGGATCTCCAATATTTTGTCGCATCGCAGTCTTTGAAAGCAGTTGTAGGCATTTGTTTCTAACTGTATTTTTTATTATAATTTTGAAATATGCTTTTAATGTGGCATGCCAAATTTTATTTTGTTATAGTGATGGTTTCCATAAAGGAGTTGCTTGGTTTTCAGCATGTTACAAGTTTGTAAGTGTCCAAAAACAGAAATGATAATGAAAAGCAAAGCATAAAGGTTTTGTTTTGCTGACAGGACTGCATCATACACATTTAGATCTTTAGCTACTCATCCTTTCTTGGCATTCTTTTACATTCATGAGAACAACACTGCGTATCGTACATATAAGATCAAGGTATGTTTTCGAAGTGAAAAATTACTTTTTATTGTTTCATATGACTAAACCCTGGTCAAGATTTGTCAAATGAAGAAACGCAAATAGTTGTTTCAGTTCCATGTGAAATGGCAACTTATTGTAACATATTGCCTAATTGCAACACAACGCCAACACGAAGGTGGATTCTACTATATTTGCAAATCTGTAAAGACGTCGCAGCCGCATCATGGCTTGAAGTTAAATAATTCACCGTAACAATACTCCAAAGAATAAATGTTTGCACTAAACGTTTGAAATACTGTTTGCAATCTCGTAATGGCAAAGTTGTGTCCATTTGTACCAAGAGAATTCTTGCTTTTTAGATCTGTTACAACTCTTTTAACAAAACTACAATTTCGCATGTGTGTGTAATTTGTTATATACGAGCAAAATATTTTTCACAGTTATAAGTCATTTATAGCATACCTTTTTTACAAGGATAATCAAATGAATGTTTTCTTGAAATATAACCTTTTCTACCTTGTGAGTGAATACACTTCACATCTTATAATGATTCTGGTGTGGATGGTTATGTTTTTCACATTTTAACCACAAATCTTAATCCAAGTTGTCAAAAAAATTAGTAAAGGCGCTCTCAGTACGTTCGTAAATAAACGTCTGCATTACGATTCGCACAGGTGACTTCCAACCTTGGGGCGGATGGAGGTGGAACATTTTCCAGACTGAATGGTGTAGCATCTTATGGAAGTTACACCATTAACTACTCCGGTGCACAAGTTTATTCCGCCATCGACCCTAGCGTGTGTGAAGTTTTCTTTGTCCTTAACCTTAATCCGGTAAGTTTACATGCTTTGTTATCAGAAGGGTAGGGTATGAAATTGTTTGAGTTTTTCATTTTTCGCATTTGTTGCAACGCGTTGCTGAAAATGTGTTTGACGAGTGAATGGTGACAGCAAATATTTGATCAGAAACACTATTTTAACAGAATCACAATGTATTTCCCACGTACGTGGAAAGCTTCTGCGGGAATTGCAAATTCATTTTGAAAATATGTTGGTTTATCGAAAATGAATTTGGTTTCAGAGGATTAGAATTAACAGATACTTTTTGACATTAGAAAGTAGCCATGCGTAAGAAAGCTTTAGGCAGAGACTTGCTTTCAATTTGTCGTGCCTTGATTTCACTTAGGAAGCTATTTCTTTCAAGCAAATTCTTGCTGCAATTTAATTTGCTGTCTTCTTAAACGTTCCTCGACATATAACATTTAAGTTGCGCATGAAACAGCATAAACAAATTATCATCATCAAAAACATTTTTATGGATCTTTTCAAGGAAAGGTTGGTCGGTAATGACTTGGTAGACTTCCACGCAGAAAATATGGTTCGTGTATGCCCTGTTTGGGTGCGCTGCAATGCACAAAATGATAATGACCGTTTTCCACACAATTTAATCATAATTTTCAATCTAATGATCTGAAAAATTACTATTTGAAAAATTACTAGTTGTGCAGAAATGTGGATTTTCATTTTGTTCAGTGATGTCAACGGTATTAACATGTGCGACACTTAGTCGAACATTCTGTTCTCTACACTGGAAGCTTCTTTCAATTTCTTGTGCAAGTGGGCTTGGTAATAATGCTTGTCGGTAGATGCCTCTGATTTTTGTAATGATATGATGGTTTTCTGCGCTGAGTTGCTTTTTGTTGATGCCATTTCACTGCAAATGGTTACAGCAATTCTTGCGGACTTGGAGCCAGAATCGAATAGAAGCAGTTTTATCATATGAATATCCAGGCGTGTATCAAGCGTTGATGATAGTCTATAACTAAAAGACAAATCGTTTCCAGAACAACTATGAAATATGGCGTTTTCTTAATGAATGCCTTTGCAACTAAGCCCATTTTGCATTACTGCATGATTTTGTTTGGAATAAACTGACGTCTTGAACTTTTTTGTAATAGAGTTTTCTTATTAAAGAGCATCGTTTAAAATTTTATTGAAATTTTTGATTTTATGAAGTTGAGCTTTCTTAAGAACATCGCATTAAATGTTTCTTGACATTTTTCGAAGACCTTTACCAAATTAATTTTTATCTTTTGATGGTTTACTTGAAGGGATCCTCTAATCCAAACTTACAAGTTGCAGCCCGTAGTACTGACAGACAAACTACAGACAACAGAGCACAAGTTTCTGGATCACTCTCAAACGTTCTTTTCGGATACACGTTATTGTCAAAGTGAGTTTAAAAGGTCTTAGCAGATTTTATGCTTAAAATAATGGGTTAATATGTTTGGCTGAAATATTGGTTTATTTCTTACATGCGTTTTTGCTTCTAAAAATAATATAAACGTGTGAATATTTTTCACATAAATGCTATCATTTTGAAAATAATTGTTAATTTGTGAAGTTTAGAACGATCAGATTCAAAGCGAATTCTTCTGCGAGACATACCTACGATATATTTCATGCACTATTTTTGGCTCTGTTATGAACTGCCCTTACAGTTTTTAAAAGTTAAGCCGTTTCAAATTGCATCTTTCACTAAAATAAGGTTGTCAAATGCATGAAACGAAAGTTTTATTTTCACAAGAAATAGTGCGGCTCCTTGAAGTGCATATTACTTTACAATAACCTCTGTGTTTGCAGGCGAAGTGGTGTTCGTTTGTATGATTATGAAATACAAAGCGTTATGCGAAGTCTTCTCCGAATCATTTTTCCTGGTGAGTAGGTAGATGTTGTTTGCCTGATGCTGCGTTTGAGATTTAAGAAATAATAATTTTGCATATTAGCCTTAACTGTAGCTCCTATATTTGAAGTTTGAAAGAATATACTTTACAGCTTTTCATGAACTCTGGAAAACAACGAAATTGTCAACTATTAATGAAGGGTTCTGGTACGGTCAGCATTTAAAAAAAATAATAAATTTTCCGCTCTTGTTTTGTGTTCCTAACCGCAATTCGTGCGTCCTATTTTCCGACTCTTTTTCAGTGTCAGCATTTCACTAGTAAGTTTTCTTACTGCTTACAGCACTGAAGATGTGTGAAATGCATGAAAGTAGTTTCCATGTGAAATTAATTGCAATGTATTCACTTGCGTACGTCAATACTGTGGCTTACAGCTGTTGAAAGACAGTTATGTGCAAGTTTGAATTGTCGCAAATGGATGAGAGCGGAGCCGAGCAAGCAGATTTGTAGCAAGGTGGCCAAGAAGCTACAACGTGTTTTATTACTGTTTGCCATTAACGAAGGTCGATTGCTTTGATTATCTTCTGCTTTTTCAGCATACAAGTTTTATTGAAAATCATCAAATACGACGAAAAAATTTTCTAACACGAGGTTGTCCCTTTTTCAAACAGATGTTTATACAAAAACATTCTTGGATGTTAACCTATTATTACAAAATGTTTGTACAAATATTGCAATTTTGATCCAGTACTCTTACGCTCGATTATTAATATGCCGTTTAAATTGTTTCACAGGTGGAAGCCCAACGGTTTCTCCTGGTTTATCGGTGCCAACGCGGCCTTCCATTAGTAAGTCAGATGAAAATAAAGGGTTTTGAAGGAAACATTTCGTTTTCGTTATCTGTTTCAATGTGCATTTTTAAATGATGATTTAATTATTAAGTTTCCTGCAAGTTCTTCACAAACGCATCAATCAGTTTCAACAAAGTCACACATGCACTCACTGCATGACAAAGGCAGGCTTCAAAAACAGTGTAATGGTCTAGATCAGGGGTCGGCAACCATTCCCTAGTTACGGGCCAAAAACAGACTCTGCAAGATATGACGGGTCGTACTAATTTTCTACCAACAATTCCCTTCATTTTGCTGTATGTGATGTTGATTATACTTGGGAATTTATTGAATTGTAATCAGATTAACTCCTGATTTTTACAATTCACAACAAAAGACCAAAATATGACATTTAGTACATTTATAGTACAGTGCGGTTTCTCGCAGGTAGTTCGTAATAAGTATGCAATAAAAGAAGTTGCAAGGAGGGCAAATTCACAAAATGTAATACAAATAGGGGGACCATACAGTTAATACCATTTGCAGAGGGGATGCGGGCCGGATGATATTATTTGGAGGGCTGTAGGTTGCCGACCCTTGTTCTAGATCAATATAATGGACTGGCTATAGTTCGATTTGGTGTGGTTGGAAACAGCCAGGGAGCATAGAACTGTTACAATTTCTAAACGCTGTGTTACGTCCCAATTGTGCAACGGTTCGTTGAGAGGTTGCCTTGCTGAATCCTTGTTTCTTTGTATATTTGCTTGCTACATGGTTCGCTATGCGATTACACTGAAGTTGGTTTCGAATATTTCGTTTTCTGCAGCTAATTGCTTTGTCAACAAATATATATATATATATATATATATATATAGATCCTCAGTGTCAATCTTTGTTTGTCCAAAGCACCGAAGCAGCAGCTATTCCGAATCACTTTAAATTATCATATAAAAAAGCTTGTGTTTTATTCTTTTGCAAAACCACTCAGAAAAAGATTAATATTACTTAAGACATTGAATTCTGTCCACTTTCAATTAATTATCGATTTAGTGAGTCGAATCGATTTTTCAAAACATCAAATATTAGTTGTTGTGTCATTGTTTTCTAGGACCGCAAGGCCACTTTTGTGGCTTGGACCTTTGTCCAGTCATAACTTCCAGACCGATAGAGCCAGTGAGCTGCTAAACCCTCTGAAGAAGCGTACAGTCTCCTAGGTTCGATTTAAATTCGGGAACTTTTGGGTTTGAACTTTTAGTCTGACGTCACGATTGGTGGTTGTGAGGGGACTTTTGGATGACGTAATCAGAGCCTGAGGAAAAAGATCAAGTGGCAATTTACTTGTTTTTTCTTTTAAAATAAATTAGGCGAAAATCCCCATCTTTAGAGCCTTTGATTGGCCATCTATAATAGTGGTTGGCAAGTTATTGCCAAAAAGTCGATAATCAATTAATACTCCCTTAGGGGATTAGTTGCTCGTTTTTGTATTAAAATTAATTTATTGTTGTTTAGGATTAATTAATGAATCGTTGTTTTTGTTTTAAAATTATTGTTTTTGTTTCAAAAATAATTAACTGTTGTTT
>Ga0210059_1016169_pt1 | contig 10793 bp, 6 predicted proteins | sample Ectturendosymbi2_FD_188042 | JGI IMG/M metagenome (GOLD analysis project Ga0210059, IMG submission 188042) | Ecteinascidia turbinata endosymbiont from Florida, USA - Sample 2 (SPAdes) (version 2) | ecosystem: Host-associated > Tunicates > Ascidians > Unclassified | place: Key West, Florida... | reverse complement strand
AAGCCTTCGTCAATGGACTAGCACTAACGCATGGCATCTTGCTGTAGACGACACGAATGTTGATACTTTTACATCGCATGAATTGTCAAAGTTCGCTTAACTTGTCTGCGCAAAGGTTTGTGGTTAACGTCGGTGGCAGAGCAGTAGAAGGTTCAAAAACCGCCGTCGTGTTTCATCTTAGTGCTTTCTGCACATATTGCAGACATTCCAACTGTCGTGTTTACGCTCTCTAATGCAAACATATCTGCTCAAGACCTGGTGTTCTGTGAAAAAAGGCTTCTCCGGCTTTTCTTGTACGCCGCGCCAGCTTCAGTTTGCGCAGCTGGTTTTTGAATGCCAGGTGTCGTTTGTCAATGCAACAGGAAAGATCGACAGGTCACCGGATTAATCTCATAGCGCGTACCTCTGCGCATGTCTCTGTGCGCGTTGCGTGAAGGGGCCTGGTGGTCGTTCCCAGCCGGGATTGTGAGAAAATCTCTCCCTTCGGATAAAACAGCAGTGCAGAGTTTGGGCGGCTTTATTTTTTGCGTCAAAAATTTCCAACATCATTTTGTTTGTAATTAAATGAGGTCCCGGCCGTAGCTGGAAGGTGCTGTTCCATGCTGTGTTGTGGGACGTTTCGGCATTGGCTTCTGTCAGACATATAGATGCAGACATATATATTTGCTTACCTGTTCTCGTAGAAAAACAAGCTTCCGCTCTACCTGGAATTCCAGCAAAATATAGGATGTTCTCTCCTTTACCACAAACTTTTCTTTAAGTTGCAATTCGAACAAGATGGGCAATATAATTTTCGGGTGTTTTCTTTAGTAAAATAGTGCCCTCGTTCAAGTTATACGAAACCTGACCTTCTTCGCCCTACCCTCAAACACTGCGCACAACTGGAACAAGCATCTGAAGACTGCGCACCTGCATCTAGCATTGGAGCACAGTCAGTAAAACCCCCACGTCCCACGTGGTTACCGATCCATATTTAATGTGGCGTGGAAAATGCTCCAAACTGACCTCGTCTGCAGGTGTAGTTTTCCCGTAATTAGTTGAAAAGAACCTGGAGCGTTAGTATGGGTAAAGAAAAGTGTTTGAATAACATATGTCAATATTTGCTCTGAGCAAAGAAACGTAAACACTGGATTTTCAATAACATTTGATGCGAATGGTTTTTCTAACGAATTTATTGCTTATGTGAAAATTAAATGTAAGCGTAAAAGCTCAAACAAATTATTTTAGACATAGCTGGCACAGAAGTACATTGTTTATTTTGTTCTTCCCTCAGCCCGTTGCACATAGTTCGCAACTACCAGTGACTAGCGAATATGTGCCTAGGCCATCTGTGGTCTGCATCAAATAACGTTGTAGATAGTTCTTACGTATGAAAAGCAGCATTCGTATCTCAAAATAAAAATTCTGTTTACAAACACACAGCAAATATGTCACTAACGGTGCTTTTCACAATCACAACTACTCACGCGGTGATTTTGGTTACTGGTTAAGGGCATTTGCAATTCATAACACGGGTTCTAACACTAAACATTTTTGGGGGCTATTGTCAAATGTTGAAGCATGCAAGTAGCTGAGCCTTGAGCAGGAAATTTGGTGATTGATAAAAAAAAAATAATGAATTTTTTTGTTATTTATAGAGTAGTGCCAGTGTCCAAGCACTGTCAAATTTAGTTTCAAGTGTAACAGAAATGCATTTTCTCAAAGAGATTATTTACAGTAGTACGATTCGATCGCACAACCAACCTCATGAAAGCAAAATTTGGTGATAAGCCCCTACTTTTCTCACAAGAAAAACGTTCCACGAGACACTTTGCTGTCTGTTAAGCTTTTGTCCCAATTGAAGTAATAAACGCAATTCGTGTTTTTACATATTGTTCATTTTAGTTTGCACAAAATCTATCCTTCGCCAGAAGAACTAATTTATTTATATTCTTCGCCAGAAGAACTAATTTATTTATATTCTTCGCCAGAAGAACTAATTTATTTATATTCTTCGCCAGAAGAACTAATTTATCTGCTTGATTTGAAACCTGGTGGCAAACGCTACGAAGTAGCAACATGAGTAACAAAAAGAACAGCAAAAGGTTCCGATCCGGCCCCTGTCAAATTTTGGAATCCATTTCGGCCACGATCAAAATGTCCGCTCATCCCCGGACTATACACACATTGATACTAAACAAAACAACATAAAACTGTCCCAATCCCAACAAAGCTCACGTTTATGACCACCAAAGCATATTCAGACCTACATTATGTGAAACACGTAAATGATCAATAGTTAAAAATCTAACCGCGTACTGCCAACTAGCGTAAATATGTTGTTTCGGTGGAAATTTTGATGCGTAGCATGGTACCAGCGAGCAACCGTCTTTTTCAGTTTCCTTTCTAAATCCAAGTCAACGGTTAGCATTTCCTCATCGGCACCTTGCCATGGTGACTTTAGTTATAATGACCTGGTCTTACTGCAGGTCAAAGGTGAAGAATTGGTGACTGCCGAGGTCAACATTCAGCCACGAAAGATCGGAAAGCGGAAGGTCATCGTTGGATTTTCCTCCAAACAGCTGCAGGGTCTTCGAGGCGTCGCCGAATTCGTTGTGTCTTAGTGGAAGTGATGCACTTATTCACACGAACAGATATATCTGCAGTGATCGAGAACCTTGTTCCAGCAGTCAGTAGTAGTGTCCTTGTTCAGTAGTTCCACTCGTTCTTGTAGTTGTTGCGCACTTATAATCAGCCTGTTTTGATTACTGTTGACAGGATTCGGTTGTGTCGATTTTACGAGATTCAAAACGTTTTTTAGAAATTTTCACTCTTTTTGCTATGACGACGGACAGATGGAGGATCGATATGGCCGAACCACTAGTTTTTTACCTGAACCGATTTTTTATGCATTTGCTTGCTGTAGTAAGACCACGTTACAGGGTGCCAGAAGTCTTGGCAGTGCTTTGGCACGGCCATGAAGAGTGGAAACGTTACGTGCAAGGTCGTGCTTGGGAGCGAAGACCAGCAGTGCTTTGTTATGTCATGTGACAGTACGATTAACAGACTAACAGTACGAAACAGTGCTTGTTCATTGTTATGCGAATGATGCAAGGTAGTGTGGACTCGTTGTTGGTGAAATCAGTCATTGCTTGCGGGCAGGGGTGTTGTGGGGTGGGAACGGCGTTCCCACACTTTTTTGGGTGCGGGAAAGCGTTCCCACGCATGTTTTCGTTCAGTCCCGTCGCCACGGGGGGTTTTGGTGGGCTAGCCCCATAAAACAAAGCTCCAATCCCCCCAAATTGAAATTGGAAACACTAAATTAGCGGAATTTTTGTCAAATTTTAATGTTCAGCCCCTCCTGCGCGAACGTAAAGCCCCCCTATTGACGACTTTCTGGCGACGGTTCTGTTTTCGTTTGTAGTGTAATGAAAGTGAATACGTCAGTGTAAAAACTGATTTAAAAAGGAGTTAGAAGTACTGTTGAAAATGAATAGTTTTCGGCTTGCGTTCCCACACTTCCTTTTTAGCACTACACCCCTGCTTGTGGGTATCCACCTGCAGCACAAACAGAAGAAAGCATTTCGATCATACAAAAACGGAACCTTCGGCGAAGCCTATCAACTAATGAAACGTAATTTAAAACCTGGAGCGACTCTGCATCCAGCAATTTCTCTCTGAAGAGTAGATATTCAGTCGAAGCAGCATGGCGGTTGAAAAATCGCTCAGCAGTCTTTTTGTTGTTGTTCTTCAGTGGTCTTGGTCGCTGTCGTTCCACACTTTACCTCTTGCTTCCTTTTTTTGCTGGCCCTCGCTTCTAAGCGTTTCCCAGTCTGTCCACAGGCGCCACCAAACTATGCCAAGGCCTGCGTGGCCATCAACGCACGGCTGATCTCAACTTCCGTCGCTATAACGTGATATGCAAAGATGTCGAAGTTTCGCGCAGAGCGTAGGGTTCTGATTTCCGTCCATTGAATATTTCAACCATGCCGATTAGTTTCGAGAACATTTGCACCTGCTCGTAGTGCTTTTGCTGCTTTCGGTTTTCAAAATAATGCTTGCGTAGTTGCGATCGAGTGCCAACGTATAATTGTGGACTGTATTAAAGTAGTTGTACGAAAATCTTCGCACGCGTTCACTATGCAGTCCTTCGAATAAGCGTTGCAGGGCAGGAAACCAGTCATAGACCGCCAGTGACGTGTGCAGCACTGCGTCATAACATTGCTTTAAACAATTTGAAGATCGACTCGTTTTCAGATCGCATGACGTAATTTTTATCAGGATGAAGCGATAGATGATGTCGAGTATTTTGTGGGTTGAAGCTGACGCTGATGGAGTTCTGAAATAGTTCGAGCAAATTAGAGTAAGGTTAGACCAACTTCAGGTCTCAATTAGCGCAAAAGGACTACAACACCGGGTCTTAACGCGTGCAACAAATTGAAAAATTGAGGGTCGTGCGGCGAGTTTCAGGCAGGGCTGTGGTGCCGGAGCCCAAGCAATTTTGGATGGCTGGATCCTGAGCCAGAAATTTGGTTTCCGGTTTCACAGATAATTTGTGGTGCAAGCGACTTATAAAATAGTGCAATGCTTTTATTCTGATTTTTTGGACCAAATTGTTCCGGAGCCAAAAAATTTTGATGCCCGGAGCTGGAGCCTGGAATTTGAATACCGGCTCCACAGCCCTGGTTTCAGGGGCTGCAAAGAGTTAACGATTGTCGAACTGATTTGTGCTTTTTCTTATTATCGAAACGCGGTTATTAAAACTGACGGAAAACAAAATATGACTTGGTTGTACACGCTACGTCAAAACCACTACAGTACGAGTTGATTATCAACGGAACGCGTGCAGAAGCAAACGGAGAGGACTGAACACTGCCTTACGTGGCGCAGCCGGATGCAGTTCTTTGTTTCTCACTTCCGCAGTGTTATTACGCAGTAGATTTTGGAACAGGCGTGTCAAACTCATTCACTGTGGGCCAAAATGAAAAAATTGATTCAAGCCGAGGGCCGGACTGGTTCTTGTGTAGCTTTTGTTACATGTCCATATTCTTGCGCTGTATTTTTCTTTGCTGTGTGTTTCGGCGATGTTTCACTCTGCTTTCTTGTGTTGCATTCTTTCATTACCGATGCGCGCAAATGTCGAATGTGGGGCTTGTAGTATTACGGTGGTGCGTGCAACTATACGTGCGTCCCAGTCGTAATAATAGTTAAATATCGTCCCACGGGGCGGAAAGAATTTATTCGCGGTCCTTGAGTTTGACACATATGTTCTAGAATGTCTATAACAGTGGTTCTCAAAGTTTTTTCATCATCCCTCATTACAAACTTAAACACAGTCAATTCCCTCGCCCAAGAAAAATAATGAAAAAGGCAATTGCAAAAATGTCATACTACATAGCTCTCTAGCTCAATGTACTGTCGAGTTATGATGTGTCCAAGTTGGGCAAATCCCGGGACTCAGGGGTTTGTAAAAAATCTAGAACCAAAATACGTACTTTGTTTTTTAATGCAAGTAGCACTAGGTTCTGCAAGGGGTGGGTAATCATGAGGTAGATTTGGACTGACTAACAAACTCATGGACTATTGATATGAACGGTCTCTTTGTATGTTTGAAGCAGATGCGAACCTTGTCTCACTAAAATTAGATCTTGCTAGCCCACCCGAACAAATTCAAACAAACTTAAACGAAATCATGTCAACGTGTAGGCACAGATTAAGTTTGAGCTAGCCGACGTTTAACAAGTGCAGGACGCGACGTAGTCCAACCAAGCTTTACCTGAAGACCTGAAACAGCGAAACCAATTAACGAAACTGTCGCAGTGAGCACAGCCTGCGGTAGTGAACGGAGCATCACAGGACAGTGCCATTTCTGTCTTGCCTATTGATACATTTACTCTTTTCCGTTGTGGTAACCAGGCGAAAAAGTTTAACACAGGCCTGCTCTCCCTGAAATTTTCAAAACGATGTTTAGTTGTTAGGCACAAAACCAGTTACAATAAATTTTCCGCCCCGGTAAAATGTACAAGTTGCAACTATTTTGCCCCCCATCGAAAATATCTGCCTGATAAATGTGATACGCGAGAGACTTGTTGGTCTGCGGTCTCTGTAATATAGAATCCTCATTGAAACAGGTATTGCGTAAGATTGTTTGCTGATAATCAAAGAGGACCCTAACGCAAAAGATTTCTAAAACTAACCAAGCATACCTTTACTTCAATTGATTATCCAAACATGTACCAGAAGATGAAATCTCCCAAGACCTCAAATTGTTATCACATTTTACATAGGCCATACATTTTGCGGTTTAGGAAATGAACTCTGGTAGTTAAAATGATGACAGCACTAAGACTGTATGTTGACAAATGTCGTTTTGAACATGGCAATTGAAGAGCTCTCACAAACGGTTAAATTTCTAAAAATTGATACACATAATCTCTAAGAATAACTTCCTGTTTGAACTTTTAGAATGGTTTGTTTTTCTCTGCTTTATCTTTGCTCACTTAATATTTTAAGATGTCATGAAATAAAGCACTTTGAGATAGATACAGCATACAGTTTTTAAACGCACGCTGAGGGCAACACCTGGGCAAATATCTGCAACGACAAGTCGACAACACAGTAAACAACTCCGCGTTGCACAGGTTAAACAATTTTTGTCGTCGCCACCTTTTATTCAGAAAGCAATATGAACAATGTTAACAGCACAAGTTAGCGAAAAATGCAGGACGTTTCTTGATTTTCAGAAATCCATTTCATACACTTCGTCTGTAGTCATGTCCTCTAACCTGAAGAAAATTACAATGATTAATGTTTGCAAAATGCTTTTAGCTTCAACTGAGAGGCCAACGCTTTAAAAAAAAATTTGAGACTATTTTCATTAGTTGGTATTTCAATTTTCAATAAATGTTTTTCTCCATTATATAAAACACATATGTCCTATGCAAGATGAAACGAATGAGCCAAAACTTAAAAAAATTTTCATGTCTTCTGCATGTTTCCATATCGTTGTTTATCATCTGTTTCAATACAAAGAAGCATTTTCATGTTTGTTCTGTATCAAAAGACGAAAAAACGTTATCGCAAAGGGTTCTGTTATGTGTACAATCTGCTTTCGACAAAAGAGTAGCAAATCCTCTACACAAATTTCGAATTAAAAAAGCACTTCATATCTCTTTCAAAAACTTTTCCCTTTCATATGTTTGCATTTGGCAATCACTGACACGACTGCATTTTCTGAGATCTGGGAGGTCAAACATTGGTTTTGTCACTTTACTGTGTCTGCAACGACAAGCTTTTTTAGGGCATAAGGATGAATGCATTCATGCAAACCATCATTTAATTTGCACAGCTTTAGCAACGTGCTGTCCAGAGTTTCGTGGCCTACAAAAATCAAACAAAAACTTAATACTGACAATTACTGTACATCAATTAATGTTAAACTTGCATTATTTACCAAATGTATATTGTCACTACAAACTGGTTTTGGGGTTCGCTGATATTTTTGCTTTTCTGCAAACGACTCTTCTATTGAACAAGTTTGCCCAACCCTGGTTTATACTATGTGCAAAGCAACATGAGTAAAAAAGAAGCATTGCCGCTAACAAAACGCATTTTTTGCAACTAATGCTCCCTCTGAACGTGCGCAAATGCGAAGTACCATTTGCGCAGTGAAATCTCATCTCCCGCGCTAGCAACATTGGAAAAACACGAAAACAAGGAGAAACTAATTGAATTAAATGTGTAGTATTTTCGTATTTTCATAAGATTTTACACTTATTCTCAAAATTCACAAAGTTTATAATTCATTTAGAACTCTGTTAACTCAGTCTTAAAAATCCATGCTCACTAAAACAAACATTTGCTCACTGTAAAGTTTTCTTACAAGGAAAACACTGTATGCAACTGTTGCCGTAACATTGAACGTTTTCTTTTTTGGATACGTCCATTTGTGTTACATCGCCAACAACCAGAAAAAGATAAGCGAAATGTCGACTTTGCCCCCCCCTGGAAAAATTTCTGCGGACGCCCATAACCACACAAGTTTTGTGCACATTCCAATATGTTACGTTGTTTTTCATTCTGAAAAATTTTAAGAAATGAATTTTAAATTTATTATACGTTTTCTTTGTTTTCGATCCTCAACTTTTACAATATTTGTAGTACGCTGAAGCTTAAAGTTTATTGAATTTGTACGCGGGTATGAATTATTTTTTGAAAAGTTCTTCTTGTTTTAACTGATCATTAACATTTACGTCTACCATAAACTTTCTACGGTGTAACCACATCGAATTTTTCACAAAGGTACAGTATAATTCCCTCATGGTCTGCGTAGTACAGTAAAGCTCTGGTAGTCAACTAGATAACCAATATAACTGGAATTCTTGCCCAGGCAAGATTATATCTTTAGCATCACCACGAGGTAAAAAAATCATAAGACTGCACTGAATTTATAAGGAAGTGATCATTTGAAAAAGATGTATTTGCTTTGCATGAACACTGTCTATGGAAAGAAATCCTTTCTCAGCAAAGAATCAGACACTTTAAGATCTTACAGAGTATATATTTCGTCTACGATATAGGCATCATCAGCTCTTATTCAAACTGACAGAAAAGAGGTATAGCATGAAGACACCAACTGCATGCGATCTAACAACTTGGTTGGCGCTTACTTCCCTTAATTCTCCCAAGTGTTCATTTTTCAGGGTTGAACAATGGTTTGAATTTACGAACTTCATTACAGAGAAAAAAAATCACAGCAATATGTTGTGCTATACCCAGAAATAAGTTATATACTGTTTTTTTAAATGTTGGGTTTTTACTTTCTGAAACCTGTCGCCAGAAAGTGTAGCGTAGAATTGACTAAATTTTTTTTGAACCAGATTTTCTTGCATTTTGGTCAGTTCAGTTTTTTACTACAGCAGACAAGCTTGTAACAACAGGTTAGCGAACTGCACAGCCATCATCAATACATTAATATTGAACGTATTTACAAGGAATGCAAAGCATGGTTTTAACTCCTGGAAATGGTCAAATCTGGCTTGGAACTTCTCCAGCAGTCTTACAATTTATTTTAGTATTCTTCCACTTTGTGGTCTGCAATTGCCTCTTCGCGAAAAACTCGTTCTCATTCCGACACTGGGAAAATGAAAGAATGCTTTCGATGATATGTGTCTTTAAAATATTTTAATTTTCTTCAGGGAACTTCAGTAGCCTAACTTACGATTTAGGTTCACTGTCGTTGTTATCAAATCGCGCAGACTCCCTGGTGACCCGTGATCCCTCTAAGGTGCGCAACTGCGCAGAACCACCAGAGCATTTGCGCAGTGAAATCTCATTCTTGCGCGCTTGCAACATTCCAAATTTGAAATCGTATATACAATGTTGGCATAGCCCTTTCGAAACGTTTCACTGGTTGTGTGTCTGCATGATTGTGAAGTTGCATGCTCACTGAAACAAACATTTGCTCAGTGTAAAAGTTTCTTACAGGGCCACCCACTGCTGGTGACTAACTTCACGAACTTGTGTAAACACATCGGTAAATGAAACATACGTTAAATAGGAGGCAGCAACTCTCTATCAATCTGAGATATTGCTATTCATCTAGGAGAGCCACACAAAATATGGCGGCGACCCGCAGTTCGCCCACCATTGATATAAACCTACGGCTTACCACTACCACCAGTCACAGTCTCACTGCGTTATCTGCCAAGATGTCGGCGTTCAACAGTTACATGCGGCAAAACGTATACTACCGTAACTTGTAGTGCATCTTCGAAGATTTGTTGCCATGTTATTGTTGCGCAACAAATACCAATAGTAGAACAATGCCCTCGCGAGTTTCGCAACCTGCCTCTGCAGGCAAAGAAGCGGATTTAGTGAACTGCAAGCTCATAACTGCATATTACCAAAACAGTGAACCTGACTCTTGTGCAGTGTGAGTGTCATATCGGAAAATAAACTGTCATTGCAAGAATGAACCCAACTAATCAGAATTAAACTGCTGATTCAACGTTTTCCAGAAATTTTTCCTTCTTAGTCCCAATTTCCAGGGGGGGGCAAATGCCCATTTTGCCCCCCATGCGGACGCCCATGTGTGTGGTTACTAATATTGTCTCGAAATGTGATTCCTCTTATTTTTAGTTGTGCACCTATATTGGCAATGTTTGTCTGTTACAGTGTTAGATTTTTTGATAACTCCAGGCAAATTTGAACACTCGTTGCATTGTGAACGACATAATAAGCCGACTGATTCCCTTAAAGATATTGCAGGTTTTGATTTTTAGAGGAAGAAAAAATTACTTATAAAGTTTTCAAAATTTTTTTAGATGTTGTTATTTAAATTACTTCATAACTATGTAATTTTTGAAGTATTCTGTTTTTGCAGCATTGCACATATATAATGATACGTCCAAGCAAAACATTACAAAAATTGTAATTCGTGCAATATTTCACATGGTCACTTCAATAACTTTTCAGTAAAACCTTTTACATACGATGCTTGATCGTATAAGTTCGCTGCTTCATTGTCAACAAAAAGTTATACTTACCAATTTACTATCCATACCGGTTGCCACCGTATCTGCCGGATCCATATCGTCCGTAAGAGCCTCTGCTGCCGTAGTAGCCGGAGCCGTACCGATTGTTGCCGTATCCATAACTGCCGCCGTATCCATATCTGCCGCCATATCCATATCTGCCGCTGTATCCATATCTGCCGCCGTATCCATAACTGCCGCTGTATCCATATCTGCCGCCATATCCATATCCTCCATAGCCATATCCACCTCGACTTGCATAAGCGACGTTGACTATAC
>Ga0210059_1016167_pt1 | contig 10794 bp, 2 predicted proteins | sample Ectturendosymbi2_FD_188042 | JGI IMG/M metagenome (GOLD analysis project Ga0210059, IMG submission 188042) | Ecteinascidia turbinata endosymbiont from Florida, USA - Sample 2 (SPAdes) (version 2) | ecosystem: Host-associated > Tunicates > Ascidians > Unclassified | place: Key West, Florida... | reverse complement strand
GAACACTGGTCAGTACTGTGACCAGCCTTGAAACCAAACTGATTGTCTGTGGTACTAAGGAAAGGAGAGATGTTAGATAAAATGAAGTGCTCAAGCAGCTTTGACACCACTGTGGCTACTGCGACTGCTTTTCTTTGTATCAAGTCTCTTATTTTATTTTTGGTAAAAATAGTTTATACAATTAAACCAAAACACTGCATTAAAACGAGTAGTGAATCCACTACTTTTTATAGATAGTTTTGAAATCTAAATGCTTTATCAAAATCACCTTTCAGTTCACTCCTCTCAACATTTTTCTCCTTTTATCTAGATAAAATATTTCTCTAGGTTACTGACTTAACTTACCTATTTGGTCTTATACTACTTGGAGGCATCTTAATGAATAACAGATGAATAAAGCTGGTTTACCTCCACACTCTTCTCAAGCTGGCTTACAATACAAATTTAATTAATCCAATCCATTAACTATATATGGTAGCTTGTTTTACTGAAGTGAAATGTAAATGCATTTCTCACTCCCACTATGTTCAAATAAACAAAATGGCAGAAGTCATATAACAGAATTGAAAGAGGTGAGATACCACCAAGTGATCTAAAGAGAAATTAGTCTAATATCAACAAAATATATCAAGAATGTAATTTAAACCGTAAACAACATGTAGTTACCATAGGGGTTAATCTCAATGGTGAAGGATATGGAATGAAATATGAGCAAACAAGATAGGGAAGGCACAATTGCTCCGATTTTACCGAAAATAAGCTAACCCATCACCTATGTATTCTAGAACTATTATCTATGCAATAGTTATATGCCTCGAATTCAGGGTTAAAAATCACTGTGGCAATTGTGGAGAATAAGAAGAAAAGGGTTCTAGCTTACTGAGAGATGACAGAGAGTTTGCGAGTTATTATACAACAAAAGAGAGTAAAATGAAGCCTTGCTTTAATTCTTTCGCATTGTACTGCCGATTCGGCAAGCGTTATCAAAATTCTATTATTGCTTTAAGAGGTCTCTTTTTTTAAAAATCGATTATCAGTCCCATGTAAAAATCGTAGAGTAGCGGAACGAGGTCATGTTTGGATTAATGAAGAGTAAATTGTGTTTTGCCATTAAGGAAATCACTAGGTTATTCCAGTCACCTGCCCTCTGTAATTTTGTATATGCAGATTCCAAAAGTAACTTTTACAAAATTTTCCCTAAAGTTTAAAGAGGTTAGTTGAAAAGTTATTCAGGAGTAATGTCTGTCTGAAAGCATACATGTGTGAATTTCTTTGTCTTATTTTGTTCAGTTGCATTTTATAAGTTTGTATTTATGTTTGTGTTTTATGGTGGAGATGATTTTGAGCTATATATATATAGTGGGTATTAATGAAAAATAGCTCAAGCTCTTCTGTTTTCGAATTTTCCATCTTTTATGATGATGCAACAGGAGTGTCTTACTTGTAACCATAGGATACTTAGATCTCTATTTTGAGATATTTTAAAACAAGCCTTCTCCTTGTAACTAGAGTTGGTTTGGCCCTTAACGTATATCCCCTTCAGGTCCTGACCAGACTCTGAAGGAGAGTATTTCACTTAGTGGTCATGGTGAAAATTATGTGTGGATAGACGCGAGGAAATTAATTCCTATAAACAGTGGAGAAAAATTACTTTGGCTTCTAATTCACTCAAAAACAACTACTAACGAACTCTGCGCAATAAGAAAAGATGAATTTTTAAAAGATATATTATTGGAAAATGTTGTAATTGTAGGATTGAAAAGATGTTTAAAGTAAAATATTCGTAGAGTGAATAGATGAGGATGGTGATGGGTGGCGGAAACGAGAGGTAGAATTATTTTCTAATCTGCCAAATACAACACGTGCGACTCATGGCTGTAAAAGATTACCATTTATTTCTAAGCGAATAGAAATGTCTTAAAAGTGTTGATTCCATTACAGAATGATAAAGTAGCTATAGGCGTTTCGGACTTCTCACAATTTCGCCAAAGGCGACGTGCATAACAGAACGGATGCGAAGAATTTGTGTTCTTACCTCTTGGGTTCTGCTAGCCTCTCTATCCTCATCCATAATTATTACAAAGAAGCCACAACTGGACCAACTCAGATTTCTGCGAACGATAAGCAGAAGGAGACAGATATTATCTCCATGCTAACTAATAATTCCTGAAGAGGTCTTTTGAGCCAAATTCTAGAGGGAATGTGACTGGATGAGTCGATATGGAATTGCAGATTTGCCTGACTAAGTAAACTACCGTAAGGATGAAGTGATTTTTAGGAATAAATGAGGTAGTTAAAGCAGCAAGAATAGTTGATAGAATTCTGTCTTGAAAGCATTCAACGATTTAATGCTCGATTTGTGTGACTATCTAGCCTGAGGAGGGTGTGAGGTTATTGAATTTACGATAAAATCGGTTGAGATATAAGACGATTGCGGAGCATATAGAAAGAATTAAAATTTTCCCTATCATAGCTGGTGACTCTTATAAACTTTTATGTTTAAGAAAGTGACCTCTAGATTATTTTTGTAGCAGAAAGAAATTTGTGCCCAGAGTAGGGCTTGATTTAGAAGCTGAGGTAGTATACTACGAGGACCCCTTATGCGTGATAGACAGATAACGGAAGTGGCTAAACCTGAGCCAATATGAAAATTCTACATAATGTACTTCCAATCTGCAAATGGTCGCGTGGCATTGGCGAACTCGTCACTCGCCATTTCCGCGTAACCAGGCATGGAGATTTCTTTGGTGACGCTTAGATCTTCTTGCTAAAAGATTGGAAAATCATTAACAAATATTCCTTTTCTTTCAAATTTAGTATTATTGATTTCTGTAACGAAAGTATTCTAGGCAAAAATAAAAAAGGAAAAGCAGCAAGAGAAATATGAGCTGAATTTGTAAAATTTGTGAAGCATTCTGGTTTGAGGAGGGTATGTTGATGAACTAAATATGATTTGTTTGTATTTTACCTCCAAGTTGTATGAGCACAAAGATGCATGACAACCCAAACTAGTTAGCATATCAAATAAGAAAATAAATTGAGCTCATGATATGGGGACGTGTGAACTGGAAGAGGCTTTTGTTAAAGGTATCTAGGTTTGGAATTGGTATGACCGACCCAAGCATGTGTTTACTCATCCCACACTCTCGTTCTTATGAATTATGTAAATTTATTGAGAAGTTGGGGATACATTACTCTTTTTAGTGAAACGAGAAAAATTTGTTGAAAGCGTCATTTTCTTTATTAATCGCTAAAGTGTTTGATATTTTATGAAATGGTTTGTTGTTGGAGGAAAACAATAGCGATGAATAGTGTGTGTGAACTGGAGAAATTAGTCTCCAATGGTACATTAACTGCTGACTCTGAAACATCCTCCATGTATGAAGCAGAAACTACATTTGTAACTCCGAAAATTCTTTCTTGTGATCAAACTGTGGTAACCGTTGAGAACAAGACCGGAAATCAAAATGTCTGTGATGACAAAAGACCAAACTGTCTGGAAAACAGGAAATGTTTTAGCAAGGAGAAACAACCTGATGATCCCTTGCAGGACCAGAAAGAACCAAATGAAGGTTTAATTTTGGAAGAAAAAGATCCATCAGATGAACAAGTGCGAAGTTCATCAGAAGAATCAGATGAAACCATCGTTTTAGGTCAAGACAATATTCATGATAGACATGAGTTTCTCTTCACTGATGTGAATATTGAGAATATGGAAGAATCCTTACAGACCTCTTTGATTGAACAATTCTCCAAAACTCAAGGTAAAATATCACCGATGGTAAGTAATAATAACAAAATCGAGAGACTTGTAACCTCGAAAAAAGATTTATGAAACTCTGGGAAAAAAAGATTTGGCAAAATTTCGAAAGCATATACAAAATTTGCAGCGAGAATTTGATCGTTTTTGCTTACTCATAAATGATCTTGTAGATATGTTGCAACCTAAGGTTAATCCCAAACCTCTTGAAGTAAATGTAAATCAAGAAGGTATTCAATTAACCCCTCACAATTAATGGCAGCGACCACTGTCTTGGTTGAACGTAGATCTCGGAATCCCTCTATTGGAAGGATTTTAACAGACAAAGACCTTTCTCAAATTAGGTCATATTGCTAAGTATTGTCGCAATAAGAAGAAATCCCATTTTAACTCAAGTAAGTTTGGACATAATCTTTATAGACACTCAAAGCGATTCGCAAATGGTTCTAATATTTAGTGTTACATGAAACAAGTGAATTTACCCTACTCCTAATGACCTTTAAAATCTTCCCATTGATTTTCGAGTTAAGAACTGGACTTTCATCCTGTTCTTATTGTAAAAATGTAGATACGTGCAACACTGATTAGTTTTCATCTATCATCTAATTCTCTGGCATTGGTGGTAGGGTTAACAATCACATTTAGTAAAATGATTGACGCCAAACAATTTTGAAATCGTTCTTGCTTGAAGGTAGAACTTTTCTAAAATCAATACCTTAGATATCCTAATGGTTACGCAAATGGGCTTAATGGTAATAACGCGACAGCAGTATTTTGTCAACACTTGTTAAGTACTCTGTACTTACATTGAAAATAATGTCAAGTGCTTAAAAGATTACAAGTCACGACAAAGGGGAACACAGAGTGGGTAAAATTAAGAGATACCCCAAAATTCAAAATGGTACATGCATCAAACAACGCCACGCAGAAACATATAATAATGGTTTCTTTTGATGAAAATTAAAATACTGTAAGTATAAAACCATTGTTTCTGTTTGAAGACTTGGTAACGTGATCTTTTTATGATAACATCTTGCTTCACCTGTCTCGAATGCACCTTGAAATAAGTTTAGTTAAACAGTGACCATACTCAGAGCAACCAAGCATTTTTAACAATGGTAAAAATTCTGGAACGAGGTTATACCTGGTATGAAAATTAAAACTTTTACACCATTTTGAAAAAAACTGCTTCATTGTGATTTGATAAAAACTTGAAAGGTGAGGTACACTGTCATTTTGGTGATTACACTCACACTGTTGTTAACTCTGAAGTATGAAACTTTATCAACACTCAATGTGAAATATACCCTAGATGGGAACGGTTGGTTGACAAAAGGAAGCTGAACAAAAATTACCTTTTATAAATTCTCGCAAAACTCACTTGAAATTAATTAGGTTTTTATAAGCTTCATATGTCTTGCATGTGAATGCGAGCTCGACAATGATTTTCATGAGGGCTACATTCAATCCTGTACAAAGTCTAGGAGCAACCTTCTTCCGACTGCACTTCACCAACGGATGACCTCATTTAAAATATCCTGGAAAACAACAACATTCCGAACTTCTATACTGTTCGCTATTCACACATAGAGAAGAACTGTGTAACCAACAACTTTACAAAAGAAATTTGCTTTGGATAGTGATCGTTACTCACGGATATCCCTGTTGAAACGGATTACCTGGTTCCAGTCAGCATTATCAAAGGCTACATTAATCAAGTTTTTAAGATATCCGACTACTTCAATTTAATAGAGTGGGAAGGAATGTTGAGTTCGCGTTGCATCCTCAACATGAAAAGTCTTATGATTCTGGAATACCACTAACTAAAGACTTCAACTATTTCAAAAGCAGATCAAGAAAGCGACCTGGAAACATGTCGATGGTCTCTTTAAATAACAACGACTGGGAAGAATATTGGAACATCAAAGCCATACCAAGCAATGGACTTAATTCCAAAAGGATGAGGCTGCAACAGTGCAAGGACTGAAAAGACCCAGTCTACAAGGACATTGTAATATGAATTCATTCAAACTATTGTTTAATTATACCCCGCATTTATTGAAAGTCACACATAGGAAGAGAGTAACCCAAAATATTGTAGAAACTATTTGTATGAACATTTAATACCAAATTATGAATAATAGTCGCGATTTAAACAGATAAAAAGCGGGAATTGTCATAAAACGATTTTGAACTTCCACGAAGTAGGATTGAACCGCGACGAACCGTCACTTAAGACCACTAGAGTCGCCACGAAGCCATGCGCGAGGCGAACTCAATTATGGGCGCCGTCGAAACGTAATAGAATTGACGTAAGGCGACGTGCGATTTATTAACCAATGAGAATTCGAGACGAGCTGGAGGTTTCGACTATCATGAAGGGCTTAAAACAAGGCATGGTTCACAGCTTCATTCAGTCTTCCTCGAGCCACTGCTTGAGTAATAACAAGACTAGCTACTGCAAGACCTTAGGCCACTGCCTAACCTTCCCCTTAGCCCACTGGCTGAGAAGTTTCCAATCGGAAACTTATTATACAGTCTACAGTTATTCTGTTAGGCTGAGACCTATTGAATTTATGGCAGTATGGTTTACTCTCTTCCTCCATGCAAGAATTGAACTCGCATTAAACCCCAGTTATCTGGAAATAGTTTCTGATGCATGTGAAAGTAATGGCGCAGTGCTTAAAGTTATATCAATGAAACCATGAGTGAATACAAATTTGTCTGATGTTAAAATTGAGCAGAAAGTCGAATGACAAAGGGCGGGGCTGACTTTCTTCATTGTAAATTCAGGCGTGCCTTGAGTATGTTTTTTATTATAAATTAACCAGTGCTCTCGCGGGACTACTCAAAATAACAGGCGATTTAACTGTTACAGAAACAACCAAAACACGTCGGAAAATGTCAGAAATTAAAAAAAATGAAGTCAGGAGTAATGACGACATTATTTTTAAAATTTTGGCAAAACGCACAAATTTTGAAGTCTCGAGTCTCGGTCTCGAACTTTACGCCTCGAGTCTCCGTCTCGGAGTTTTTGATGAAGTCTCGGTGTGGCCTCGAAATTTTAAGCAGGTCTCGGTCTGGAAGGTGACGGTTTCAACTACATCACTGGTCAAGCCCACCCAATGACTAGGCCAGTGTGGGCCAAATACTTTTGAACTACGGGCTGTTTTGCGAAAACGTGACGTGGCTACTCTCGGACCACTTCTAATAAAATGATATAGGCTATGAAAGAACAGATTCACAAGTTTTGAACTAAATGTTCAAGTGCATCGCCTTGAACTACATTTGTAACATTTATAGGCGTTTTGAGATAAAAAAATGTTATTAATCCAAGTATGTGCCATGCAGCAGAAGATTAACAGTCCAGACTTCAGCAAGGTTTATGCATGTGTATTTCAGCCAGTAAAAAGCCCAATGCGTGCGCTTTATAATCATATATATTTCACTTAAGCTCATAGTATAGTTCATCAATTTGCGCTAATGAAAGATAACGTTCATCGCGGCGCGCATGCTTTGACCGGCCTCATGTTTGATCCTTTGGTGATCATGTTTTCATAACTCAACGAAAGGATTGATTCTTTTGTTATGCTTGTTCAAAAGTTTTAATTGGAAACTACGAGCCTGTTGTGGGTAATTACACAAAAATATTTATAATCAATTTGCACAATTTGCAAATGCTGTTCATGTTGTCAATTAAAAATAAATTTTCGGAATGTCTAGCCCCCATTTAATTTTAGTTTGAAACTACGAGCCTATTATGGGTATTTTTTATGGGAAAATATGTAGGTAGTGTCTATTTTACCGGCGATATTCATATTCTTGTGGCAACAGATTGTCTGGAGCTATTGTGCCTGCAGTGGAAGATTCGGTCTTGTGGTATGATGCAATACAAAGAAAAAGGTCACTTTGTCAGGAAAACTCTGACCTGCTCATGGTGTAATGGTTAGGTGTTACGCCTGCTATGCCAATGGTTTGCAGTTTGATTCTCGCTTTGCCGACTTTCGTTTTGTTTTTTTTCTTTGCTTTTTTCCAGGCTCTGCTTAGCCTTTAGGTGTTACCTTTAGGGGTTAGTGTTGTTAGGTTAGGATTAGGTTAGAATTAGGGTTAGGTTTAGCTTAGGGTTAGGTTCAGGGATGCAGAAGCTGGAAGGAGAAGCGGTGGAAGCAGTCCTTTTTCTGTGGAAGCGGATGCGTGAAAATCCTACTGCTTCCGCTTCCACATAGGGTATTTGATTTGGAGAGTAACTTGGCGAAAAAGTTCTGTCCATTTCCCAATGTGGATTTAAGTGGTGAAGTTGCACTATAAGTCGGAATGAACGTGCGATATCAGTAGCACGAGAGAACGAGATAAAGCATAACTAGCATCCATGGCATTCTTCATAGAAGGCCAAGTCATCGTGCAACTTACCAATTTTATCGGAGGCTGACTTTTCAAACCTAGCTGCTGTCTACTACAAATGGTAACAGTTTGAAAGCACAGCAATCTCCCGGTTATGTTCGCAACTTGAATCTGAGCTGTTTGTGCGAACTTATGTGGTAGGTGCGAACTTAGCAGTTGTGCTTTCAACTGCCTTAGCAAACAGATGCTGATCATTAGCAGGGCTAATGTTTGGAGACTGATTGATGCTTTGACTGAAGCTAACTATTCTTTTCAGCAAGGCATATAGTATTCACTTACATTATGCTATTCACTTCACAAACAATGTTAGGCAAAGCCAAGCGTTTAATTGAGTCATTTTATGTCAAACCATCCAACTGATCCAAGTTAACGAAACAGCGCATGACAGTGTGGAGTGAAGCTGCTATAGGAAAGTCTGTGCAAAGCGGGAAGTTATATGCAAACGTTATTTGCCCTAATGTCTGAAGACACACACAAAAAAAATTAGTGTGTCTGTCTGCGGATTAACAGAGCTGGTTGGGAAGGCATTCTTTGGATTGATAACATGCATCGAGCAAACTGCCCCTTCTACCTTCACTAACCATTTTGAAAGCAAACGAACTTGCTGAACAATTACATGAAATAGTGAACTTTAGCAATATAATGTTTCGTGTTTAACATTTCTTATGACCAGTTGTCACGTTTGATTTGATGTAAATACCAGAATCCAGATTTTTTCATAACTTTTTGCGAACTTAACTTAGATATTACTGAACATATGTGTTTGCCAACTCAGTCTAAAAAGCTTTTCGCTTTTGACTGAAGATGTAACAACAAGTTTGTCCAAAACCTTGCGTTCTAGAATTTTGCTCAAAGCATTTATTATGGCGTAATAATTTATGACAATCAAAGCGCTTTGAAGAAACCTTAAACGGTTACGGTACGCTATACAAATTGGCAATTTAGCTTGATATTTGTTAGGCTAAGCTGAGTGTCTTAACTTTTTTCTACCTCAGCACCCCTTTTGGCCATGCTTAAGCAGTTCAACACCCCTACCATTGGCTAACACCTGGTTAGTATAAGGATAAAGTAAAGACAAACGTATTCCTTTTGCCGCCACATATGTGTCCTTCTCCAGCACCCCCTGAAATTGATTTCAGCACTCCCTGGGAGTGCACCCCATGTTAAGAAATTGATTTCAGCACCCCCTGGGAAGTCACCCCATGTTAAGAAACCCTGGGCTAAGGTCAGGTTGTTGCAAGTGCTGTTTGTATTGATGTGTTGAAGACAGTTTTCTAGGTTGTGTTTTTTGTAAGAACAGAGTAGCAGTACCATGCTGACAGATACTAACTTATGCGATCATTTTAACTAGTAATGTGCCCTTGTAAATCGTAAGCTGCTGGTTTTGACAGTCATGCTTGTCAGCAAGTTCATAGATGAGATAGAGCCCAGGCTCTGTTAGAGTCTAGGTTCTGTTGGAAGCGGAAGCGATATGTGTGGAAGTGGAAGCGGTTGATGAAACAGTTGCTTCCACATCCCTGGTTAGGTTAGTGTTAACTTAGCATTAGGTTACCTCAGCGTTAGGTTAGGGATAGGTTAGGTTAGCTTAGGGTTAGGATTAGGGTTAGGATTAGGGTTAGGATTAGGGTTAGCTTAGGGCTATGGTTAGGGTTAGGTTGTAGGTTGATCTTTTAGTTATATTTACTTTCTTTCTACCAAGCCTTTTGCTGCTGCCATCGTGGCAGCAAAATAGACACTGCCAAATATTTATAATTAATCTGCATGATCTGCAAATGCTGTTCATGTTGTGAATTAAAAATGAATTTTCAGAATGTCTAGCCCCTTGCACAAACATGAAGGCCTCCATTGGAAGACTTTCTGGCAACGGTTCTGCCCAGGCCTGTAGACATGGTGGGATATTCACAGGCAGTTACCCCCAAATCTTTTTTGTGCACACAAGTTTTGTTGTGCTCAGAAAAATTTGTTTTAAACGTATGATAAAAAAAAAATATTTCACCCCTTAAAATGTATTTATGTATTTTCTCCCCCCAAGCTTAAAACCTAGTTACGGGTCTGGTTCTGACAAAATTGTATCTGCAATTAGGATATTTCCCTTTGAAGACCATTCGACCTCATGATGTAGCATAACATAAGTTTTTTATAAATCACCATAAGGGGGCCCCTGTAAGCATTATCGGGGTGGGGCAGAGTTGGGCTGATACGGCGCTGGTTTCAGGTTTGCTATTTTAGCATATGTAGATAGATAGCAAGTACAGTGTTAGGTATTGCATTTAGACAACTCAATTTGCATTGCCTGACCTTCTTTTGGAGATGTTTGTTTACAATCAATAAATGCAAATGGTGCTATAGGGTTTCCTTTTGGTGTAGGAACCCAATGTTGAGGTTTGGGGTGTTGCCCAGCGTAGACGTTGCTTGCGAGGAATGCTGTCGTTGCATGCAGAGTTGCTGGTTTCCCCAAATGCTACCAACGAGGCAGTCTAGTCGTTGTATGAGTACTGTTCTAACTCCCGACTAATACTGCCTGACATTTAAGTTGCCAAGCCGAAGCAAGGCGTTTGGCTCTCACCACTTTGATAGTTCGTTTCACAGATTTCCTGGTGCACAAATCTTTATTTACAAAAGGCTTCTGATTA
>Ga0210059_1016166_pt1 | contig 10795 bp, 9 predicted proteins | sample Ectturendosymbi2_FD_188042 | JGI IMG/M metagenome (GOLD analysis project Ga0210059, IMG submission 188042) | Ecteinascidia turbinata endosymbiont from Florida, USA - Sample 2 (SPAdes) (version 2) | ecosystem: Host-associated > Tunicates > Ascidians > Unclassified | place: Key West, Florida... | reverse complement strand
CCTAATGTGCAGTCCGCCAGCCCGCCGGCCCGCCCTCTCCTTTTCTACTGCCCGCCGGGATGACAAAAATACTTGTTTTTCAATTAGAAACACGGACCTCCAGCACGCCCGGCCCACTGGCCCTCCGTTTAGTGTTATCCGCCTATCCTCCAAACACGATCTAGACTGCAAGTTTTTCTTTGTGGTCGCAGAATGTGTTTATGATGTAACTGATACTTAATGGAAAAGTTTAATGCGACCAACAGAATAGATAATTATCTGTTGTCTGCATAAGTAAAAGCAGTTTACAGTACTCATTTTGCAAAGGAAGTATCAGTGGCATTGCAGACATATTCTGCAGTCAAAAAGAACTTGCACTAGCTAAACTGACGAAAGGCATGCTCTTGCACATACTCCACAGTACCACATCATTTCACCACTTTGCATGTGATACAAATCTAAGGGCCTTTTTCACCTGTCCTTGTAGCATTAATCTACAGAAAGCTTTCTGCTTTGATCATTGCATTTTGGTTTTGACTGATTTTTTTTCAGAACAAGTAATTTACTGTCCATTACAATTAACAGAATGCATAGCTGAAAATGTTATCTTCAAGCAACAATCAATACAGGGGAAACAAACAGCCAACACTGTTCAGGATAGCTCCAGAATGGAGTAGGGGGTGGAACCGCTTGTGGCACCAAAGTACCAAAAAATGCGGTGGCACCGTGATGCCATAGTGCCATGTATAATTTGGCACTGATGCCAGTACTTGCTGAATATGGCACCAGTGCCAGCACTTGCTTAATAGAGATGTCAACCGCGCCGCGGCCGTGTTTCCAGAGCTGGGCAGTAGCGAGCTATTTCCAGGAGTGATAGCGGGAGCGTCGCTTTTTTTGAAAAAAATAACGGATGCGGTAGCAAGTTATCACCAATTTACCGCTACCGCTATTCGCTACTTTGGCGTGAGTGGTGGCCAAAGGAAAAAGTTTGCAAGAGTTCTTCCGTCAACACAGGCTGACAGTAACTCTTCTTCTCACTGTTTTGCACTGATTTTGAATGAATTATTTGCAGTTCGCTAGCAGCATTAGAAAAGATGATTTTTAATGATTTGTTTGCGGTATGCTAGCAGGATTAGAAAAGATTTAGCGTAAAAAGTCAGCATCAGTAACAAACTTAAAGCAGCTGGGGTTTTCAAGCACTGGCAACTGCTACCAGTAAAGCTGCGTATGATTGAAGTGAATCCTTGGAAAAATATGGCAGTGGGCTCAACATTTCGCTGCATGTGTAACTACAGTTTTTGTTTTGAAGTATATATCACTATGACAGTTTTTGTAGCTTGGTTCAACTTCAGTATATTTGGCTGTATGCACAACTCCAAGTAAACTTACAATTCTGTCTTCTAGACAGTGACGTAGCCAGGGGCAAAGAGGGATATCTACCCCCACGCTCAGCATTTTGAGGGCGTAATATGAGATTGGAATGTCTGCATTTTGAAATTTCACATTTTTCTGTTATACTTTTAGCAAAAAAGGTCGTTTTCTTAATTTCGAGCGAGAAAGATGAAATTTCATCACTTAGGCCCCCTCTGGAAAATTTTTATGTTTACCTGTGGAAATATCCACGAATGGTCCCCCCTGGAAGAAAAATTTCCTACGCACATGATAACTATTACGAAATGTCAAATGTCAGCGGATGCTAATAATTACGATTTACAAAATGTCGAATGCCAGTCGCTGATACCCAGTGGCAAATTCTCATTAGGATCGCCGAAATTCGCAAAGTAAGCAATTACGAACCTTTGTGACGTTTATGGCGTATCTTGTATCTCCAGCAACCAGCGCCCGCATGCGGTTTGACTCGCGGTTGCGTCACAATGCCTGCAGAGAGCCAGGGTTGCGAACTTTCCCATTTCGGTCTCGTTCTCTAGTTGCGTCACAATGGACGGGGATCCAACATTCACAGAGCATGCAACTGCGCATGCTTTTAGAGCAGCAATAAATCTTTAACAGTATGTTGTTCCGACAACAGATTTGATGTTTAGGAAATTTTGATCTTTGATGGTTTGACAAACTTCATGTTGAAATGGATTTCATGTGGTTCCGAAGGTAATTATGATGATTTTTATTTGTGGGATGTTTCAATAAATCCTGACTACTTTGTCAAAATTATAATTGCAAATAGGCAACAGCTTTGAGTAGTTATAATTGTGTACTTTTCAGTTACTCTCAGTTGCTCCCAGGGACGCCGGACAGCGGGTGCATTTCTTCACCTGTTCTTTCAAAAGGGAAGCAACGGGGATGGAGGTAACTTTTCATAACAATATCATAGGGAAATTGTAGGTTAACAAGATCTATCTGAAACAAATTTGCTGCAGCTAATCACGTACTCACAGCATTCAGAATGGTTTTCTACACTTTCTGTTATTATTTCTGAGGTCAACATTGTTTCTGAACAGAAACACACATATTGGTCAAGAATGTTTTGTTTTTTATAAGTTTGCATTTCCCCCAACACTATTACTGACCCATGCCCTACCGCTGCTCCGGTTGCTACCTGTGTTTTATCTAATTCCACATATAAACTGAGCATCTCCACAGACATGATTATCGAAATTCAGGTCAAAAAATTGCCAACAAAACTTCCTACAGAGAGTCACTGGCATTAGATATGTTCTATGTTAAAATGTGACACATTTAAATCATATCAGCTTTTTGACAAAGTAATCGATGAATTTTCAGCGGCAAAAGCAAGAAAGCTTTGCCCTTGGAATTAGATAATTGCAAGTAAAGCATTATATTGCAATGCTTCTTTTATTTCATGCTGCCACGATTTGGCTGGGTGGGAGCGCCAAAACTGAGTTTGTCCCAAGGTGCGGTGTAGCAGCGCGGTGGCTGCTACATGCGACTCGCTAAGCATATCATCCCTAGTAGCACGAAAGCTACTGGGAGCTTCATTTAGCCTAGTGCGTAAGTGCGCAGGCAAGCTGCTTCTTCAGCGGTAAACCCGAGGTAGGCTACACCACTGCTTGTGTGATCTCTATTGCGTCGTTTGTTTTTTGCAAAGTGCTTTCACGTCTGTTGCTGCAACATGTTACTGTAGATAAAAATGCTGTTTGAAATCTACATAGTTGTATTAATTTGGTTCAAACCAGCACGAAAAAAATCTTGCACTTACCTTGGTAATGTCACTTTTCTGCTATATCACACGTTCTTTTTCTTACAGGCATTACAGCGTTTCTTTCACATTGCAGTTAATTTGTGGAAACGCTCTTTTTGTAAGTGTGGCCGCTGGGGTCTTCACTTTGAGTTTCGTGCCTCGGATTGTGGTAAATAAACACAAAACAACTGCATAATTCCCTTTTCTAATTTGACAACGTCAGTCTTATGAAAAAAAATTGCCTTTGAGAACCGTGAATGACAATGTTGTTACTCCACATTAATAATAGCGTTGTTGTCTATTTTCACTACTATTTGCATTTTCTTAGATGCTTAGAACATTCACAAGTCCAGCAACAAAAATTTTGCACCGGTGAAAAAACAAGGTTTTCACTGAACAAAATGTGATTTGCACAGCAACACTGAATAAAAATCGCTAGTTTGCCTAAGCGATGTCAATCATGAGCAACATAATCTATGCGATTACAGACATCCACCGTTGCTTTTCAAGTAACACAATCAGTTGTTGCGCTACGTGTTTTGACCAAATCAAAATGTTTTTGATACAATGTTGCAATTCAACGTTCTCGCTGGGCTACCCTCCCGCTTGCAGCGAAGCTGTTATATGCCTAAGCATCTTGGAAAATGCTCTTCAAAACCGACCAAGTTGAAAATGAATTTTTTTTGCGGCTTAGCATAAACGCGCATAGAAAGCAAAGCTTCTTTGCATTCCAAGGGTTGCACTGCTTGGAAGCAAACCTACGAAATGATGGCGTTCATTTTTGTACCGAAACATTTCGTCATGTTTATTGTAGGTAGTGTATCAAACCAACACCGGACATCGAGCATCAAGCTGTTGCGATCGGAAATCCCGAGCGGCAAGTGCGCAAAGCTTCGCACTGTGGCAGCAAGCAACAATAGAGATCACCCAACAAGGTCACTCTATTATTGCTTGTTCGTGCCACATACATATATTTTTGTTCTTCGCGCACTTCCCGTTCGTGGTGAATCACACAATCAACGCAACACCACCGGAGAGGTTGCAACAACACCCCCTTCTTTTTACAACGAACCACACTGATCGCACGTTCTTTGTGTGAAGGCTGAACTCCGCACGACCTCCACATCCTGGTCACAGCACCATTTTGTTGCTATTTGAAATCCCGAGCGGCATGTGCGCAAAGCTTCGCACCGTGGCAGCAAACAACAATAGAGATCACCCGACGAGATCACTCTATTATTGCTTGTTCGCGCCACATACATATATTTTTGTTCTTCGCGCATGTCTCGTTCGTGGTGAATCACACAATCAACGGAACACCACCGGAGAGGTTGCAACAAAGCCTTGACAATGATAGCCATAGGCAGAACAAATTTATTTTCAAATGTTGAAGCAGGGGCGTAGCGTCAGTGAATGCAAGGCATGCAGTGCATGCCTGCTTTCAGTGAATAAAACTTGGTCACTTCAAAATTTTGAATGAAGTTTTAAATCTTAAACACAAAGAAAAATAAAAAACAAACACTCCTCGCAAATCTTCGTTGTCAAATTTTTTTTACAATTTAAGTTAGTTCTCGCAAAAGAGCCTTTGAAACGTGTTTGGTTTTGCTATTGAATTCCGCAAAACAATGGGTAAACACGCATGCGGAACGGGAAACACGCATGCAAAATCTGCGATTGAATGCGTGTTTTCGAAAAAAAATTTCATAACTAATTAAGTTTTTGTTAAAACCACGCAAAGGTTTTGAAGCTGAACAACCTTTTTTGCTCCTGTGTAAACTAATTTCGTTGAAGAATTTTACACTTTCACTAAACGAGGCACCGAAAGCGCATTATGTTTGTTTTCTGCTAGCTACTCATTCAACGTTCTGGTGTTCAGCAAAAATCAAATAGGGCTACTTTGCCAAAAAACAAAACTTTTTCTACTGTAAAACTGGCGTTGTGCTTACAATCGCTGTGTTTATATCTTCACAATAATTTTTTAGTTTTCAGCATCAGTGATAACTGCTGAAGACGTTCGCATAATGAGGGGACGTTGCCAAATCACAATTCCCGGTCACTTGAGGGTTTAGGTTTCCGTGCATGCTGCAGCGCGTCCACTCAATCTCCTATCACCACGGTTTGAAAAACAAACGTACTGGGGAAACTACTGGAAAGTGTACTCTATGAGATGACGGATAAATCACATCGCGTTAAACTTGATTTCGTGAGTTTGCTTGAACATAATTTAGATTAACAAATCTCACTGTTAAATTTTCGTTCTTTTAACTCTACACGCAAAGTTAACGTTGGCGAAAGTTTTGTTTCATCTGCGTTTAAACCTGGCACAGCCCGACCGAAAGTCAGGTAGTTGGGCTTTTTTTATCATTGCAATTTCGCTGAAATTTTATTTGCCTCCATGTGTTTAGGTAAAAATTACATAATGCCTTTTTTAGCAAGTGTCCATGCCATCGCCTAGGCTACACAAGCAGAGTTGGTGTCGAAAAAAATTTTTTTTGATTAAAATTCTTACCTGATACAGCCATACCAAACCTCAAGTGATTGATTTATTTCATCATCATGATCTTGCTAAAATTTTATTCTCCTCCATGGGCTTAACCACAAATGATATGATGTCGATTTTTGCATGTGATCGTTGCCTGAATGTAACACCAAACTGTAGATGTTACAACTTCGCATAAGAAAAGGAACTGTTTTCTTACCGTTTACCTTTGATTTTTCGTCAGTTGTGAAATAAATTCTGTGTGGTTCTTGCTGTTTTTTTTGCATATTTGTATGCAAAAGTTTTTCTGATATTGCGATAAAGTACGCTTGGACATTGAATGTACTGATAGGGAAGCTTAATTTCGTAAAGGAATAAAATAAATTTATGTAAGGAGATTTTATATGAATAAGATTTCAATACTGTGGATGCGTAGTGCTACGTGCAATCGATGTCCTATATAGATAATTAGCTTGATTGATTCGCTTGCTTGTCACCGTTGTGGCGACTCGTAACTTGAATAGGCTTGCAGATATGTGGAATTTACAACTGCAAAAAGATAAAAGCAGACCCGTCGGCAGATTCCTCGACAGCTTTTACACTAATTCGAGAGCTTTCAATTGTTGATGTTAGGAGGGTTAATTTTTTAGACTCGAATATCTGAATGACCATTCTTTGCACGCAGGCTACATAGACTACGTTCTACACAAAACTAGTATCTCGAATAAACTGAATCATGCAGAAACAAGGATCTCAGCTCAGTAATTTGTTCAGGGGTTTCACATGAAACATAGACCAACATAACACTTTTTTGAAAATCTAAAATGATGCATAAAAATTTCGTTGCAGGCTTTGATTGCCCGGTGTCAAGCAAAATTTCTGACTTCACGCCCTGTGCGCATGCACAGAGTATATTCTACACATCAAATACGCTGAGAAAACTGATGATTAGGGCTTAGGGATTCGTGTTAAGGTGAGGGTGAGGTTAGGGTTTGGATGAGGGTGAGGAAAAGAACAATAATTGAGGTCTAAGACTAAGTTCAAAAGTTTTCAGTGGTTAAACTTATTCCCGTCTTACAGCTTGTTGTGGGTACATGACATCTAACCAAAATGTTTTAATTTACACAGCACACATCAAAAAAGTAATTGTGAAACTTAATTTTTTTTATTCTGAGAAGCAAAATAACGGACAAACACTGACAGGTCAGAAATTTCGCTTGACACCGGTTTGTCCCCCACTCTGGTTGCGGGCCTAATTCAATATACAAGCGCATTAAACTGATGATGTCACAGAAAATTTTGTCTAAAAAACATTTCAAGGTTAGGTTTTTCAAAATAGATCCTACGTCAGTAAAACAACAGCAAAATTTTTTCAAGTGCAGCAAAAGGAGCGGTAGCGAATAGCGGTAGCGATAGCTCGCTACTACTTTTATTCAGTAACGCGTGCGGTAGCGCCGCTATTAAATTCAACAAATAGCGGGAGCGACGCTACCAATGAAGTAGCATTTGCCCACCTCTGCGCGTTCCACGCGGTGCTGTTTTGGAAAATTTTGCCGCGTACCAGCTGCGCCGCGTTTTTTTTAAGTGTTAAGCCGTGTCAGTACCACGTGGACGTTCATCTGATGATGATCTTTGCAAAACGAAGAGACTTTTCGGAAGTTATTGTCTTAGATAACAACAGTTGTTTTTCTTGTTTATCCTACAGCTTTTACCTGCGTTTTCGCGATGCCTCTGGGCAAAGATTCGTAGATAGAATATTGCTGATAGTTTTCCTGTAGGTGGCGTGCTGCAGTCAGTGAGTCACTGCTCTGATGCACTGGCATGCGAATTGCTAAACCAGGACACTGGACAGCTAACTGGTAGGCATCTAACTAGGAAAATGCTTTCAGGGCTGCAAGTTTTAGGTTCAGGGCTGCAAGTTTAAAGGTTTGTTAACTACCCATTCTTCTGTATAATGTGAACATTGTATTAGTAGCCTATACTATATAATGCCCCTTTGACTATATGGCAAAACTGCTCTGAATATATGTCGTCTCTCCATTGACAATTCATGCAAAATTAAGGGTGAATGAGGTTTCAGTTAAAACATCGTGACCTTACCAAGCTGACTACTGTAGATATGCGATAGTTGGTGAAACATATAGTGCATCACATAACCAATGCTCAATTGCAACAGGTACGGAACACATATAAAGTTTATAAAACTGTATAAAACTTTGACACAATGCAAGTAGGGGATGCATGTTGGTGGTAACTGCTTTAATTGCAATATGAAAGAAACGTCATTACGCCTATACGAAAAAGAACGTGTGATGTAGCAAAAAAGTGACATTTCATTACCAAGGTACGTTGCAAGAACTTTTCCGTTCTGGTTTGAACGAAATTAAATAGGCTACGACTACGCAGATTTCAAACAGCAGTCATTTTTAAACGTGTTGCAGCGACAGAAGTGACAGCACTTTGCAAAAAACAAACGACTCATGGGGACAGAATCGCTTCTGATACAAACTATTTTCATAGAATACGGACAAGAAAATTTGCTAAGGCGTTATGGCGTTGCTGAGAGACGTCTGATTTTTCTGCACATTTGCAAGATGGTTCTGCAAAACAATCGGTGACTTTGTGCTTTTTATGACTTGTAACAGATATTAATTGAAACAGCGTTGAAACGGCCGCAAATGTTGTCTCCTAAGTGAAGTGCCTAGTGAAAGATGACTATCAGGCATAGAAATGCTTGAGAAATGCAGTGTTTTTTAAATCAGTGTAAAATTATTTCGGTTATAGAGCAAATTCACCGTCCAACGACAAAAATGCCCATCGATTTAAACGAAGCGCTATGTCAGTTCATTCGACAGAGGCTTTTCGTGGCTACAGAGATATGGAGCTTTTGTCAGCATGCCCAATTTTACCTTGCAGAAAGGAGAGGGTTGTCTTGATTCAGTTGTTGAAAAAGCCATCATGAAAATGCAGAAGAAAACTCAATGGCATACGAGAGGCTTAGCCGCGGAGTTTATCGATTTTCTGCACGCCTTAGCATATCAACATATCAACTACATGCTGGAATGATATTTACTATGTTGTTTCTACCCAAGGATAAGAAATTTTCGCAAAAAGTTTTGAAAACACCGTGAAAGATTATTTCAAACAAATGTTTGCCCTGACACGAAAACAGCACATTATTTTTCGAAAACTCGTCAGAAAATTTTTTTGTAAAATTACATTGGCAAGCGAACGTATTATGTCTGACTCATCCTTGGTTCAGAAGAAAAAAAAACATGGAGGCGGACGGACGGACACGCGCAATGTCCGTCGCAAAAGAAAAGGCTCCGCTCAGGCCAATTCCGTTCCGGGATATAAGAGCCTCCGCTCCGCCTTGCCTGATCAGAAAGTCTGATTATAGTGCATCACAATTTCTGATTATAATGCATCACAAAAACGCATCCAAACGGAAGAGTTTGTGTGGGAGTGGCTTTTCTCTCTCTGCTCTGTGCTGCTTGCCCAAACCTTACCACTTTGGAGTGAAGTGACCAGCAATGCTTTGTGAAAACAAAGATCAGTACATTTCGTTTCCCATTGAATTGAATGCCATAATAGGTATAAAAAGTTATTATTGTGTAATTCTGAAAATGGTGATATCGCGTAGGCCTAATGCAATAAAAACAATTCAGAATAGTGTTTTTGTTTTTTTCTGAAAAAGGAAAAAAACCTGTTTGTTTTCAAAACACAAAAAAAACGAAGAACATGTGAATTGTTTTTTATTTAACCCTGTTTTTTTCCGCTCAAGGACAGTTCAGCGCCGCCGTTTTGGCGACGCCGGTTCGGCGCTGCGGTTTCGGCGACGGGACGTTTCGGCGATGGTGGTCGCAAATGTGTTATGCGAAAAAAATTTGTGTTTTTGAAATACTTTGAAGGTTAGACTACAAAGGATGTTTGCTTCATAAGTATTTTTGTTGTCATCCTGATGGCCAGTGGCCAGTGTAGGTTCCCGTTGGTCAGGATTTTGGAAGAACTTAGTGCGACCGTGACCACGTGTGTAAACAAATATGGCTTGTGACGTTTATTTTTGCTGGCATGAGGCGTTTGTGAGTCTACACAAAAGTTAAGCCTGGACAGCATCTACTGCTTGATCTTTCATGTAGGTATCATTTTGATTGCATTTCACAGCTAATCTAAGAATATAACGTTCTTTCTTGCCATCAGTTGCCTATCGGTGTACGAATATGAATTAATGGCACTTACAAATCCATGGTGAACATCATGAATCGCAATAAATAGAGCATAATTGGAAAGATCTGGGACAAGTGCTAGACAGGATCTTGTGCCTACACGCTTCACGACGGCAGCGCGAACTTTTGCACATTGATGACATTCCAAAGGAAAACACATTTCACATTTCATCGCTGAAACGTCTATCTCCGAAACGTCCATCGCCGAACTGTCTCATTCCTTATTTTTTCAACCCGGCTTGTCTTTCAATGCTTTTTTGTTTGTTTCCCTTGATCGCACGATCTTGAAGAAGTCACGTCGCTATCAGTATGATTGGGTGCGCGCCAGGGATGTGGAAGCGGAAGCTGGAAGCGGTCCTTTTTCTGTGGAAGCGGAAGCGCGAAAATCCTACCGCTCCCGCTTCCACATAGGTTATTTGACTTGGAGAGTAACTTGGCGAAAAAGTTTCGTCCATTTCCCAATGTGGATTTAAGCGGTGAAGTTGCACTATAAGTCTGAATGAACGTGCGATATCAGTAGCGCGAGAGAACGAGATAAAGCATTACTAGCATCCATGGCATTCTTCATAGAATGCCAAGTCATCGTTCAACTTCCCGATTTTATCGGAGGCTGACTTTTCAAACCTAGCTGCTGTCTGCTACAATGGTAACAGTTTGAAAGCACAGCAATCTCCGGGTTATGTTCGCAACTTGAAACTGAGCTGTTTGTGCGAACTTATGCGGTAGGTACGAACTTAGCAGTTGTGCTTTTAAACTGCCTTAGCAAACAGATGTTGATCATTAGGGCTAATGTTTGGAGACTGATTGATGCTTTGACTGAAGCTAATTATTCTTTTCAGCAAGGCATATAGTATTCACTTACATTATGCTATTCACTTCACAAACAATGTTAGGCAAAGCCAAGCGTTTAATTGAGTCATTTTGAGTCAAACCATCCAACTGATCCAAGTTAAC
>Ga0210059_1016165_pt1 | contig 10796 bp, 5 predicted proteins | sample Ectturendosymbi2_FD_188042 | JGI IMG/M metagenome (GOLD analysis project Ga0210059, IMG submission 188042) | Ecteinascidia turbinata endosymbiont from Florida, USA - Sample 2 (SPAdes) (version 2) | ecosystem: Host-associated > Tunicates > Ascidians > Unclassified | place: Key West, Florida... | reverse complement strand
CGAAGAGTTTTCTGAGAAGGGCCCAAATTTTTTAAACTTTGTCCAAGAATTTTGAACTATGTCCAACACATTTTTCCAGGAGGGGCGAAAAATTTCCAAGCCCTGCGCCCCATAGCTACGGGCCTGATGTATATTCAAAAATCGAGGTATATTCAAAAATCGATTCAGGGTTATATTGCTTCTGTTGCAAGTTAATTCGATCGGAAAATGATTATTTGTTTCCAAGTCGTTCAACACTTTCTGGCATTTAAATCCTTGTTTATTTGATCACGAAAATTCCCAAGTTTATCGAGATTGCTTAGATAAATCGTAACACAGCGACTTCACATCCATCAAACAGTTGATAATGGACATCAGGATATCATGGATAAAGAACGAAGGAAATGGGGAGCCATTATTTGTATTATAATTGATGTCACTCTTTTTCTAAACATGCAAAATCTTTCTTATCGTGGCCATCGTGAAGACGTTGACTCAAAACACCAAGGCAACTTTCTTGAAACGGTGAAGCTAATTGCCGAATATAATCCTGTCGTGAACGAACGTCTTTCTGATGTCCAGGTATCGTAAAAACGCATGTCAACACACCTTTCTCCGAATATACAAAACCAGTTAATTTAACGTCTAGTAAAAAAGTGAACAATTTTTTTCTAAAAGAAATAAAGACAGCGACATACTTCTCAGTCTTACTCGACAGTACACCTGATGTGTCTCATACGCACCAGATGGCTTTTGTAGTAAGATACGTAAAAGTTGAGGAAAGTGAAGCACAAATAAAGGAGCCTGTTTTTCTTCCCACTGCACGGGAAAACCGCCGAACAAATTACTAATTCTGTTCTCAATGAACTTCATGCAAATGACATGGACGTGATGATGCGCAGAAGTCAAGCTTATGACGATGCTTCCACAATATCAGGAATCTATTGTGGAGCACAACGCAGAATAAAGGAGATAAATTCAAAAGCAATATCTGTTCACTGTGGGAATCACACGCTTAATCTTGTGGGCGTTCATGTAGTGGGATCTTCCGAACTTCTATTTGAATAGGAGCTGATGATGCCTACATCGTATGGCGAAATATCTACTCTGTAAGATCTTAAAGTGTCTGATTCCTTGCTGAGAAAGGATTTCTTTCCATAGACAGTGATCTTCCGAATTCTGATATTTTTCACTCCTATTTAACGAAATGTGATATTACTCGTTCGTTAAGATTCTATTGCATGTCGTGCTTTGCAAAATGTTAGTAAATCGGTTGAAATGTTCTTTTTGCAATGACATTCTTCTCTCATCAGCATAGGCCGACATAACACGCATTTGGATTTGTGTATTGCGAGCAACGTTCATAAAAATGTTTCAGCAGTGATGCTGACCAGAGTAAGATAGGGTCGGCAAAATCGCTGAAATCCAGGGACGACAAGCTATGCTGCTACGCCACTGCGTGTGACCTATAATTTTGGATGCAGAGCTCTATACAACCTGCCCTGGAGAGCGAGTGTTAGTAGTCATGACTCATCAGGTTCAATCTAACATTCCTACATTTGAGGCATTATTAAGAAAAAATATGCACTTGTTTCTCGAAAGAAGCAGAAGGTCTATTAACGTAATGGTTGCCTGCTTCGACGCAGTCAGATTGTTTATATTCTTCCTTATTCTTTGAACACTACAACCGCATTTTACTTTGTGACTGAGTGCTCGGACTTTGCAGTGTTTATTCGTTTGAGGGCGTGCATGTCACAATGCATTCATACTTTAGCTGGGCTTGACCAGTTCAGGAATTAGTGTCCCACTCTGCAGTAGTGTTGTACCAAGTGAACAAATAGTGCTAAGAATACGTCTGTAAACCTGAGGCTCGGCCTCCAACGCCGTTACAAAACGTTCTGTTAAGTAAGCTTCTGAAGCCCGGTGTCAAGCGAAATTTCTGACCTATTATTTTTTGTCAGTTATTTTGCTTCTGAGAGTAAAGGAATATAGTTTGGCGATTACTTTTTTGATGTGTGTTGTGTAAATTAAAACTTTTTGGTTAGATATCAGATACCCACAACAAGCTACAGTACGGGAATAAGTAAAACCAGTGAAAAATATTGGACTTGATCTTACACTTCAATTAGTTTCTTTTTCTAACGGTAACCTAAACCCTAACCCGACACGTTTAACTAAACACCAAATCCTAAGCCCTAATCATCAGTTTTCTCAGCGTATGTGGCATGAAGAATGTTTCTCTGTGCATGCGCATATTGCGTAAATCAGAAACTTCGCTTGACAGCGGTGATTCAGCCTCCAACGCTGTTGTGAAACGTTCTGTATAGTTTGTTTTTATTAACCAGCATTGTGCGCAATGTGTGTGTTTGTACTATATGGACTTCGTGTCTGCGGGCAAAAATACATTAATGTTATATGTGACCGTTTGCGAAAAAGTTGCACCACGGTTGAATAACCACGATGACGTCATCGAATGAAATTTCATGAAAATTGTCCCCCCCGAAATGAAGACCTGGTTGCGCCCCTGACATGGAAAGTTTTATCATAAATTTACCAATAAATAGATTCTTTTACAACTTCTTTGAAGTTTGGGGGACTTGAAACAAAGAACAATTACTTAAGGGAGGCGTGGTTGAAAAAAGGTTAAGAACCACTGCTCTAGATTCTCAAGGCATAATTGTGTTTCGTCTATTTGCATGTTACAAGTGAAATAACTTCATAAATCAAGTTGTACCTTGTCACAGGATGTAAAGAGCAAGTAAATGTAAAATATATTGGAGCAAAACTGTTGTAACGTAAAAGGAAAGCGGCGTGAGACTACAAACGTCATCGAGGAAATTAAAACGGCAAAGTGTGTTCGTGACTTACATTCAATTTATAGCGCTCCACGACCGTAAGTTATAGATGGTGGATGTTGCTTGGTCCTAGAACGCAGAATGCAAAGAAAAGGCTATTACCATGATCCATTGTGATGGCGAAAATTTAACAAAAAAAAACAGTTCCTTGTATTAAGCTGAACACAAACGGCCACTAATAGCGACATCAAACATACTGACAATCAAAAATTTTGTAAGTACATACACACCGTTTCACACCTCTCTGTTGTTGCGTGTGTGTGCTTTAATTGGGTACAGTGAGCATTGAACAATGTGCATGTAAGACAGATCTCAAGTAAAACCCTGTTGAAAACCGACCTAAAAAGTACACACAGAAAGAATGATAAAAAGAGAAAAGCTTATGGAACAGCACATGAATGTTGTGAACCATAATTTTACTGTGGCAACGGAATGAAACTAATATCGTTTCCTCCAGGCCCGTAGCCACGGGGGCATTTGAGGATAGTTACCCCAAAATTTTTTTGTTCCCCCCAAATTTTGTTGTACCCAGAAAAATGTGTTTTAAAAATATACTGAAATAATCTTTCCCCCTAAAAACTCATTTGCCCCCCAAACCTTAAAACCTGGCTACGGGCCTGGTTTCCACTGCAGGGCAGTCGTGCGTTGGTCACTTCAAAGACTCGCGCTGTCACCACTACGGCTATAGCAGAAAATCTCAAAGTAAGGCCTACATGCCCTTAAGGCACAAATGGTAAACCTTACTGCACTTGTGGAGAATCATACGGCCACCAAGCACTTTCATAGAAAATTGTTGCTTTTTTAGTGCACTCCAGTTAAACAGAGTTTGCATTTCCACATAAGTTTTGCCCAACTGTCCTGATCTTTTGTCCATGTTTGGGAACTAAAGACGAAAACATTCTTTGCGCAGTTGTCCAGGGGATATACCCATGTTACAAATTTTTGTTTCATTTTTTGTTGCACGGTTAATGCTGCCTTTCTCACTGCCTTTTAACAGATTAATTTTTCGGCGCGCAAAGGCCATTTTCGAGAAACCCCCAAAGACCATCTCTTCTAGTTGCGCCAGACCCAGTTTGCCAACGACAACAACTAGGGGTCCAAAATTAATTTTTATGGCTTCTCAAAACAATATCTTACAGACTGTTAGCTCATAAGAAAAAGCATTGAACTTTTACTGGGGATAAAGTTGAAATGTCTTACGTGAGTTGGCATGTCGTGCTAAAGTGACTGCGGGGAGCAGCCAAAGGTACCAGGATTCAGTGGCGTAGCCAGCCCAGAAATTTTGGGGGGGCAAAATGTATGATTTAAGGCGAATAACACTATTTTGTTTGGAAAAACGTTTCTCAAAGCACAAAATGACTATATTTTTTTAAAATTTGGGGAGGCATGGCCCCTTTGGCCGCCCCTGGCAACGCCTATGCCAGGATTCTTCTGTTGAAAATGTTTGAAAAATATTGATTCAGGTCTTTGTGGATGGTTTAAAACTCTGCCAGTGAAAGTCGCTCCTAAGTTCAAACAGTAATTTGGTTGGTAAAGCGTGGTTGCATTCGTTGATCATTCATTTTCAAACTCGTTTCTCCTCTTGGGAGGATCGCAGGGGCAGCAGCTTTAGGACTCGAATCACCCCACGGTCAACAGCAATCGCAGATAGTTCTGCTGGCAGCACACCAAGACGGGGCCAAGCAAAGCCGGAAATGCAACCACGTCACCCGGTTGATGGTCGAACTCTTTGCCGCTTTCTCGTGACTGTGGCCAGCAGTACTTGCCTCGCCAATCTTTCCTGGGACATTCTGGACATGGCCGAACCAACGTATCTGAGATCTCTCTGTTCGGAGAAGTGGCTCGACATTCAGGGCTTTACGAATTTCACAGCTGCGCATTTATCGTGAAGTGTCACATGTAACTTTAATTTTCATTGAACTTCCTAATTGGAAATTTTGGGATGTTTTAACACCGGCTCTATAGAGGCTAGACGATGTACATGCACAGTGTTTTTTCAAGTCAAACTGACACCCTAAAATTTTGCAATGACACCCTAAATTCTGAAAGCCAAGGAGATATGGTTTTCCCTTGTATTGAAGTAAAATGATTTGACCGAAGCATGTTTTCCTGCACGTGGCAATTCAACAGACGGCTGCAATGTTATAGGCCGACACAATTTTCAGGTGCAGACGTTGGAAGCGAAAATGGTAAGAATGATATCTATGCCTTGTCATGCGCACCGCCTCGCTTCGACCTCTCACTATATTGCCACAGAATTGTACAGCATTGTGTGCGAAACTGCGAAAGCACTTCAATGCAATTATGGAAGTGTTTTACTGTTTCACCGTTGCGATCGGCTTGCCTGGCCACCAAGATTACAATGAAAACAAAAGGTCCGCAGTTGCAACGTGCATGCAAACCAAGGTGATTGTCGAGTGAGGCAACAGTGAGAGCCAGGAGTGAGATTTTGGCTATTTGGGCCGCACTGAAGCAGCTGTCAGAAAATAAAAATGATGCAATGTGCCTTGTTTTATTGCGACTTATGAAAACAAAAACTATCAACGTGATACTTTCGTTTTGTCAAGATTGCCACTTCACCTGACAGAACTGAGCAAAGTTTTTCGGGCGGGATGTTTGAACTGCACAGATGAAAGCTTCCGTAGAACTGTGCATCAATAAGCTGTCTGATGCCGCTGCCAAATCCGAGCTTAAAGCTATATTCGAAAGTTTGATAGTGAATTAGGGGAACTTAGAACGCTGGATGGTTTGGCTGACTCGTGTGTTTCCAATGGCATGACGTTTTGGAAGGGCACCGAAAGATTGGCAATTGATCATCCTCATACACAAAAAAGGAGACAGGAGTGCATGAACCAACTACAAGGGCATCTCTTTACTTAGCCTCCTAAGGACGAGTGTATGCCAAGATATCGCGAAAACAATGGAACCAAAGCTGGGTGATACCCACTGCATCACGGTCGAAGCACAACAGAACAAATTTCTACTCTCCAGCAAATTTTCGAAAAATCCTGGGAGCATGCCAAAGACGTATAGGCCTTCACATGTTTTGTCGAATTCGGGAATGTATTCGGCCCAGGTTCCTTGTGAAAAACTTTGAGGGGTGTTGCGGGAGTACTGTGTTGACGGGTGCCTCATGCTGACCGTCAAGTAACTGTATTCCTGCTCAGAAGACTGTGTCTCTATCGACGGAGTTAAATCACAACCGTTCAGCGTTGGTGTAGGACTCCAACAATGGTGTGTGCTGTCAGTACTTTTCATAGTCTATATCAGGGTTCTCCAAACTACGGCCCGCCGGCCAAATCCGACATGCGAAGCCATTTCACCCGGCCGCAAAATACATTTTACCAATAATGAAAAAATAATATAAGCTATTTACGAAAAATGTGTTGATTTGGTAGAATGTAACATATCCCGAAAAAATTACATTACGCAAGATGTCCGGCCCTCGAACTGTTGTGCCATAGCTTATGTGGTCCTCTCCAAAAAATTTGGAGAGCCATGGTCTGCATGGATTAGATAGACCAGCTATGTCCAACCCAAATGGCTTACTGAGCCAAAAATTAAGTCACTATCTTAACCAGGGCCGCGCAGTGAATGACATATTAATGAGGACCGAGGCGAACAATGAATGGCTTACTTTGACCTTAGGATATTAAATCTAGCTTAAGCTAATACTGAAAGCGTCCGAATCCAAAGTGCGATGGTAACAGACGTGATAAAGTCGCACTGATGACCACCTGCATCAAAAATATCAAATTCAAAATTTTCAAATAAGGACAGGTTGTCAGTATGTAGGATACTTTTACTACAGCGAAAACCTAAACTGGGCAGCACAAATCCTTCGATTGGGCAACATGCGGGCCGCGGGTTGAACATAGCTGGGCCTGGGATAGACAGTCACAGACGCGTCGACGAGGACGTCACTGTTGGGAACTGCAGGATGAACCGTTTGCGTTTTGCGGAAGAATTGATACGGCATGCGTGGATCTTCTCAACAGCGCCTTCAGCACGCATTTGATCGATTTTCTGCTGCGTGCGACCAAGCAGGAACGAAAATCAGCACTAAAAAGATTGAGGTATTGTGTCTCTCAAGACGCCTATGGCAGTGTATTCTGCAAGTGAACGGAAATACACTGCAGCAGGCGGAGACGTTCAAGCAGGCTACCTTGGGGTGGTATTAACGAGTGACGGAAGTCGGAACAAAGAGATTGATACACGCATTGGTAAAGCAAACGCAGGTCTGCGTGAGCTTTATTGTTCCGTGGTGATGAAACGGGAGCTTTCAAAGACCGCAAAGCTTTCAATTTTTGAATCGGTCTTTGTTCCGATTTTTATCTGTGGTCATGAATCTTAGGTGACGACTGAAAGAATACCGTGAAAAGAACAAACGGCAGAGATGGGATATTTGCGAGGAGTTCTCGGTGTGATGCTTCGTGACAAAGAGCACAGGTCTTAAATTCGTGAAGCCCGGGATGTCAAGCCACTTCTCCGAACCGAGAGATACCAGCTCTGTTAGTTCGGCCATGTGTCCAGAATGTCTCAGGAAAGAATGGCGAAGTACGTCCTTCGGGCTAAAGTCTACACCCACGGGAAAGCGGACCAGAGGTTGTCCAAGGACAAGTGACGTGATTACGTCTCCAACCTTGATGGTCGCGTCTTGGTGTGGAGTCAGAAGAATTATCTGAGATGCTGCTGATTGTGAGATATTTCGGGTCTCCTAGGCTGTGGCCCCAGCGACTCTCCCCAAAGAAAAAGCGGGCACGAAAATGAGTGAATGAATGAGTATGTAGGCCTACATTGAAATTTTCTACTTATGAAATTGTCTTTAGTTTGTTTGCGAAAAGTGAATGTCATATTCAAATAATTGAAGCCTATTTGGACGGAATCTTGCGTTTTTGTGAAAATCAGTTAAAGTATCAGACATAGAAGGGAAAATGGTATTGACACCCTACAGCTCCTCCACGACACCCTTTTGAACACCTTAAAAAAACACTACATGCATGTGATATAATCAGGGATGTAGTGCTAACAAAAAAGGTGTGGGAACACACCCAAAAAACTAGTCGTTTTAAAACAGCTTCAAGCTCAATTTGAAGCAAAACATGAAAAAGGTGTGTGAACGCCGCTCCCACGCGTTCCTGCCCCACTACACACCTGGATATAATGTACTTTGTAATACTACAGTAGTTTCGTGAGAGTTCCATGCGTTGCGTTGGCGTGTGACAGTTACAAGTTGCCTCGGGACGGAACAGGGAAAAGTGCCTTGTGGACAAGCCTGGTCATTGGTCAAACGTCTAACAAATGTGATGAAGCACATGCTTTGAACCAGGGGCGGATCCAGGTGGGGCGATTGGGTTGATCGCCCTCCTAAAACTTACGAAAGTAAGTTTTCACCATGATTTTCAACACTTCGGAAAACAGCATTCGGTACATAAGGCCATGTTGCCGTCCATTATTTCGTCACCGCAGTGTTGTGAAGTACTTCATCTCTTACAGTAGTGAACCCGTAATGAGAGTTGATTGCCAAATATCACTGAAATCACCCCCTCCCTTAGCTTACTGACTGGGTCTGCCCCTGTTTAAACAGCATAGGCAATATACGTCAAGCCGCCCAGCAAGAAACAAAGAAATTGTTCCATGTTAAAAAAAGAATGCCCTGAAACCCGGATTGCTCTTTGAAGCTAGTTGTACTTTCTACTGGCTAAATTAGCTGCAAACTCCGTGGATGTTTTACCTTGACGTTCTAACCACGACAAGCTGCACAACTTTGGGTTTAAAATGCCGCGCTCCACTTCCTTGCACCTTTACTACTTTGCAGTGGCGCAAAGAAGGGGGGAAAGGGGGAGACATCTGCTCCCGGGCGCAGCACTTTGGGAGCGCCAAATTGAGGTCGGAATGTTACGTACTAATTACGAAATGTCAAATGTCAGCGGATGCTAATAACCACAATTTACAAAATGTCGAATATCATTGCGAAATCTCACCAAGGTTCGCAAAGCGAGCAATTATGAACCTAAGTGACGTTTCAAGGTGGCGTTTCTGTCTGCAGCAATAAGTGTCAGCTTGTGGTTTGACTCACAGCTGCGTCACAACCAGTGATGCCAGGTTATTTTCCAAGAACAAGCAAGTAAATTTGAAAAACAAGCCAAAAATAGGTAAAATTTAACCGAAAAACAAGCCCAAAATGCGTTGGAAGGAAAATTCAACAAATCGAAAAATTAGCAAGAAAATCAAATAAGGAATCAGGGTGGCAAATCCGAAAAAACAAGCCCAAAATGAGCAAATCTTCACAAAAACACGCCCAATATGCTTTTAGCAGTAAATTCAAACAACAAAAGTGCCATAAAATTTGAAAAAAAGGCAATCTGCAAAACAGAAATCTGCAAAAAACAAGCCCAAAAAACAAGCAAATTTCAATTAAAACAAGCCCAAAAACAAGTAGCCCACAAGTCTTCAAAAAAAACCGCAACTCCACAAAAAAACAAGCCCAAATTTGCGGGAAAACCGCAAGGTTGGCAGCACTGGTCACAACGCTTTCAGAAAGCCAGGGTTGCGAACTTTCCGACTTCCCTATCATATTATAGTTGCGTCACAATGGCACGGGAATCCAGCATTCACAGTACATGCAGTGTGCTATATTGCGCATGCTTTTAGAGCAGCGATAAAACTTACATCATGTTGTTACCAGGGGTGTGCAGAGGGGGCATGAACGAGTCGACGGCCCCGGACATCCAAACCATCCAATGAGTGAAATTACAAAAAGTGCGTTTATCAAAATCTTGTAACTAGACCAGAGTGCAAAATTTTGTGTGAATGTTAGTAGCGCGCAGCAATTTTTAGTAGCGCACACATATAAGCTTTGCCACACAGCATACATATTAAGTAAATATATAAGGTGAAAAAATGTTCGCGCACTCCAAATTTTTGGTCACGCGGCGTGAGTGCTCGACCGCATTTTTGCACCCCTGAACTAGACGCTTCTTATTGGTTACTAAAACGTGCTGCATGGATCTGATGGGAACTTTTTGAGGGAGCATGCAAATGTATGTTAAGTGACCTGAGAGAGAGATGAAGCACTGCCATCGTTACCTTCATCTGTTTTTACTGAACAAAACATCCTTAGCAATTTGTTTACAGTTCAGAAAAATATAAATGCATCAAACTGCGGCAATGGATCAAATTGCGTGGTTGTACTACATTTTTCAGATATTATTTCTGAGAGGAACAACAGACAACTCTATCTCCTAACATGCCGTAAATGCTATGTTCTTTTGGTGGGCCTATCTGATACGTACTTGCATGAATAAATGCAACATCTTAATTCCTCAATGCAAGACTTACCCATGAGTGGAATAAATTTGCTTGCAAACACATGTCTCAAGCCCATAGAATAAAACAAATTATTGAAAACCTAACACATAAAAAACAAAAAAATACTATTTGAATTCATTTTAATTCAATTTTTCAAAACTTGTTTATTTGTCAAAACTAGTTTTTACTTATTTCAAATGCCTGTATTTTTCACATTCCTCAATACATGAATTTGGTGGAGGGCATGCAATCAAGCAGTTGCCCCGGGAATCACCACCCCTATCTGCATGCCTCTGGTTGTTACAACCAGGGGCATGCAGATCTGATGTTTAGGAAAATTTTTGAGCTTTTATGGTCTGACAAACTTCATGTTGAAATGGATTTGGTGTGGTTTTGAAGGAAGTTATGAAGATTTTTGTTTGTGGGAAATTTAAATAAACGCTGAATACTTTTGCAAAATTCTAATTGCAGCTGTGTAACAACGCTGAGTATATTAGTTATTGTGAACTTTTCTATGACTGGTACATGTGCTTCATATCACTTTGGCCTAGAAAGTGAGCATTTCCATGGACATGATTGTCGAAATCCAGGTCACACAATTGCAAACCTGGAACTTCGCACGGAGCGTCACTGACCTTAGATATTTCTCAG